>VSSQ01001135.1_pt1 | contig 11291 bp, 8 predicted proteins | sample 4763081 | NCBI WGS metagenome assembly VSSQ01 (sample SAMN12137344, study PRJNA551015) | bioreactor metagenome | isolation source: SDC9 anaerobic chlorinated ethene degrading culture | place: USA: Knoxville, Tennesee | collected 2015-01-01
CGCCCATCAGGTGCACGGTGCCATCGGCTTTACCTACGAGCACCCGCTCAACTTCGCGACACGCCGCCTGTGGGCATGGCGTGGCGATTTCGGCACCAGCGCGCATTGGGCCCGCCGCCTTGGGCAGGGTTTTGTCGCGCAGGGCGGCGACAAGTTCTGGCCCGCGCTGACGGCGCGTGTGCTGGCGGTCTGAAAGACAAGCAAACGGAGGACGTGATGTCATACGAATCCCATGCATTCCTGGGCGTGTCCGTGGAGGACAAGGTGGGCGTTGTCGAGCTGCGCCGCCCGCCGCACAATTACTTCGATCTGGAGCTGATCGCAACCATCGCCGACACCTGGGAAGCGTTCGAGCGCGACCCTGGCGTGCGCGCCATTGTTCTGTGCGCCGAAGGCAAGTCCTTCTGCGCCGGTGCGGACTTCTCGAAATCGGAGAACGTGCACAAGAAGCGCAGCACGCGCCAGACCAATCCGCTGTACCAAGAGGCCGTGCGCCTGTTTGCCTGCACCAAGCCCGTGGTGGCTGCCATCGAAGGGTCAGCTGTAGGTGGCGGTCTGGGCGTGGCGCTTACCGCCGATTTCCGCGTGAGCTGCGAAGAGGCGCGCTTCAGCGCCAATTTCAATCGCCTTGGCTTTCACCCGGGGTTTGGCCTGTCCCACACGCTGCCCGCGTTGATCGGACCACAAAAAGCCGCGTGGATGTTCTACACCGGCGCGCGCATCGATGGCCGCAAGGCCCTCGATATCGGCCTGATCGATGAACTGGTGGACAAGAACCAGGTGCGCGCCACGGCCATGACGCTGGCGCGCGAGATCGCCACATCTTCACCGCGCGCCGTCCAGGCCACGCGCGAGACCCTGCGACGCGGACTGCTGGATGCCATTCGGCTGGCGGTCGTGCGCGAGAGTTCGGTGCAGGCGGTGCAGATGACGTCCGAGGACATGAAGGAAGGCGTTGCGGCCATGGCCGAGCGGCGCCCTCCCGACTTCGCGGACTGACACGCCGGGCCCGGTATTTCCTTCATTCGTCATGCATACAACCATCCAGGAGACACAACATGCTGAGCCGTTATGTGAAGAAATTTGCGATTGCCTTGGCCATCCCGGCCGTGGCACTGACCAGTGCCGCCACTGCGCACGCCGACGAAAAATGGCCCAACAAGTCCATTCGCATGATCGTCGGCTTTGCGCCGGGTGGCCCTACCGACTACGCCGCGCGCTTCGTGGCCGAAGCGCTGGGCAAGGAAATGGGAACCACCATCGTCGTGGAAAACAAGCCGGGCGCCAACGGGCAGACAGCCGTGGGTGAACTCAAGCGCAACAAAGCGGACGGCAACACCATTCTGTTCATCACCAGCGGCAGCCTGAGCGTCGCTCCCGCCCGCTACAAGAGCCTGCCGTTCGATGTGACCAAGGATTTCGACTACATCGGCGCGGTATCCGGCTATCCGTCGGTGCTGGTCACGAACGCGCAAAGTAGCATTCAGGACGTCACCCAGCTCGTCAAGGAGTCCAAGGAGCGCAAGGATGGACTCAGCGCCGGCACGGTCAGCAACACCCAGGAGCTCACGCTGGCGCTGTTCAAGCAGCGCTTCGGCGTGAACGCCGTGGGCGTGCCCTACAAAGGCGATTCGCAGGCCATGACGGACATTGCCGGCGGGCAGCTCGACTTTGCGTTTTTGTCGCCCAGCGTGGCGATCCCCATGATCGAGTCGGGCCGTGTGAAAGCCATCGGCGTAACGGGGCAAATTGCGGGTGCCTACCAGTCAAAGCTGGCCCGCATCCAGGGGCTGGACGTGATCGCCTGGAACGGCATCGTGACACGCAAAGGCACGCCTGAGGCCATCAATCAGCAACTGGGCTCGGCATTGAAGAAGGTCCTGGAACTGCCAGAATTCCAGGCGGGGCTGGCGAAATCCGGCCAAAGCGTGATGCCGATCCGGAACAAGGAATTCGAGAAGTTCGTGCTCGACGAGGCCAGGATGTGGGAGAAGGTGGCCAACGACGCGGGTCTGGAGAAGCTGTGACACTTTGGCAAGAGACTTGAGCGTCGCAGACCGGCAGGTTGAACAAGCATGCCTGGGGTTCGCTCCAGGCATGCTGATCGTGTCAGTCAAAAAGAAAACACCTGCATGCAATCAGTTGGCTGGAATCGCGAGTCCTGGCAGATTCACGGCGCCCAGACCTAGCCAGTTGCCATGGCGGTCGCGGGTGCGCGGCGTGTAAGGGACCAGGTCTTTTTCGCGATTGAAAGGGTGAATGGTCACCTCTCCGCGACGCCACCATTTCATCAGGTCGAATTTGGCATCGGGTTCGAGATTCCAAACGCACAGCATCCTGTACTGTTCGGCCACACCGAATGGCGAGCGAGCGCATTGAACCGTCCCGTCATCATTTTTGGCGTACTGCCCCTCAACACGGGTCAGCCGGACCCAACGCTCTTCCTTCCCCAGGATCCCCTCCCACGTGTCCCACTCAACGAGGTACTCGCCCAGCATGTTCTCCATGCCCAGCGAGTCTGGTTCGAACTGCAGGCGTCTGATGCGTTGAGCGCTTTCGCCGGGTAACGTGACTTCGCCAACAGCGAAATCCGTGTATTCCTTGCCGATCATCGGTGAAAACGACAGCTTCAGCTCTCCTGCATTGGCTGCCTCATGTCCCGTTTGCGCAGGCCCCCCAAAATGGCGGCCACCGGCATATCTTTGCAGCGACATTGCCGTGGTCGTGTCTCCATGCAGCGTATTTGAGCCGTTCAGCAGGCCAGCACCCATGTGGAAGGTCGACTCGCCAGTGGCCAGGTAGTCGGATGTCTGCACCACAATGGTTTCATCTTGCACGTCAAGGAAAATCCCTCTTCCCGGGTTCCCGTTCTTCTCTGCCTCAATGACCCATGCACCGCTGGTAGGCAGCAATGTGACGTGTGTATCGCCCATGGTCACGCAACTCATGATGCAGTCTTCCGGAAGCAAACTCAGTACAGAGTAGGTTCGGCTACTACGCTCAAGAAGTCCTTTGATGGTCCGCTGGCTGGAACTGCTGAAAGTCGTGCCATTGAGCACGAGACGGGAAGATTGATCAACCTCTGGCTGAATTTCACCGACCACATCTCGACCCAGAAAACGCAGCCGCAGGCGATGAATCTGCAGCGCGTTCGCGGAGGCGTCTGCGGACGGGTCCGTGGTCTTGGCAGGTATGCAGTCAAACACCTGCGTACTCGGCTCAAGCGTGCAGTCGAGCGGGCTCGGTGCTTCGTTCACGTTGGCGGTACGGGATGACCGTGTTCGGTCGAACGTCAATCGGTAAGGCAAGTCTTCGGCATCCTTGGAAAGCCAAGCGCCCCATGAGTAGCGCGCGCCATCCGCGCCAGAGGCAAACAACATCATTCCGCGGCCACCATTCGTTCCCGACGGAGGCGAGTCGGATATTTGCGTCCACCAAAAAGGTAGCTTCTCGTTGATCAGAAATCGCGCAATGGGTTGAATGGTTTCGCCGGGAAACTGAATCGTGCCGTTCAGCCCATCGGTGAATTTCACGGTGACCTGGCCTGCATTGCCGTCCTCCACCGCATCCTGCGCAGGCCCTCCAAAGGAGCGCCCGCCCTTGAAGCGCAGCAGCGGTACGGTCATGGATGCCGAATCGTCCAGTTGCCCGGCCGCCGTGTGGAACGTTGCTGCACCTGACTTCTCGTAGTTGAACACCTGCAGGAACGCCGTATTGCCCTGCACGTCCAGCGAGAAGCCGCGTCCAGGCTGGCCGTTGTTCTCAGCGGGAATCATCCACAGACCCGCCTGTGGCGTGAACTCGCGTGCAGACCATGCTGGCAGAGAGCAGCAAAGCGCGATTGCGGGAACGAGGGTATGCCAATTGAATTGCATCGGAGCAGTCCTAAATGGTTGACTTATGGAATGACAAGACCCGGCAGATTCACCGCCCCAAGGCCCAGCCAGTTGCCGTGGCGGTCACGGGTGCGCAGAATGAGGTCACCTTCTTCGGGACCTCTGTCGAATGGCCTGATGTTGATATCGGCACTGCCTGTCCACGGCTGATTGATATTGTTGGATGGGAGCAAGGCGCAGCGCAATGTCGTAGGTCTAGCTCGGTAGCACTGTACGGTGCCGTCCTCATTGGTCACGAATAGGCCATCCACGCGAGACAGTCGGACATAGGGCGAAACGTTCTCCTCCCGCGTGTACCAACTGAAAAAGTACTCGCCCAAGAAGTAGTTCATGGTGGAGTTGTCGCCATCCATGTTGAGCCTGCGCATCACTTTTCTTGTCTCGCTCGGAAGGGCAATTGAGCCGTAGCCAAAGTCTGTAATTTCCGAGACAGCGCCTGGGATGTATCGGCTGAATCCCAGTGAGACGGGGCCTGCAGTGGCAACTTCTTTGCCGGACTGCGCGGGCCCGCCGAAATAGCGGCCTCCTTCGTTCAGGATGAGCGGAGTGGCGGCTGTCGTATCGCTGGTCGAGGTCGCGGTTGGATTCAGTGAGCCGGTTCCTAGATGGAAGGTCGGCTCCCCATTGGAAAGATAGTCGGAGGTCTGAACGATGATGGTGTCGTCCTGCACGTCCAGAAAGATGCCACGCCCTGGCTTACCTGTGTTTTCTTCCTCAATCATCCATGCACCACTGGTTGGTTGGATGACCACACGGTCATAGCCGCTGCAACCACCCGTGATGCAGTCGCCTGGCCGCAATTCCCGAGCGATGTAAATGCGTGCAGTCCCTTGCGACGAATTCATGCACGGCTCTTTACAGCTATAGCTGCCTTGCGTCCAGCCGTTCAACGTCCAACGTTGCCGGGGATTGGACAGAGGCTGAACGACGCCAACCACATCTCTGCCCAGCACGCGAAAACGAACGCGGGCTATGTCTGGCAAAGCCGACGCAGGCAACTCGATCTCGGGTGGATCCCCGGGGGTGCAATCAATGACTTGCGTGGATGTTTCCATGCGGCAATTCAGGTAGTGGTAGAAGCCCGCCCAGGAAAAGCCCCCAGGATAGATTCCCGGTGTGGCGCTCAGCTTCAGATTTCCATCCGCATCGCCTTCCAAAGTGCTGGTCCACGTTTGCCGTGAGCCGTCGGCAGCGGTGGCATGCCAATGAAACACCATGCCACCGCGCTTGCCAACGGGGGGATTGCCCGAGGCTTGTGTCCACCAGAAAGGCAACTTCTGATTGATCAGAAACCGCGCAATCGGCTGCTCGCTTTCGCCCGGAAACTGCACAGTCCCATTCAGCCCATCGGTGAACTTCACGGTGACTTGGCCTGCATTGCCATCCTCCACCGCATCTTGCGCAGGTCCACCAAACGAGCGTCCGCCCTTGAAGCGCAGCAGCGGCACGGTCATCGAGGCCGAGTTATCAAGCTGCCCAACCGCTGTGTGGAACGTTGCTGCACCTGACTTCTCATAGTTGAACACTTGCAGAAATGCGGTGTTGCCTTGCACGTCCAGCGAGAAGCCGCGTCCAGGCTGGCCGTTGTTCTCAGCGGGAATCATCCACAGACCCGCCTGCGGCGTGAACTCACGCGCAGACCAACTCGGTAGGGCGCAGCACAACGCCATAGCAGGAACAAGAGTACGAGGAGCCAGGGTACGCCAATTGAATTTCATCGAAGTCGTCGTCCGGTTGGTTTGTCTAGTGGCCTTACAACAGGGCAGGGGCGACAGGTTCAGCCCTCCCAGACACACGCAATTGCCGAGCGGGTCGTGAGGGGACGTTTTGAACGAAGGATGATAGTTGCCGCTTACATCTCTGTGAAAAGGGTTGTCCCTGACGTCGGAGCTTTCCTTAAGCCACAGCAGATGAATGTTGAAGTTGCTCCATCAACAGCTTCGCCATCTCCTTCTTGCGCTCGGGCGGCAGTCGGGGGGAGATAGCGCCGAAGCTGATGGCTGCTTGTGTGCTTGGGGAGGCTGTGAAGGTGCAGCCCACGCCCGATACGCCGACGGTGAGGGTGTCGGTGATGTCGGCATAACCTATGGAGCGCGTGCGGCGCACGGCTTGCAGCAGGCGGTCGCGGGTGAAATAGGCTTGCGCATATTCGGCCGCGTGGCGGTCGTGGATGCGTTCGATTTCGGCGTCGGAGAGGCCCGCCATCAGCGCGAGGCCGCCCGCGCCCAGGCCCAGCAGGCGTCGCCCGCCGATGTCGGTGGTGAATACCTTTACGGGAAAGTGCCCTTCCTCGCGGTGCAGGCACAGGCAATAGTCGCCCTGCCGGATCACCAGAAACACGGTGTCGCCCGACATGCGCGCCAGCTTTTGCATGAGCGGTCTGCACGAGTCCACCAGCGGCACCCGCCGCATCGACGCAAAGCCGAGCTGCATGGCGTCGATGCCCAGGCGGTACAGCTTTGTTTCGGGATCGCGCTCCGCAAATTGCTCCTCGGCCAGGCACGACAGCAGGCGGTGCGCGGTGGACCGCTCCAGGCCCGAGGCGGCCATCACTTCGGTCAGGGTGATGCCGTCTTCATGGTGTTCGGCCAGCAATCGCAGCAGATTGAGCGAGCGGCGCAGGCTTTGCGCGCCGGCGGTGCCAGTTGATTTGTCCATATTGTGGGAAAAATCTCAATATTTGTTTGGGATATGGAAAAGTGCGAGTCTAGACTGAATGTCACTCTGCGTTGGACAAATTTTCTGGAGACAAACACATGGCCTACGAAACGCTCGAGATCGAAAACCACGGCGCGGTGCGCCGCATCCTGCTGGCGCGCGAAGCCCAGCGCAATGCGCAAAGCCAGCAGATGCTGGACGAACTGATGGCCGCCTTTGACGAGGCGCGTGTGGATAACTCGGTGAACGTCGTCGTGCTTGGCGGCAAGGGCGCGCATTTCTCGGCGGGCCACGATTTGAAGCAGGCTCAGGCCGAACGTGCCAACTTCACGGTGGAGGAGCGCTGGGCGTATGAGGAACTGCGCTACTTCGACTACTCGATGAAGATCTGGGACTTCCCCAAGCCCACCATCGCGCAGGTGCAGGGCGCGTGCGTGGCGGGCGGCTTCATGATCGCCAACATGTGCGATCTGGTGGTGGCAAGCGACAGCGCGTATTTCTCCGACCCGGTCGGCCATACGCTGGGCGCGGCGGCCACCGAAGTGCTGATCCACCCCTGGGTGATGGGCGCGCGCAAGGCCAAGGAAATGCTGTTCACCGGCGGCAAGATCAGCGCGCAGGAGGCCAAGGAAATCGGCATGGTCAACCGCGTGGTGAGCGATGCCGAGTTGTCCGAAGCCACGCTCGCGCTGGCGCAGCAGATTGCCAAGGCGCCTTCGTTTGGCCTCCATCTCATCAAGCGGTCGATCAATCGTTCGCTCGATTCGCAGGGCCTGCGCACGGCGCTGGCTGCGCACTTCGACACGCATCAGCTCTCGCACCTGAGCCACGGGTTTCTGACGGCGCGTGATCGCGGCCTGGCCAATGCCATTCAGAAGAATCCGGAGAAGGCGGCCTGAACGATGCTCTCCCCCACAAAGAATTCCGCGCACCGGCTTGAACCGCTGCTCAACCCGGCATCGATTGCCATCGTCGGCGCAAGCAACAACGCGGCGCGTATCGGTGGCATGCCCATCGCGCATCTGACCAAGTTTGGCTACCAGGGCAAGATCTATCCCATCAATCCGAAGTACGAGGAAGTGTTCGGCCAGCGCTGCTATGCCGACATTGAAGCGCTGCCCGAAGCGCCCGATCTGGTGGTGCTGGCGATTGCTGCGCCGGATGTGACCGCCATGCTCAAGCGTTGCCACGCCAAGGGCGCGCGCGCCGTGCTGGTCTATGCGGCGGGCTTTGCCGAAGAAGGCGGCAAGGGCAAGCAGTTGCAGGACGAACTCGAAGCCTATGTGGCCACGACGGACATGGTTGTCGCGGGCCCCAATCTGATGGGCTTTGCCAATCTCAACAGCCAGGTCCACACCAACTTCGCGTCGGTGTTCAACACCGCGCCCATGCAAAGCGGCAGCGGTTCGGTGAGTCTGCTCACGCAAAGCGGCAACGTGTGCGCTGCGGTGTATGCGATTGCGCGGCGCTTGGGGGTGGAGTTCAGCCACTTCATCAACACCGGCAACGAAGCCTGCGTGGATTTTGCGCAGTACCTCGAATACCTCGCGCAGGATGCGGGCACCGAGGTGTGCATGGGTTACATCGAAGAGCTACGCGACGGCGAGCGCTTCATCGCTGCCGCGGAAGAATTTGCGCGGCGCGACAAGCTGTTGATTCTCTACAAGGCGGGCGAGACAGAAAAGGGCTCCGAAGCCGTGCGCTCGCACACCTCGGCGCTGGCGGGCGATCAGGCCGTGTACCAGGCCGCGTTCCGCCAGCTCAACATTATTCAAAGCAACGATTTCGTGCAGATGGCGCAGCTTGCGCATCTGGCCGGATACCGCCACAAGAGCGCGGGCAAGCGCGTGGCGATCATCACCATCTCCGGTGCGCTTGGCGCGATTCTGGCGGACAAGTTCATCGGCCAGGGGCTGGATGTGCCCACGCTGCCGCAGGCGCTGCAAGACACGTTGCGCGCGGGCATTCCCGACTACGGCATGGTGAGCAATCCCGTGGATGTGACCGGCAATGTGGTGAACGACCCGGGCTTTGTGCGCACAGCGATGGAAGCTCTCGCGCAAAGCGATGCCATCGATGCGGTGGTGGTGTACGCACCGGGCTACATGCTGGATCGCATGGCGGATGATCTGTGCGCGGTGTCCGAAAAATTTGCCAAGCTGTTCGTCGCTATCGATACCGGCGCGGCACAGACGCGCGCGCAACTGCGCAATGGTGGCGTGCCGGTGTTTGAAGACATTGGCGTGGCGGTTTCGTCGCTGTCGCCCTTCCTGCTGTGGCAGGAGCGTCGCAAGCACAATCGCTGGCTGGACGTGCGCCATCAGCCTGCGCCAGCGCGCACCGCCCTGCCCGAGAGTCTGGATGAATTCCGCACCAAGCAACTGCTGGTGCGGCACGGCATGCCTGCGGGCGCGGAATGTGTCGCCACCACGGCCGACGAAGCTGCGGTAGCGGCGGATGCGATTGGCTATCCCGTTGTGCTGAAAGTGTTGTCGGCCGATATTGCACACAAGACCGAAGCCGGTGGTGTGCGCCTGCGCCTGCAGAACGCTGGCGATGTGCGCAAGGCATTCGATGAGGTGTTGGCAAGCGCGCGCAACTACGCGCCGGATGCCCGCATTGAAGGCGCGCTGATCTGCAAGATGGAATCAGGCGTGGCCGAACTCATCGTCGGCGCCACGCGTGACCCGGTGTTCGGCATGACGTTGACTGTGGGTCTGGGTGGTGTGCTCACCGAGCTCTACAAGGACGTGAGCCATCGCGTGCTGCCGGTCGATGAGGCCATGGCGCGCGACATGTTGCAGGAGCTGAAGGCCTTCCCGCTGCTCACCGGCTATCGCGGACGTCCGCTGGGTGACGTGGATGCCGCATGCGCTGCGATTGCCGGTTTCTCGCGAGCCGTTCTCGCCTTGCAAGAGCAGGCCGACGAGGTGGAGGTGAACCCTCTGCTCGTCAAGGAGCAAGGCCAGGGCGTTTGCATGCTCGACGCGCTGGTGTTGCCCAGCCTGGGCCAACGCTGACAAACCATTCATCAAGCATTCGATTTCAACCACCCGAAAAACTAAAGGGAGACAACTTCATGATCATCAAGCACCTTCTGGCGACCATCGCCATGGCCGCCGCAGCGGTTTGCGGCGCAGCGCATGCGCAGGGCATCTACCCAAGTAAGCCCATCACCATCGTCGTGCCGTTTTCGCCCGGCGGAGCCACCGACATCATGTCGCGCACCCTGGCGGATCGTTTGAAGAACCGTTTGGGCCAGCCTGTGATTGTGGAAAACAAGCCCGGTGCAGGCACCATGATTGCGTCTGAATATGTCGCCAAGGCCGCGCCCGATGGCCACACGGTTCTGCTTGCCGCGTCGTCGCTGGGCATTGCACCAGCGCTCTACAGCAAAGTCAATTACGACCCGGTCAAGGACTTCACGCCCATCTCGCTGGTGGCATCCGTGGTGCACGTGCTCAGCGTGCACCCCAGCGTGCCCGCCAAGAACGTGGCCGAGCTGGTGAGCTATGTGAAGGCCAACCCGTCCAAGGCCAACTATGGCTCGGTGGGCGCGGGCACCTCCACGCATCTGGAGTCCGAGCTTTTCAACACCATGGCCGGCGTGAAGATGGAGCACGTGCCCTACAAGGGCAGCGCCCCCGCCCTGCTGGATCTGGTGAGCGGCAACATCAATGTGATGTTCGATGCCTATGCCTCGTCCAAGCCTTTCATCAACGACAACAAGATTCGCCTGTTGGCGGTGACGACCGCCCAGCGCTCCAAGCTGCTGCCCAACGTGCCTACGGTTTCCGAGTCCGGCCTGCCGGGCTATGAGGCCATGCCATGGCTGGGCTTTGTGGCTCCGGCGAACACGCCCGCACCGGTCGTGAACAAGTTCCACACCGAACTCATGGAAGTCCTCAAGGAGCCCGCCGTGCAGGAGAAATTCCAGTCGCTCGGTCTCGAAATCATCGGCAACAAGCCCGCTGAATTCGCCGAGTTCATCAAGAAGGACATCGTGAAGTGGGCGAAGGTGGTGAAGGATTCCGGGGCGAAAGCTGATTGACCCCCTGAGGCGCTGCGCGCCTTCCCCCTCTCTCTTCGGGAGGGGGACAACGCCAGCGCGGCGGGGCGGCCCTTGCGCGGCGTTCGCTGGCTTGGCCTGCTCCGCGGCCTTTTGATTGGTAGCGTCGCTGTGGATTGATTCGCCGCGCCTCCTTCTCCCTTATTTCTTGTTCCCTCTCCCGCCTGCGGGAGAGGGTTAGGGTGAGGGGCACTACAGCGCATTTTTTTACGCGGTGCATGCAAGCACACATACCCTCACCCCTGCCCTCTCCCACTTCGCGGGAGAGGGAGTGAATACCTAAGAAACAACAAGGAACGAGTAGATGCAAGTGGGCTATTCGGCGGAAGACGAAACCTTCCGCCTGACACTGCGCGACTGGTTTGAAACCCACTACCCGCGCTTCAAGGCCGCATGGCCATCGCAACCCGATCCCAACGATTTCCAATGGCGTCGCGCGTGGGAAGACTATGTGTGCGCTGCGGGCTGGTCGGGTCTTGGCTGGCCGGAGCAGTTCGGTGGCAAGAACTGGCCGCTCACACGCCAGGCGATCTTTCATGAAGAGCAGGCCCGCATCGGCGCGCCGCTGGGCGTCAACATCATCGGCCACGGCATCCTCGGCCCCACGCTGATTCACTTTGCCAGCGAGGCGCAGAAGCAGCGCTTTCTGCCCGGCATCCTGGCCAACC
>VSSQ01001136.1_pt1 | contig 11283 bp, 13 predicted proteins | sample 4763081 | NCBI WGS metagenome assembly VSSQ01 (sample SAMN12137344, study PRJNA551015) | bioreactor metagenome | isolation source: SDC9 anaerobic chlorinated ethene degrading culture | place: USA: Knoxville, Tennesee | collected 2015-01-01
GCTAACTGAAAATTTGACTCGCTTAGAGTCTTGACATATTACCGAAGGACTTATCGCAATGAAGCTAAAAATAAATCCGTAACTAAAAACTGCACTTTACCTAAATGGTTACGGGATGCCGGGGAGGAAGCAGGTTTAAATTTCTCGCAGCTCCTTCAAACATCCATTAAGGACGCTCTCGGTATTAACGAATCTAAAATGCAGCCTTAAGCAGCCCTAGTGGCTGTTTTTTTGCCATCAATGTATTACTGCTTACTTCCACAGGACTCATCATAGCTGATGTTGTCATTTTCATGCCGCTTCTCTCTGTTATTCCGCATAGATAAGACGAATTTGAGGGGCAAAGCTATATTGCTTGAAAAAATCAAAGGATACCTCTCTTTACAAAAAAAGGAGTATCCTTCTATCTACCTTATCCCTATCTTTGGGCGGGATTCAAGCTATCCATCATGAATTCCGTGATCGCCTTATTGACAGCTTCCGGCTGTTCGATCATAGCCATATGACCCGCCTCCGGAATGAGCACAAGTGATGCCTGAGGTATTTGCTGAGCAAGATATTCGGAATACTTAACCGGCGTCATTCTATCCTCCTGCCCGCAAATAACTAAAGTAGGCAGATTAATCTGCTGGATACTATCTATTACATTAAAATTATCGCAAGCTTGGAAATCCGCCCATAAAACCTGAGTTGACACAGCTTTCATTTCTTCAGCAGCATCTTCCAGAATCTTTGCAGCAGCCTTAAGAGAATAGCTGAATCGAATACTCTCCAGTGGATGCTCTCCCCGTGACAAGCTTTCCAGCAGCACAGGGTTCACCCTCAACCTGCCGCCGCTGCCAACAGTAATCAGGCCCTTTAACCAATCCGGATAGTCCAAAGCAAACTGCAGGGCAATCGCGCCGCCCATGGAATGCCCCGCAATGACAAAAGATGTTAACTTCATAGCTTGGACAAATTCCCAGATGCTTTCCTTATAACTCTGTATGGAATCAACCGCTTCTCCTTCCGAAAGTCCATGTCCGGGAAGGTCGAGAGCAATAAGATGAAAATCCCTGAGTCCGGATAGTTGATTTGCCCATTTTTCTCCAGTTCCCCCGGCACCATGCACACATAAGATGGTCGGTCTGTGGGAAATAGCTTTATCGTTTTGCCGGAAAAAAATATTTTTCCCTTGGACTTTAATATAAGGCATGTTTCCCCTCCTGTTTTAAAGGTTTTAAAAAGCAATGATATGAGTTATTTTCAAAATATTCTTATTATAGATTATAGCATGAATCTAAGGAGCAAAAACCATCAGGGGGTATAACTGCCCCTTTTGGGCATAAAAAATGACATAGTGGTTATGATTGTGAGAAAATTCCTGTTATGCCATAATTAAAGTAATCCATTTTAATTAAGGAGGGTAATAAATGAATACCAAAGTAATGACGGCTATTCCTTTTACTATCGATCGGGATTGGCTTTTTACACATTTACATATCAAGCCGGGCAAACCTTATGTCGAGGATGTAGAAAACATGATTGAGCAAGCATTGACAATCGGCAAGCCCAAGGCTGCCTACCGATTGGCCTATATAGAATCCAAAGGAGAGGATTTTGTCGTCGTGGATGGGTTTAAGTTCACCAGCAGAGTATTGCGGGTCAACCTGGCGGAAACCTTTAAAGTCGTCCCTTATGTGATCACTTGCGGAGAGGAGCTTGAAGGATGGGCAAAAACCTTTCATCATATGTTTGAATCCTATTGTGCCGATGGGATTATGGAAGCAGTTATGCATTCCGCCCGGGTGGCATTTTTCTCCCAAATTGCAGAAGAATATAATTTAGGCCATGCCGTCAACATGAATCCCGGTTCTCTTGAAGATTGGCCGCTCAAAGAACAAGCACCTTTATTCCAACTTTTAGGTGACGTCAAAAGCTTAATCGGGGTGGAACTGAAAGAAAGCTTCCTCATGAGCCCTATCAAAACAGTATCCGGTTTCCGTTTTTCTAAGGAAGGAAGCTACGAGAATTGTCAGCTTTGTCCCAGAGAGAAGTGCCCCGGACGGAGAGCCCCTTATGAGCAAAATTTGTATGCAGAAAGGTATCAGTTAAAGTAATGCTATTAGCTCAAGCCCCTCGCATCGGAGGGGCTTGATATTTTTTGGGAGACGTCCGACTCCTCCATGGTGATGCCATAGAGAACATCGGCTGCTTCAATGGTTCCTTTGTATAAATTGTCCCAGGCAAGCAGATGCCATAGGTGATGCCGGTACTAAGCAAATCCAACGCACCGAACCAAGGCAATGTCTTCCAGCAATAAAAAACTCATTTCAAATTCTCAATAGCTTTAAATGCTCTAATATCCCGAATCATCTATTTTCCAATTACCTGACTCACTATCTCTAATAAGTATCCATTTCCAGTTATTATATAGTGAATACGGACTCAAGCTGCCTTTTCCGCCAGCGCCACAAACATAGAATTCGAAAATAAAACAATCACATTTTCCTTTAGGGGGAATACAAAATTCCATTCGAAATTCAACATAAGCAAAGAATTGTCTCCCCGGTATGCCCAATCGTTACTGAAATGCATAAGGTAACAACAATGTCTTTTTTAAGCTGCTCCAATGAACAATCACCTTCAATCTATTAGGGCCAATCACTTAGACAGCGCTTCTACCAACTGCTGCCTCTGCCCATCCACTCCAATAATAAACAGACGCCGATTCAATAAAGTAGCATCAAACAATTTCGCCGTCATTAATTGCTATTATCTTATTCGCATAGTTTACCGTTTTGCTGTCGTGGGTCACGATCAAAATTGTTTTCCCTTCCTGATTAATCTGTTTTAATAGCAACAGCAGATTTTCTCCCGTTTTTTGATCTAACGCGCCGGTTGGCTCATCAGCCAAAATGACTTCTGATTCGCATACCAAGGCTCTGGCGATGGCCTCCCGTTGTTGTTGACCACTCGATGTTTCCTGAGGTTTTTCCCGAGGAATACCATTTATTTCAAGTTTTGAGGAGTAATTCATAATTTTTCCTTTTTTGTTTAGCCGATATTTTCCGCTGAAGAAGGGGCAATTCAATATTTTCATAAAAGCTGTAGTCTTTGAGAAGCGCAGAATTCTGAAAAGTGAAACTAACAGTACACCAATACTAATGCGACTTAGGTTACATATATTTGTCTTTAAAAAACCAAAGGATGCCTCCATGGTGATGCTATAGAGGACATCGGCCGCTTCCATGGTTCCTTTGCATTGAGAGATGACCAGGAACTGGGTGGAGTTCGGGCCAAGGCTTCCTGAGCCTCTTGGATGCTGTCTGTAAGCTTGCTTTGCTCTTCTATTCGCAAAATTTGACTTGTCGAATTTTGGAAGGGTACGCCCCCGAGGGGAAAGGTCGACCGAATGGAAGGCCTTTCCTCGAACATTACCACCATCCATCCGTAAAATTCTGTTCAAGCTCTTCTATCAAACTAACAAATTCTTCAGATACTTCATATTGTTTGTCGGCAAATAGGATCACACCTAAATCAATAAATATAAACATAGTATGATCCCCACTAGCTTTTAGAAGTGAATGTTCTCGATGAAGAACAATTTTTTTTATATCACCTGTTAATTGTTCTTCCGGAATAGGGTTCTGTATTTCTTTTAATTGGTACATTGATAATATAAATTTATTGATACTTTCTTCATTTCTAAGAACTTTTGGTTCAAATGTTGCAGGGTCTTTGAGCCCAATAGCTGAAATAAATCTTGGGTTTACCAAAGTCGGATCAATTCCATTGGAAGTTTTTATGTTATAGTTTTCAATATAGAATAGACTCAAAGACAGTATAATTATTACTCCCATTACAAGGATTATCTTTTTAGGAAATGGAATATTCTTCATCACAATTCACCTCATTCATAATCTCATATGGTAAGCACATAAGCACTGATATTGCTCTTCAAATAGTTTTACATAAAGTAGATATTGATCTTTTCTTGATAGAACAAATATTCTAGAGCTAGCAGTTCCTATGAATCAGTGAATTACTTCTTTTTTAACAAATCTCTTAGAGGCCAGCCCTGAACCCCTATCCCTTGACAAGCACCTACTAAACTAAAACATTCGATGCACTAAAAATATGTCATCCCCTTCTTTCATTATATTCATGTAAGTTCTATGATATAGCCTTCCCATTTTAATAAGGCTAAAAAACTCTGCACAAGTTGAGAAAAATGGTATGGTAATACTCTTATGGATTCCTCTCTTGCAACATTGATACAGGGAGCCTATCCATAATGGTTAAACTCAAAACCTTAGAACAGACACAGTAAGCAGCATTTACTATAACAGTAAACGAATCTACCTCACGCATATGAACTACCTGCCGATTCTAAAATGTATAAATACATTCTTAGATAATTGCTCAAAACAAGATAACAGGTATCAATTTGCTCTAGAGTTTATCTCTTTCGGTTCCTTAATATAAAATTAATAGTCACAATATTGGTTTTGCTATCTCCGTAGAATACTGTTTGGTTCGCTCTAGAATTGTACTATCCTCCATAAAAAGATTTAGTATTATTTTTGACCAGTGATTGTTCGCCAAGGCCTTTACAGCCGAACTCTCGGTCAATCATTCCTGAAAATTCCAAGGAACTAAAGCGAAATCTTGAAACATGACACACGCATTGGAAAAGAATTTTACCATACCATTGTGATGACCCTTTATTCTTACAATTACAACGCGCAAGAAGGATTAAATCAATCCCGTTTTGCAAGGATTTTTGCGCGGCAAAATGCGTGAACAAAAAAAAGTAGCTCTCTCAGCCTTGATGCATTAAACTACCTCACTACATCTTTGCTATTTTTCATGATTAAAACTTTGAAATCGACGTTCCCAAGACCATCGACCCTGGATAAAATTAAGACAGACAAATACCTGCAGCGTAAATATCTCTTGCTTCATTGATTACAGGCTCACCGTACTCAAAAGTGATGCGAAGGACACCAGAATTGCAAGTGAGGATGTGTTATCCATTATCCCATTGACATGGCTGCTATACCTAAAAGCTTGAGGGCGGCAAAATCTCTTCGACCCAAAAGTATACCCCATATCAAAGAGACTTTGCCTAGTATAATAAGCACTGAGTATTTTGTTGCCCTTATTGTGATACTTTTTATTTAATTAATGTATATAGGAAATGTGGTTGAATAATAGTATTCTGGATACATCCATCCTTCAGTATCAAACGCATAGTATTGGATCAGTTGACGAACCGTTGGCCTTATAATGCCAGTAGCGTTGGTGCTAGTATCGAATAAAGCTTTAACAACATAACCCTTTTCCGTTGATGTACGGGGAGCATACCAATCATCATTATGAGATTTTAATGAGCTCCACCAGAAGTTCCAACCAATATAACTCCCATAATCATTTGCGTCAACTGATGAAGTATTAACACTCACTGTTTGAACACCGATATAAGGAGCGTACCAAGGTAAAGTAAAGCTCGACGTCCCATCAGTAGGATAATTAATCCCATATTCTGAATAGCTGCCGGGAACCGCTTCAACTGTCCAACCCTCTACAAACGCATAGCGTAAACCTGTATCAATTTCCACATCAGCTTGATCAGTAAACATCCTAATTCGGTGAAAGCTTGAATCTCCACTGTTCATATTTGCCTCTCCTTGGACAGCGATATATCCCCCAAAATAATTACGTTCAAGCAAAGATTCATAGTAATCTGAAGTCACCTCAACATTAGGGAGTTCCTGCTTCATTTCCTTTCCGGTGTTTCCATCAAATACATATGAAATGTTCCTATCACCTTTTGTAAGATTGACTATTAATTTTGAGTCCCCATTTTCAGTGCCTTCAGTTAAGAATGCAACGAATGTTGTTTCTGGATCATTTGTAACCGTGCCTTCATACTTACTGGGATCTCCAGCATCGATTTTACCATCAATGATATAGGTTTTCAGCGAATCCTCAAGATCTTTTATTTGCCCTTTTATCGCACCATCTTTTATTGTGATGGTAGATTTCGCTTTAAACCCTTGCTTGATATTTCTAAATCTCTTTCCATTTTCCTCAGTGTCTTCTGTAACCGTTTTCATTAACCTACCCTCTTGGAAGACAATTATTGGGTTTTGCGAAGCGGAGACTGGAAATGTATATACCAGGGAACTGAAAACTAAAGACGCGCTTAATATTAATATAGACAACAAGTTATATTTCCTAATCATGTATTTACCACCTTTCCATGAAACTATAGTGATAATATTGTGGAAAAAAGTGTTCCCATCCGATCAACCTTCCACATGGGCGCCGCTCCTCTAAAAACTCGACGCTAAGACTAATAAGCACCTGCCTTACAAAATCTCCTTAACTTCGCCCACATCAAAAGTGACAACCATTACCTCATTAACACAACCTCCCAGAAGCTTGAAGACGGCAAAATTTTCTAGATCTAAAAGATATTACACGGCGGCAAAGTCAATTAACTTGGCAAGTTGCTAGTGCTTACGCTTGAGTCATTATTCGAATCTTCCAAGAGTTTAGTTCTTTCATCTCTTTTCTGGGAACTTACTCGCAAAATTTAATATTATAAAACTTTGAAGGGTTACGACTCCAAAAGGAAAGATTGACTAAAAGAAATACCTTTCCTCGGACATTTGGGAATTGAATAAAATACTCCTTTCCTCAAATCTTCCTTTGCAAATATCCCCAGTAGGTGTAGCAAGAAAACACTTACACTTTGCATAGGAGATGCCATTAGATCACCTACTATCTTTGCCGGATCTGACGGCTTTCTATATTAAATGGCAAAAGCCATCCAAATAGTCAGAAGGCAATAATTACTTGCTATGTACCTTAACCGCTACCCTCTATTGAACATAAACAGCTTCAGTATAAGAAAACCCTGTTTCATAAGTTGACCCGTTATAAGCAGTATGCTCTGCCAACACTCGGTAATAATACCCTCGCGATACACTGAGCTTTTGCCCTCCCGACTTATATGATGTGTTATTGGCCGTGTAGCTATAAGACTGGAGCGTATACCAATTTCCATTGGATAAATACTGAAGGTTCAAGGTTAAGCCAACTTCAGTGACCGGATAATACGTTGAGGTATCCCCGGAAATACTGATATTTCCGTTCCCGTTGTTCGACAGCTGGCATCCCCCGTCTGCAATCAGTTGATAGGCATAGGGCTGTACCATCTCACTGCTCGTAACCTGGTTCGTTGCTCCCAAGGCGGTTAAGGGGCTTAAGAGAAGCAGCAGGGATAAGAACACGATTAACCATTTTCTCATGAATCATCCTCCTCGTATAATGTCTCTCATAAGTTAGACAATTGAAAACAAGCTTTGGTTACAAAAAAATCAAAAAAAGTTAAAAATTTTTTGAAAAGAAAAAGCTTCTCACCGAGAAGCCTCCAAAACAATTATTTTATTACCTCTTTTTCCGCAGGATGTATTGCCCATTCAACTTACGGATTCTGCGATTTTTATGATCTCTGCCAACGGTAGCTGTCCCCTTAGTTTTAATAAAAGCCCCCGTTGATACCACGATAAAACATTCATATCATTCTTCTCTTGTAAAAGGGTTGCCGATGCTCCATTTATAGTAATAGCTTGAGAAACCGAATCATCCGTGTCGGACAACGTCCCCTGAGAAACTGATGCAGTCATATTTTGCTGAGTGAATACGATTAACCGCTCCTTAAGGATGTAATTAATAGTGATCCGGTTAACATCGGCACTAAGGTTAGTCAAAATAATTTTCTCAATCTTGGCACCCGGCGGTAAATACTTAGGTTCAACAATAGGAAAATTAACCTTCTTTTGAGCCTCTTCCAATGTAGTCTCTTGTTCTACAAGTTCACCGAGATTGTTAACCTCAGGAGGTTTCATGCCGGAGGAATCATTATTTACCGTCTCCGTTTTATTTTGAGTAGTCTCACCCACCATATGCGTTAACATTTGTAAAAAACGTTCACCCAAAGCATACACTTGATTCGGCTTAACTAACGCCAGGGAACCCAGTAATAGCATAGCGACCGCCGCAGTAGCAGCAAGGGAGTTTCGAATACGGCGGCTTCTTTGCTCTTTTAAAACAAGACGTTTAAACTCAAGCCATTCCTCATCGACTGAAGGGGCTGGTAATTGCTCCAATTCCCAAGTTATCCGTTCCTTGATTAACTTGTCAAGCTCTTCATCACTTAATTTCATTGAACTTCCCCCCATAACCCAGGTCCTCCGCGACTTCCTCAAGAACCACCGCTTCTCTGAAGTGGGCCCTTGCCCTATGCAAACGGATTTTTACATTCGCTCCTGTTAGATTTAAAATAGTGGCTATCTCTTCTACCGTCAAGTCCGAGTAATACCTTAAAACCAAAATTTCCGCATCATCAGCCGGCAGAACATTGAGGATACGTTTCACTTGATCTTTTATGACGAAGGCATATTCAAAAGAATCGGCGGTTTGGCTGGCCTTCATGTCGTCCGTTATTTCAGCTAGGGGAACAACATTGAAGCGATTGGCTGATTTGAGCAGATTTTTGGCTTCATTGACCACTATTGTGGCAGCCCAGGCGGAGAATTTTCCTTTATCTTTAAGTTGATCTCTTTTTCGATACATTTTTAAAAAAGCCTGTTGAACCGCATCTCGACTCAGTTCTCTATCTTTCGTTATGGAAAAGGCCAGAGCACAAAACTTCGTGTGCTGCTGCCTATACAAAATTTCGAATAAATCAAACTCTGTATTCCGGTTTCTCCAAAACCCCATTTGTCAACGCCTCCTCTCTCTCGTAAAAAGCAGGAACTTTTGGGTTATCTTACAAATTATGATAACAAAAGCTTCGTCTTTTGACTAGGCTAAAACTCAAAGGATGCCCTCGTTAAAAGAGAGCATCCTTTTCAACTTAGCAGAGAGTAGCTTAGATACACCCGACTCCTCCATGGTGATGCCATAGAGAACATCGGCTGCTTCCATGGTTCCTTTGCGGTGAGAGATGACCAGGAACTGGGTGGAGTCTGCCAAGTAGTGGATATATTGGGCAAAGCGGCTGGCATTGGCATCATCCAGAGAAGCAGACCTCAGGGGAGGTTCTGAAGGAAGCTCCCCTCATCTATTCATTGGTATTAGCCTCTTCGACAAGGCTTCGCAAATCATCAAAGTTATCTTTGTTCTCTTTGGCCCAGATTTGCCAATTCGTTATTTTGCCAAGTTCATCATTCACAGAGGCGTTCCCTGTTAACAGAATTTCAAGAGCCGGTGCTGCCTCAATTTGACCGTTTTCTATTTTATCCATGATAAACGGTATTGCCGGAGTCCCCAGCTTAACAAGTTGTTTTGTTTTTTCTTCATCAGTATCTGCTGATGAAGTAATCTTATCTACATTGTGTTCAACTGTTTTAAGGTGATTATCCCACTGTGTAACCCATTCCTTGGCGGTTGTCCAAAGACTTTGATCATCTTTTAGATCTACTTTAGCGATTTTTTCTGCAGCAATGGCCAGGATGTACTCTTCCAATCCATTGTTGCTGCTGTTTTTTATTTTCTGACGTATGGCGGGTAAGGCAACTGACCCTAAATCGACAATATTATCAAAATAGGGGTTATTTGCTGTATAATCATACGGGTTAGAACTCATTGCCGCCTCCGGGTTATTTTTGGCCGCAATATCTATATTTTTCATAATCTCCGTCATATTTGTTTCAACCTTTACCGAAGCGCTGGCCTGATGAACCGTGTTAAGGATAAGTAAAGGAACCAATAAAACTGAAAATACGATTACGATTACTACTTTCTTTTTCACTTTATCACTCCTTCTAACGTTGTAATCTTAAGAACATCTATTGATAAGTCTTCACCGGCGCACCATAAAAACTTGTATAATATGGATCCCATGAATAATGTTTAAAACGTTCAAGATCTCCCCATTTTGCTATGCAATAACCAGAAGCTCCGGGTGGGACTTTGCTAAAATGGGTAACGGCTGAAGATGTTCCATACGATATAATTTTGGGTTGAATTGGATATCCCCAATTATAACCTGTGTAACCTAGATAAGCCAAATACGCATCAACTTGGGAAGAAGTTGGATGTGTGCTTCCCCAAGGCCATACCCAAGTCGATGTGATATCTAAGGCATAGGCTAGACAATTATAAGTTGATGTTGCAGGGGCATTATATTCCCATGTCCAAGAACGTGCATCATACCAGCTATCCGGATAAATTAACCCAAGTGCCGTTTTTGCGCTAAATAAAGTGATTACTAAAGCAATAACCAATACTATCTTTTTCACTGCATAATCACCCTTAAGTCTAATTATTGAGCTACTCTCCAATCCACCAACTTCACAATTATCTTTAGTACATTGAAACAGCCCCCTTGGAACCCTTTGGTGTCAAACTTAGCTTGAGTCTGAATCCATAACTCTTTCGCCATTCTGTACTCCTGCAACATCACCCCCATTATTTACTGAACCCATTGAACAATAATTCCTTAATTTCAGTCCCAAATTTGATCTTTTTAAGAGACACATTAGAGCCTCTACTCCCCCCCTTTCTGGCATCAGTGTCAGCCGGCGGCTTCCTATATTAAATTATTAAATGGCAAAAGCCATCCAACGTCAAAAATATACTAATTACTTGCCGTATATGATACGTTATTGGCCGTGTATGTAAGACTGGAGCATATACCAATTCCCATTGGACTGGCCATCTTCTCATAAATCATCCTCTTAAAATATCTCTCTCATAAGTTAGACAATTGAAAACAAACTTTGGTTACAAAAAATAAAAAAATAAGAATATTTTTCAAAAAGAAAAAGCTTCTCAACCGAGAAGCTCCAAAACAATTTATTTTATTACCTCTTTTCCGAAGGATGTATTGTCCTCTCAAGCCGTCCGCGTATCCTTGTCCTGGCCTTCCAGCTGAACTGACAGCAGCTTAGATACACCGGACTCCTCCAAATCCTGCTTTTGCACCGATAGAAAATCGTAGCGCTCCTAGAGCTTCGGATATTCTTCAATGGTCGCCTGGTTCACAGGGCCCAGCAGCTCAATCCGCAGTTTAATCTCCTGCACCCTGGCCGCCAGCTCGGCACGGCTTCTTTCACTTTGGTAAGTTTGAGCCTCATCCCAGGTCAGGGCGAATTCTTCCAGCAACCGTTTGGAGCCGGTTTCCCATTCGGCATTCCAGTGGCCCCTATTTAAGCGGCTCAAAGTTTAATTAGGGCTTGCCAACCAAACCCCCGTTTATGTTCAATTAAACATGTAATCCAATAT
>VSSQ01001137.1_pt1 | contig 11276 bp, 10 predicted proteins | sample 4763081 | NCBI WGS metagenome assembly VSSQ01 (sample SAMN12137344, study PRJNA551015) | bioreactor metagenome | isolation source: SDC9 anaerobic chlorinated ethene degrading culture | place: USA: Knoxville, Tennesee | collected 2015-01-01
ATTGCAAGCAAATCCTGCAGGGGTATAATGCATAGCATGGACTGCGACTTCATGTGAGCATCCACAATTTCCCTGCAGGTTTGTTGGGGGCAGTCTTGATAATCGGCTATCTTTTTTCCACCGTATTTGACCCACCATTCCCTCATGGTTTCGGTATCATGTGTAGAGGTACTGCATACTGACAAATAGGGAAAAGTAGCAGGATTCCCGTTGTTACAGTCCCCTTTGGGCATCCTTTCCAGCTCCAGTGTCAAAATCTTTAATTGATCCATAACTTCGGGAACAGATGGGGGGACCATACCTAGGTCTTCTCCACATGCCAGCATTCCGGAGGAGCTGAGCAATGGTTGCAAATGCCTGATCCCGTTGCTTTTCCATATTTGGTCATGGCGATGGTAAAAATAATCACCGTATAGTTTGTCAAATGCCCTTTTTTCCCGAACATCAAGTGAGTGGTATTGCTCAGTTAGTTTTGCACTTATGGCCGGGTGAAGTTTTTCTGGATTCCGTCTCTCTAGTATGAATAGTTGATCCAGTATTTCTTGTGTGTATCCAAATGAACGGATTTCTTGCATTGTGAAAGGCAAAGATGGTTCAAAAGTTCCTTCACGACCGTCGTCCGAATCTACCGGGATATTCCATATCCTGAAGAATCCCAGTATATGGTCTATCCTGTATGCATCAAAAAACTCTGCCATCTTGGCAATCCTCTCCCTCCACCAGGAGAAACCTTCCAGCTCCATAGCGTACCAATTGTAAAGAGGGAAACCCCAAACCTGCCCTTTTTCGGAAAAGTAGTCGGGAGGAGCACCGGCTTTGGATGAGAAATCAAACAGATGGGGTTCTGTCCATGCCTCTACAGAATATCTGTCTATTCCTATCGGTATATCTCCTTTAAGGATAACCTTTTTGCTTACTGCATACTGGTGTGCATCGGATAGTTGTTTTTGCAAGTGGTATTGGACGAAAAAGTAAAATTCGATCTCTTCACGGCACTTGCTAGATTCGGAAAGCATGGATAGGGCCTCGTTCTTGTCGTATGTACGGAATCGTGGCCACTGGGTATAATTTGCGGTGTGGTATCGGTCTCTAAGATGGCTGTAAACAGCGTAAGGAAGGAGCCATGATTCGTTGTTTTTGTAAAAAGCCTTGAATTCCTTTGATTTTGACAGCTTATCCCAGTCCTGTCTGAATATTTGTTTAATATAGAGCCATTTGGTACGGATTACTGATTCCCAGTCTACTTTATCGGAGTTGTTTAGTTTTGCACGTTTCTTTATGAACCTTTCCCGGAACTCCCTCTCTTTGACACGTCCCAACTGCTCCAGGTTCATATACACAGGGTGTATTGCATAACCCGATATCGCAGAATATGGATAAGAATCCCGTTGGTCGTAGCTTCTGGTGGTGTCGTTTAATGGTAAAAGCTGTAACAAGTTCATTCCAGATTGGCTTATAAGGTCAATCATAATCCTGAGGTCTCCAAAATCACCAATTCCGCAACTATTTTGGCTCCTAAGGGCAAAAAGAGGCACTGCACTCCCGGCCAGCCTGACTTTATGAGGAACAATACGTACCGGATGGTCGTTAAGTATTGTACAAGAGTCTTTCATACAATCCACTTTTATGAACTTTCTGTCAAATCCCTCTTCCCATAAAAAACTTACGGTTCCATTCCCGGAAGTCTGCACAACATACTTGTATTCAAAAAGATCTGGTAACTGGTCGAGAGTAGCTCCAATGCTCCACATACCCTCTCCGGCCGACCTCATCCTCAAACCTTTCTGAGGCATCCAATTGCCGGAAATTGGGGAGTTGCCGCATAGCACAACCTCTGTGTCATTTGGTAAGTTGGGGCAAAAAACATTGAAAGTCAGTTGCTCTCCTGAGTACAAAGGGTATTGGTCATTCCTGTTGAAGAGTATGCGGGTAAAAGGAGTTGAATAGTAAACAGATTGGCTGTTCCTCTCCCTCCAAAAATCGTGTATCAAATGCTCTTTTTTTGCAGGACTATCGAATTTCCTTCCTGCTCCAGCCTCTGTAATGTAACCATCCCTCCTTTTTAAAAGGTAGGAGTAAATAAAGCGAGTGTTGTTTTTGATATTGATTGTCAATTTCCATAATCCGTCCGAGTACTTCATTGGTTTCGATTGCTGGGGATTATTGCCCTTGAGCTCTGGTACCGAACCAGTGATGTGGATTTCCTCTCCGGGCAGGGTGACGAAAGGAAGTGAGAACGTGATTTTGACCATTATTATATTCTTTTAGTTGTAAATATAATCCAAATAGCGTACTATCTTTGCAAAAATTGCACCATATGAGAGTTTCTTTGTTTAGTTTAGATATTTCTGGAGAAAGTAAGTCAAAAAAGCTGGAGAACTACTCTCTTAAGCTGGAGGAGGCCTTTACCGGCGGAGTGTCAACAGACCTGATTGTCTTACCGGAATTTTTCACAACAGGATTCCCTGCTAACCGCATTGAAGCCGAATCAGGAGAGGGGATCACATTGTCTTGGTTAAAAGAGGTAGCACACAGATACTCAGCAGCGGTCCTGGCCTCCTTCCCTGTAAGTGATGGAATTCATTTTTTCAACAGGGCTTTTTTTGTTACCCCAGAGGGTTCAAGCAAACATTATGACAAAAGGCATCTGTTTTCTTACGGAGGTGAGGATAAGGAATACACCAAAGGGAATAAAAAACTTATCGTCAATTTCAAGGGTGTATCAATTTCAGTGAATTTATGCTACGACCTCAGGTTCCCTGTATGGAGCCGTAATGTGGGGATGGAATATGATTTGCTAATTAACATTGCAAACTGGCCCTCTTCCCGTTCCTGTGTTATTGAACCGTTGTTGAAGTCCAGGGCAATTGAAAACCTATGTTATGCTGCTTTTCTCAACAGAAGCGGCAGCGATGCAGTTAGTAGTTATAACGGTGAGAGATTGTTTTATGACTACAACGGTAAAGATGTAATTCCAATTAAAACTGGCACCAATTTTTCATGTTATGAATTCTCAATCAATACCCTTGTTGAATACAGGGAGCGATTTGGAGCCTGGAGGGATGCCGATAAATTTGAAATACTTTTATAAAATATGAATTTAAGACTGCTTTACTCTATCTTTTTACTTCTTTTACTTACGTTGTCTTCATGTTCCCGCAAAGGACCTGCAGATGGAAACTACAGACTGGAGATTTATGCTACAAACGATTTACATGGTAGGTATTTTAACTCCATGTATATAGATAATCAGCATCATCCTCATTCACTAGCATCCGTTTCATCGTTTATCAGTAAACAAAGGCAGGAATCAGGCCGGGAAAATATTCTGCTGCTGGATATCGGAGACCATTTACAGGGAGATAACGCTGCATTTTATTATAATTTTGTCGACACAACATCTGTCCACATTTTTGCTTCGGCAGTCAATTATTTGGAGTACGATGCCATAGTTGTGGGCAACCATGATGTCGAAGCAGGCCACCCTGTTTACAACAAACTTGTAAAGGAACTACATATGCCTTATCTTGCTGCAAATGCAATAGATATGTCAAGTGGTAAGCCTTATTTTGAACCCTATGCCATTATTGAAAGGAATGGGATTAGAATTGCCGTTATTGGAATGACCAACCCCAATATTCCCAATTGGCTCTCTTCCCATCTTTGGGAAGGAATGGAATTCCGGGAGATCAGCGAATCTCTTAGCTACTGGGTAGAATACGTCAGGGAGAATGAAGCACCCCATATAGTTGTGGCTGCTTTGCATGCCGGCTTGGGTGACCAAGAAAACGATTCAAAGGAGAACCCTGCAAGATATGTTGCATCGAATATTCCCGGGATAGATATTGTTTTTGCTTCCCATGACCACAAAATCACCGCCGAAAAAATTTCCAATGGAAAGAAAGAGGTACTGCTGCTGGAGGGAGGTTCGAGAGCATCACACCTATCGGCAGCATTTGTTGATTTTGTTGTAGAGAATGGGATAATTTCATCTATCAAAATTGAAGGAGAAACCATCCCTATGAAAGGAGTTGATCCGGATATTGAGTACCTGGACATGTTCAAAAATGAATATGAAGCTATTAAGAACTTTACAAACAAGCCTGTCGGCATGCTGCTGAACGATATATCTACAATTGATGCCTACTTTGGACCTTCGGCCTTTATAGATATGATCCATACCCTCCAGCTTGAAGTTTCGGGCGCAGATATCTCATTTGCTGCACCACTATCTTTTAATGTATCCAAAAAAGCGGGACAACTCAATTTCCAGGATCTTTTAGACATATATCCGTATGAAAATCAGTTGTATGTAATTACAATGACAGGTGCAGAAGTTAAGAACTACCTGGAATATTCCTATTCCAAATGGGTTGAACAATACCCATCCGCAAGTGGGTATATGTTACAAATCAATCCAGGGGGGAAAGGCGACAGGGCACGATTCCGCAATATTTACTTCAATTTTGATTCAGCAGCAGGTATCTTCTATGAAGTTGACATAACCAAGGGTGACCATGAACGGATAACAATAAAATCATTAGCCAACGGCGCTCCTTTTAACCTGTCTGCCACTTACAAAGTAGCAATGTCTTCATACAGGGCCAGCGGGGGAGGAGAGTTGTTGTTGATGGGAGCAGGAGTACCTAAAGAACAGATGGATCAAAGACTTGTTACACGTCATGCCGATATCCGCCAACTGCTCTACAATAAAATTGTTGAGAGAGGTTCCATTGAAGCAATTCCACTCAACCACTGGAAATTTACCCCCGAAAATTTGGTTGGCAAGCTTGCCCCTAAAGATAAAGCTACCTTATTCATCCCTCGGATAAATTAACAACTATCTTAAGAAGAGGCAAATAAAAAACCTGACCAAGAAATTAGTCAGGTTTTTTATTTTAACATTTCAATGAGTATCTTAAAACCACTTATTTAGCAAAACTAACTGAACGGGTTTCCCTAATAACGGTGATTTTTACCTGTCCAGGATATACCAATTCGTCCTGAATTTTCTTTGCAATGTCAAGTGACAGTTGCTCTGACTCTTGGTCGGTTACGTTTTCACTTCCCACAATTACCCTCAATTCGCGTCCAGCCTGGATTGCATAAGATTTTGTAACACCAGGGTAGGAGAGTGCAAGATCCTCCATCTCCCTTAGGCGTTTAATGTATGACTCTATCACCTCCCTGCGGGCACCTGGCCTTGACCCGGAAATGGCATCGCTTACAAGCACCAACGGAGAAATAATAGAGGTCATTTCGGTCTCTTCGTGGTGTGCACCGATAGCATTACAAATATCTGGTTTCTCTTTGTACTTTTCGGCCAGTTTCATACCCAATATTGCATGTGGAAGCTCAGGATCCTCGTCCGACACTTTTCCAATATCATGTAACAAACCAGCTCTTTTTGCAACTTTTGCATTGAGGCCGAGTTCTGATGCCATGGTTGCGGCAATGTTTGCAACCTCACGAGAGTGCTGGAGAAGATTTTGGCCGTATGATGAACGGTACTTCATGCGGCCTATGAGTTTGATTAGTTCAACGTGAAGACCATGGACACCCAAGTCAATACAAGTCCTTTTCCCTGTTTCCAGAATCTCGTCATCAAGTTGTTTTTGAACTTTTGCAACAACTTCTTCGATTCTTGCAGGGTGAATGCGTCCGTCAGTAACCAGTTGGTGGAGGGCAAGCCTTGCCACCTCCCTGCGGACAGGGTCGAAAGCAGACAACAGGATTGCTTCCGGGGTATCATCAACAACAATCTCAACTCCGGTAGCCGCTTCCAGCGCCCTGATGTTACGACCTTCCCTTCCAATGATCCTCCCTTTGATCTCATCACTTTCAATATTGAATACTGTGACGGCATTTTCAATGGCTGTTTCGGGGGCTATACGTTGGATTGTGTTGATTATGATTCTTTTGGATTCTTTACTTGCAGTCAGCCGGGCTTCGTCCATTACTTCACTGATAAAGGACATTGCTTCGCTTTTTGCCTCCGATTTCATCGTCTCTATCAGTTGGTTCTTTGCTTCCTGTGCAGATAAACCAGCGATGTTTTCAATTTTTTGGATAGCTTCCAGCCTTAGTTTATCGTATTCCTCGCCCTTTTTCTCCAAAATTTCCTGTTGATGCCTTAATGTCTCTTTTAAGGTGTCCAGCTCTTTTTGTCTTTTTTGTAATTCGGTGTTTTGCTGGTTAATGTGGATTTCCCTCTGTTTTAGCTTGTTTTCTTGCTGGATTACCAGATTGGACCTCTCCAGGATTTGTTGTTCATGTTCTGATTTTAATTGAAGGAATTTCTCCTTTGCCTGAAAGATTTTCTCTTTCTTGATGTTTTCTCCATCCTGTTCGGCACATCTTAAAATTTCTTCACGTTGTTTTTTTAGTACGATATTTTTTCCCACATAGTAGGCGATACCAAAGCCTGCCAATGCGGGCAGCAGAATAGTTAATATTATTTCCATCTTGAGTACATATGTATATATATTGTTGTATCAAAAAAAGCCGCTGGCCGGGCTGTCTGGCAAAAATCTTATATAATAAGATTTGAGCTCCGATTATTGTCGCAAACTTCCATTGTCCTGCATGCAGAATCCCCCGAAGGGTAACCAAGGCCTGTTTTTGACTATCGAGTTGACTCGGTATTTTTATAGTGTTGATTTTGGCAAAGAGCCAGACCAACGGCTAAAAGTTATGTGGCTGAATCAGATAAAGTTGACTTTAATGTAGTCATCAAGCAGATTGTCAAGATTGTTGAGATCCTCTATGATCCTCACTGCCTCTTCCCTTTGTTCTGCTTCTATCAGTCTGATTACAAACTGAAGCAGAGCCATGGACAAGGCATCCTGAATGTCCCGGTTGGAATACCTGTTCCGGTAAAGATTAATCTTTTCGTTGATAATCTTGGCAGCTGCACGAATCTTTTCCTCGTCTGCTGCAGGTATCCTTAGTGGATATGCACGGTCTGCAATGTTTATTTGTATAGACTGTTGTTCCATCCCTTAATCGTTTAGCAGTGAAATGCACTTGTCTATCTCCTTGATGATCTTTCCAATCTTTTGCTTAGCCTCTTTGACGTCTGTCGAGGAGGATTTAAAAGCTTCAGCCAATTGCAATCTATTTATTTTTTCTTCCTGTTCTTTATATTTGTTATTGTTTAATTCCATTTGTTCTTTACATGCAGCAAGTTCCCTGTTGAGCTCCAGGTTCTCTGCCATAACTTGCTCATACTTGGATATAATCAACTCAATTTTACCTTTAAGGCTCTCTATTACCGATTGATAGTCTCTCTCCATGTAAATTGCATTTAGGCAGTATCTTCTATGCTGTAACGCAAAGATAACAATTTTTAGATTTTATAAATAAAAAATGCTCCCACTTTATAACAAGCGGGAGCATAGATTGGTTTTGGAAAAAAAAATTAAACTGTTTGAATTGAGTTAACCTTTTCCATTCCCACCTTAATAGCCTTTTCGTTCATTGGAATAAGGTTGTGATGGCGTTCGGGCAAGGATTTCTTGAGTCCTTTGATTACATTTTCTAATTCTACAATCTTTTTGTTATTTAGGTATGCACCTAGCACAACCATGTTATACGCTTTGGCATTGCCTAACTCAGCTGATATGTCGACAGCGTCTATTGAACAGATCGATATATCTTTTCTTTGGGGATGTCGTGTAATGCCGTTTGGATCGTAAATGAGAAGACCTCCAGGTTTGACCTGGTTCTCGAACTTATCCATGGATTGCTGGTTAAGAATTATTGCGGTGTCAAAATTTGACAGTATGGGTGAGCTGATTTTCCTGTCACTGAGTATTACGGTGACATTGGCAGTACCTCCCCTCATTTCGGGTCCGTATGATGGCATCCAGGTAACCTCTTGTCCCTGCATGATGCCGGAGTAGGCCAAAATCTTACCCATGGACAAAACTCCTTGTCCGCCAAATCCTGCTATGATTATCTCTTCTTTCATAATTGGTAAATTTTATCTGTCTTTAAGATCTCCTAAAGGATAATTTGGGAACATGTTCTCTACCATCCATTCATTGGCTTTTACAGGAGAGAGTTTCCATCCGGAATTACATGAACTTACTACCTCAACGAATGAAGTTCCTTTGTTAAGGGCAGAGTTTTCAAATGCTTTCCTGATTGCCCTTTTGGTTTTACGGGCAGCAGCTGCACTTTGTACAGATTGTCTGGTAACGTAGCATGTACCTTCCAGTTGGGCAATAAGCTCGGTAATTTTCAAAGGCTTGCCGTGCAAATCCTCTCGTCTTCCATTAGGTGATGTCGCTGTCTTCATACCCATAAGGGTAGTAGGAGCCATCTGACCTCCGGTCATTCCGTAAATAGCATTATTGATGAATATCACAACAATGTTTTCTCCTCTGTTGCAAGCGTGCATAATCTCGGCAGTGCCTATTGATGCAAGGTCTCCATCTCCCTGATAAGTGAATACATACTTCTCGGGAAGCAGCCTTTTTGTAGCTGTCGCAAGGGCAGGAGCCCTTCCGTGGGCAGCTTGCTGCCAGTCTATGTCTATGTAGTTATATGCAAATACGGAACAACCGACAGGAGAAATGCCGATTGTCTTTTCCTGTATCCCCATTTCGTCGATAACCTCGGCAATCAGTTTGTGTACTGTTCCATGGGAACATCCGGGACAATAGTGCATAACGTTCTCCAGAAGAACAGGTGTTTTTGAATAAACCTTGTTCTCGGGACTAATTATATCTTTTATATCCATATTCATGCTCATTATTTGTTGATCTCATTTTTAAAGGCTTCCAGGACTTCCTGTGGGGAAGGTACTATGCCACCCAATCTTCCGTAAAAGTTTACAGGTATCTTGCCGTTCACAGCAAGCCGGATATCTTCTATCATTTGACCGGCACTAAGCTCTACAGACATCATTGTCTGGAGTTGTGGCACAAGACGCTGTATCTCTTTGGTCGGGAAGGGGAAGAGTGTGATAGGACGCAACAGCCCAAGTTTGATGCCTTGTTCGCGGGCAAGGTCGATTGTGTTTTCGCATACCCTGGCCATTGAACCATAAGCAACTATTACATGCTCTGCATCTTCGGTACGGTAGTTTTCGAACCTGACCTCGTTATCTTCCATTTTTTTGTACTTTTCGATAAGCCTGTGGTTAAGAGCTTCGTGAACAGCGGCATCAAGAGCTAGTGATGTTAAAACGTTTTGTTTTCTGTCTGGAGTTTTTCCTGTTGTTGCCCAAGGAGACAATTTCTTTATCTCTTCGTTTGTCCAACGAGCTTTCATTGGCCTTAATTCAACCTTTTCCATCATTTGGCCGATAACACCATCAGATAAAATGAGGGCAGGATTGCGGTATTTAAATGCTAATTCAAATCCCAGATCCACAAAGTCGTACATCTCCTGAGCCGAGTTGGGAGCCAGCACTATCATTTTGTAGTCACCGTGACCACCACCCTTACATGCCTGGAAATAATCTCCCTGGCCAGGTTGTATTGTTCCAAGGACTGGACCACCCCTGACCACATTGACTACCAAGCAAGGAAGTTCTGCTCCGGCAAGATAACTGAGCCCTTCGGCCATAAGGCTTATGCCTGGGCTGCTTGAAGAGGTCATGACTTTTTTGCCACATGAGGCACCTCCGTAAAGCATGTTGATTGAAGATGTTTCACTTTCTGCCTGTAGGACCACCATTCCTGTGGTGTCCCAAGGCTCTTCCACCATCAGGGTTTCCATAACCTCTGACTGAGGTGTAATAGGATAACCGAAGTACCCGTCGCAACCGTTCCTTATAGCCGATATTGCGATGGCCTCGTTTCCTTTCATTAAAATGTATTCCGCCATATTAATTGATAATTTTACCGTTATACTTTAACCCTGTAAACTGTTATGCAGGTATCGGGACATACGGTCGCGCAGTTTGTGCAACCAGTGCAGTTTTCGGGGATTGCCATATAGGCATAATTGTAACCCTTGCTATTAACCTCACGGGCAAGTGCAATGGTATTGGTAGGACAATTCACAACGCAAACACTGCAACCTTTGCATTTCTCTGTATCTACCACAATAGCTCCTCTTAATGCCATACTATATTAAGTTAAGTTTATAATTATTTACAAAATTATGATTTTATTATTAAAAATGAAAGGATATTAAAGAAAATTAAAATAATTAATTAGAAAAAAACTTGAATCCTTTAACGATTTCGTTAATAATGAAATTCCACCTGAAGAGTATACCCAATACTAAAATTATGATAATTAGGATAAAACCCTTTGTGGTGGGAGTCATTCCTTTAATTTTTTCTTTATAATCCTTTTTCATTTTCTGTTGGCTACTTTTCTATCCTTATCCTGGCGTCCACTGCTATAACCTGTCTTGGATTTCCAAGCAGAGGATTCAGGTCCATTTCAAAAATTTCGGGAGCAGAATTGCACAGGGCAGAGACCCTCCGGATGGAATCGCAAAATAGAAACTGGTTTACACCCTCTTGCCCTCTTGTTCCCTCAATAAGTTTATAGCTTCTTAGCGACCTTACCATGGATTCTGCCTCAACCTTGGATATGGGGCCAAGAGCTGTGGTAATATCCTGGATTGCCTCCACAAAGATGCCTCCCAGCCCACACATTATCAAATGTCCGAAGCCATCTTCCCGTTTGGCACCAATAAAGAGTTGGGTACCGCTAAGCATTGGCTGTAGTAAAATTGATGTAGTCTGTGGTATTTTAATCATACGTTGGAACTCCTGCACCAAGGTCTCCTCGTCGGTAACGTCCAAAACAACTCCACCTACATCAGATTTGTGAACCGGACCAACTACCTTCATAACCAATGGATAACCAATCTCTTTTGCTCGCTTCCTCACTTCGGTTACAGTATGTGCAACGGCTTCACGGGCCCTGTTAATTCCGGCGGCATCAAGTAATTTCTGGACATCTTCGGGAGATAGGTACCCGTTCTGGCAATTCTCAATTACAGAACGGACCAGTTTGTTATCAACCGGTGGTAATTCCTCATCTCTTTGTTGGACAGAGTTCTTAAGAACCCTGGCCAAAGCAAGGCCCAAATCGCTTTCGTCGGTAAAGCTGATCCCTCCTCTTTTTTGAAATTCAGCAATCTCATCCTTGACATTTACAACAGATGGGAGTACCGGATAAATTGGTTTTTTGCAACTCATGATTTTCTCGCTCAGGAGTTCGTATACATCGTAAACCTCTGTTAATCCCGGAGAGCCAAATATCACAACCATTGAATCGACATCGAAGTCATTTTCACAAGCATCT
>VSSQ01000568.1_pt1 | contig 11270 bp, 6 predicted proteins | sample 4763081 | NCBI WGS metagenome assembly VSSQ01 (sample SAMN12137344, study PRJNA551015) | bioreactor metagenome | isolation source: SDC9 anaerobic chlorinated ethene degrading culture | place: USA: Knoxville, Tennesee | collected 2015-01-01
CTTGCTTCCTGCCGGAACCTTTAAGGCTCTCAGGGTGTAGTTTGCCCTGAATATCTCTGCCGGTTTACCGTCTATAGTTGCAATCCATCCCGCTGGATACCACACCTCGCTAAACACGGCAACCCTGTCAGAGGTTGTTTCACATTGGTATGTTAGTTTGTTGGGAGAGTAGTTTGTAAGTTTTATTACATCCTCAAATGCAGGAGCATCAGCTGTTGTTATCTCACCTGCAAGAGATCTGAACTCTTCAGAAACTACTGCAGTATTTGAGAGATTAACATCAGAAATTGTATTTATCTCATCCAGGTTGTTTGCAACCCATGCTATTGAATCTACAAACCAGCAATTACCCATAGCTCTGTTATTAAGCAGAGGTGGATTCTGAGCCCCGATAACGATATATTTGGAATTTAACATATTCAGCACAGGTGTCTCTGTGTTATCCACCATAATCTGAGCCTCTTCCAGGGTCTTCACAGATGATAGCGAAGAGGCTATCTTCTGCATCTCAGGCATAATGTGGTAATCTATCATATCCTGATAGCGCTGAAGTTTTGCAGGACTGTAACCACCAATTGTTTTGTGGTGGTAGCTTATATGCGAATCGTTAAATGTGTTGATGCTTATATCCAGAACTCTGTAATTTGGATCCTTGTCTTCTAGTATAATATTATCAACAGGCCTGAGGGCATACTGCTGCTCAAATTCGCGGTTTTTGATAAAGTGAGAGTCATTCAGGTATCTCTTTCCGGCTCCCCACATATCTGCCAGAACTAAAATGCCTATTCCTCCGTATACCAGATACTTGAGCTTAGCGGGTGATAGCACCCTATTTTTGGATGATGCCTCTCTTCTGCCAAAAGCAAACCACAAAACAGCAGCTGCAGCAAGAATATAGAGAACAGACCTAAAGGCATCTGCCGATAAAAGTGATGCCCTGTCCTCTGCCAGCGTTGCCCTTATCTGTTCAGGTAAATTTGCATCTGCCGGAGAGGTGAATGAGCCGGCAACTGAGGGGAATATCATTGCTAAAAGTGCAAATCCGGCTGTAAGTACAAGAGCCGATATCATCCCGGTTTTAAATTTCTTCGCAGAAAACTCACTCTTCATGAGTTTTTCAATAACAAGCACTCCCATTAGCGGTACCAGTATCTGAAGAATTACAAGCACCATTGAAACCGTACGAAACTTGTTATACATTGGAATATACTTGAAAAAGAACTCAGTAAGTGGAAGGAAATTTGACCCCCAGGAGAGCAACACAGCCAGAAGTGTCACTCCAAGAGCCCACCACTTAACAGCCCCTCCAATTAAAAATAGGGCTAAAATAAAGAGGAATACCATTATTGCACCAAGATACATAGGTCCTGCAGTAAATGGCTGAGGCCCCCAGTAGAGAGGCATTTGTTTGATAATTTGGTCTGCACCCTGATATCCTCCACCTTTAAGGGCCTTATAGGTTGCCGATTCTCTGTCAAGTTCTCCTGCGGATGAGCCTCCGTTGAAATTTGGAATGAAGAGGTTAGGTGTCTCCTCCGGACTGTATGACCAGCTGGTTGCATAGCCTATATCAAGCCCCTCCTGCTGTTTCCCCTGCTCTTTTGCCAGCTCAGAGCCTCCCCTCATAGTGTACTTTGAGTACTCATATGTAGGCCAGAGATGGTTAATATTGCTAGCGATGCCCAATCCGCCAAGCAGAAGCAAAAGGCCGGAGACCTTTAAAAACTTTAGAATTTTCTTCTCAGCGATATGGTTGTATAACTCTGCAAAGCCGTACCCCAAAACAATTATCGCAAGATAGTATGTAATCTGAGGGTGGTTTGCCTTAATCTGAAAACTTAGCGCAAATGCAAAAAGGATTGCTCCTAAAAATCCCTTTTTCCTGTATGCATAAACTACAGCCGCAAGGACCCAGGGCATAAATGCTATCGCCACCATCTTTGAGTTATGCCCCACCTGAATTATCTGCATATTATAGCTGGCAAAAGAGATTGCTACAGCTCCCACAATTGAGAGCCAGGGGTTAACTCCAAAGGCAAGGAATAGGAGAAATGCACCAACCATGCTAATCAGCAGATAGCTAGGCGGTCTCTGGCCGGTAAGTTTATGAATTGCATTGTAGAAGATGTCAAGGAAGTCCCCGTCATACTTTAGGGAGATTGTTGTTGCCGGCATCCCTGAGAACATTGAGTTTGTCCAGAGGGCCGGGTCATCATCCGGGTGAGACTCGTTGTAAGTAATAATCTCATTAGCCATCCCTCTCCACGAGGCAATGTCGCTCTGATTTACCACCTTCCCGGAGAAGACCTGCGGGGTAAACATATATGCAAGCACATAAAACAGTGCAACTGCAGCCACATAGGGCAACCATATTTTCAGATTTTTCATATCTATTTTATCTTACAATCTCATCAAGCAGAAGAGCCAGCCTTTTCGTAAGCTCCCTTCTGGAATATATATCTATATTTCCGTCTGCAGGCGGTACCCCACCCGCAAGGTATTCGGCATACCTATCCTCAAGCCATCTTCTGCAGCCTCTCTCATCATCATAGTCAAACATTGCTCCTCCCTCACTCTCACCCAGGGCTATATCCATGTCTCCCCCCTTGGGACCAAAACCAAGTATCGGCCTTCTGGCTGCAAGATACTCAAAGAATTTTCCGGTGAGTATTCCCCTGCTCTCCGGCTCCATCCCTCCGGAGAGGAGAAGTAGCTGAGACGCCATCTGAAGCTCTGTTACCTTGTCATGAGACATATAGTCAATCCTCTCAAGATAGGGATCGAGGCCTGCTTCCTCAATTGATTTGAGTATTGTCCCGTCTGTATGCCCAACCAATCTTATTTTTAAGGCCGATGCAAATCCGGGGTCGTGTTTAGCCCACTTTGAAAGAACTCTCCACAACACTTCAGGATTCTGACTCTTAACAAAGAGACCTGTGTATGTAATTGAGAACTCTTTGTCCAGTGATGGCGCCTTCTGTTGAAAGTCAGCAGGGTCAAAACCATTTGTTATTACCGGGACTGCTCCCCCTCCCCTGACACTCTCAAGCTCCCCGGCAATTGTATTTGTTACCGTAAGCACAACATCGGCACCCTTTACAACCCCTCTCTCAAGCAAAGTGTGAAGAGCCTTTACCGGTGCCGAATATTTCATGTACTTAAATGTGAACATCTTTGTCCATGGGTCCCTGAAGTCTGCCAGCCACGGAATATTAAGTGACTTTGCCACCCCCTTTGCAATAAGATGCATTGAGTGTGGCGGACCGGTGCTTACAATTGCATCAACCGGATTCTCCCTGAGCCACCTTTTGAGGAATCTTCTTGAAGGGGCTATCCAGAGACATTTTGGATCCGGGATGAAGAGGTTGCTTCTGATAAAGAGAGAGAGTCCTCCTCCGGTATTTATAAATCCCGGCTTAATGTCGCCCTTTTTCTTCCCGGTAAGGGCTCTGTATATAGAATAGGGCTCCAGAATATCTCTTCTGATTACCTGGACTCCCTCTGGAATCTCTGAAGAAAGAGAGTTATCCACAGCCATCATTTCCGGATTGGCCGGTGTGTATATTATGGGCTCCCAGCCAAAATCCCTCAGGTATTTTGTGAACTTAAGCCACCTCTGCACACCCGACCCTCCGGACGGGGGCCAGTAATAGGTGATTATTAAAACCCTCTTCATATTGGTTTTCAGAAACTACTCTTTAATAAAAATATTATACAGTGCCCTCGCAACATCTGTCTGAATATTCACAAAACCTCCCTCGTAAACAGGGTTGCATCCGTTTGTAATGAGTACTATCCCAAATTTCTTCTCAGGCTCAAAAAACATTGCACTGTAAAGTCCGTAAGCAGATCCAGTATGACCCACCATTATCTCTCCCGGGATAAAGTTCTTGCTCTGTCTGAGTGCGAGGCCGTAGGTTTCACCTTCACCAGTCTCAACCACAGGGCTCTGCATAAGGCGAGAAGTCTCTTCTGATATAATTTTTCCACCATTCTGCAATGCTCCGTAGTTCATGTGCATAATCATATATTTTGCAAGGTCTGTTGCCGATATCTTCATTCCGCCGGTAGGGCTGAAGAGCGGAGTGCTGTAACCCATCACATATCCACTATCCAGCTGTTTCGCGCGGCTTACATATGCTGCAGGCTGCGGTGCCGGAACAGAATCATAAAGAGAAACATACTTTGTTCTGTCAAGTGAGTCCGGATTGAAAGATGCATAAAGAGCCAGCGGTTCAAGAACTGTATGGCGTATAAACTGGTCAAACCTCTCCCCTGCCAGCTTTTCTGATATTGCCCCCAGAGTGTTGAAGCCAAGATTGCAATACTCATATTGTGTTCCGGGTTCGTATGGGTTGTAACTCTTTGCAAACTCTTTATTCTTTTCAGGGTTGATTACATCAAGATTGAAATAGCCCTGACTATCATTAAGAGATGATGTGTGTGAGAGCAGCATCTTAACAGTTATAACCACATCCGGAAAAGCGGGATTTCTAACAGGGAACCCTGTAAGTTCGCTTACATCCTGATCCAGATTAATAAGACCCTTCTCCATTAGTGTAAGGAGAGCTGTTGTTGTGAATGATTTTGATATTGATGCAATACGGAAAACATCCCCCTCTGCAAGGAGAGTGCTATCCTCTAAGCTTTTATAACCAAATGACTGTGTGTAGATTATCTCACCCCCCTTTACTACGGCAACGGCAAGTCCCACTGCAGAGTTTTTCTCCATTACCCTGGTCATCTCCTCTTGTGCCATCTCCTCCTTTGAGGGCGAGCAATTTGTTGTGGTCAGAACCATCACACAGATGGCTGCCATAAGTGCGGTAAATCGTAAGATTTTCATAGTCGGTATTAATTGTTTGATAATGTACAAAGATAGAGTTTTGAAGCAAAATATATCTATTTTTGTAGGAATGAAGGGCGACAAGAATATAGTGGAAACTCCTTTGATGAAGCAGTATCTCTCCATAAAGGCGAAATACCCTGATGCTATTTTGCTGTTTCGTGTGGGAGACTTCTACGAGACATTCGGCGAGGATGCAATTACAGCCTCTGCCGTGCTTGGAATTGTCCTTACAAAAAGGGGTAACGGATCTGCTCAGTTTATTGAACTGGCAGGCTTCCCGCACCACTCCATTGACAGTTATCTGCCCAAGCTGGTCAGGGCCGGATATAAAGTTGCTGTCTGTGACCAGCTGGAAGATCCAAAACTCACAAAGAAGATTGTTAAAAGAGGAATTACTGAGCTTGTAACTCCCGGTGTAGCTTATAATGAACAACTGCTTAGCCAGAAGGAGAACAACTATCTGGCTGCTCTCCATTTTGAAAAGGAGAGAGCAGGGATAGCCTTTCTGGATATATCCACTGGTTCATTCAGGGTAGCTCAGGGCTCCCTTGATTATATAGAGCTTCTGCTTGCAAGCTTTGCCCCAAAGGAGGTACTGCTGCAGAAAGGGTATAAAAAAGGATTTGAGGAGAGATTCGGAAGAGATATTTATATCACTCCTATGGATGAGTGGGCCTTTGTTCAGGATGCTGCCCGCGAAAAACTTCTTGAACAGCTTCAGGTTAAAAGTCTTAAGGGTTTTGGAATTGAGGAGCTTCCCCTTGCTGCAACCGCTGCAGGAAGCATACTCTTTTATCTTGATATTACAAGACACAGCTCCCTGGGCCATCTATGCTCTATCTCCCGCATTGATGAGGAGGAGCATGTATGGATTGACAAATTCACATTCAGAAATCTTGAGATTTTTGGGAGTCAGGCAGAGGGTGGAGCCTCTCTTGTATCTGTTGTTGACAAAAGCTCCTCCCCCATGGGGGCGCGGCTCCTGAGGAACTGGCTTGCTATGCCTGTTAAGAGTCTTAATGAGCTTAACAGCAGACACAATATTGTTGAACTTTTATATAAAGATGATACTCGCCGCGCCTCTCTGCGCGATATCCTCTCTGAAATAGGTGATCTTGAACGCGTCGCCTCCAAAGCTGCGGCCGGCAGAATCTCTCCTCGCGAAGCTGTCCAGCTTAAAAGAGGACTGGAGCAGATGGAGCCCGTTAAAGCTATCTGCAGAGAGATTGCAGCAGAGTCAATCCTCCCCTTTGCTTCTGAATTAACACTTCTGTCGGAAGGACTGGATGAGTGTTCGGCCTTAAAAAAGAGGCTGGAGAGGGAGTTGCTTCCGGATCCTGCCGGGCAATTTGGAAAGGGTGATATTATTGCAGCCGGGGTAAACAGAGAACTTGACGAACTCAGACACATTGCAAGACACGGAAAAGAGTACCTTAATCAACTACAGGAGAGGGAGACAGAGCGGACAGGAATCTCTTCTCTTAAGGTTAGCTATAATAATGTCTTTGGTTACTACTTAGAGGTTAGAAATACACATAAGGATAAGGTTCCGCCGGAGTGGATCCGCAAACAGACACTGGTTAATGCAGAGAGATACATAACTCAGGAGCTTAAGGAATACGAAGAGAAGATACTTGGTGCAGAGGAGAAGATGCTCTCTATTGAGCAGGCTATTTTTGCCAATCTTATCATTTCCATCCAAAATAACATTCCGGTAATACAGAAAAACTCTGCAATTCTGGCAAAGATTGACTTACTTGCTGGTTTTGCGGAAGTTGCAAGGACAAATAAATATAACAGACCAAATGTTACCGAGGGTAACTCTATAGTTATAAAAGCTGGCAGGCATCCGGTAATTGAAAAATTACTGCCGGCAGGAGAGGAGTATATTGCCAATGATTTGGAATTAGACTCAGATAACCAGCAGATTATAATATTAACCGGACCAAATATGGCCGGTAAGAGTGCACTTTTAAGGCAAACGGCCCTGATTGTCCTTCTGGCTCAGGCGGGAAGCTTTGTTCCGGCAGACGCTGCAGAGATTGGAATGGTTGATAAAATATTCACAAGAGTGGGTGCTTCTGATAATATATCACGAGGAGAGAGTACCTTTATGGTGGAGATGCTTGAAACGGCAACAATCCTGCACAATCTTTCAGAGAGATCCCTCGTGCTGCTTGATGAGATAGGAAGAGGGACAAGCACATACGATGGAATGTCCATAGCATGGTCAATTGTTGAGTATCTTCACGAGCATCCTCGTTTTAGAGCTAAAACGCTGTTTGCAACACACTACCACGAACTCAACGACCTTGAACAGACATTCTCCAGGGTAAAAAATTTCCACATCTCTGTTAAAGAGGTTGATAAAAGGGTAATATTCCTTAGAAAGCTTGTACCGGGAGGAGTTGCCCATAGCTTTGGTATCCATGTGGCCAGAATGGCGGGAATGCCTGCAGATGTTGTTAGGAGGGCAGAGAGGGTTCTAAAGCAGCTTGAATCCAAAGAGGGTCCAAAAAATGGGAAGAGACGGGTAACCTTAAATGACGATGCTGTGCAACTCTCTTTTTTCCAGCTTGATGACCCGGTCCTACTCTCAATAAGAGACGAACTTAAGGACCTGGATATAAACACAATTTCTCCACTGGAGGCTTTTGACAAACTCCGGAGTATTAAAAAGAAGACAGGACTATAACAAATTGAGAATATGATAAAGATCTACAGGAGGGTCGTAATGATCTTCAAGCTTATGCTGGAGAGTATAAGTTTCGCATTTGGATCGCTGAGGGGCGATAAATTCAGGACCTTCCTTTCACTTTTTGGAGTAAGTATTGGAATTTTCTCGATTGTTACTGTATTTACGGCTATTGATGCCCTAAAAAGCAATGTAGAATCAGGGCTGAACAGCTTTGGAGGACAAACTGTCTATGTCCAGCAGTTCCCTTTTGCTCCGCCTGAGGGTGAAGAGTACAAATGGTGGGAGTATATGAACAGACCAAGACCAAAATTTGAGGAGTATCTGTTTCTTAAGTCAAATGCAAGAAATCTTGATGCTGCTGCTTATGTTGTATTTACAAACAGAACCCTTAAGTACAAGAGAGCCTCTTTCAGCAATGGTTTTATTACTGCTGCAACACCTGAGTGGGGAGAGATTGCAAATGTAGAGATTGAAAAGGGTAGATATTTTTCACACTATGAGGCAAACTCCTCAATACCTGCTGTAATTCTCGGCTATGAGGTTGCTGCCGCACTCTTCGCAAACGGAGAGGATCCGCTTGATAAAGTTATTAAAATTGGAAGTTCAAGCGCACGGGTTATTGGTGTACAGAAAAAGGCAGGTGAGAGTATAGTAAATATTTTTGATACAGATAATTCCATTCTTATAACATACAACTTTGCCGCAACAATAATGAATGTAAAAAACACAGAGGGGATGATCTGTGTGACACCATCTGCAACAGTTGAGAGGGAGGAGTTCCTTCAGGAGATGCGCCAGCTTCTCAGGGCTGCAAGAAGGTTAAAGCCAAAACAGAACGACAACTTTGCCCTTAATGAAATGACATTCTTGCTAAATCAGACTAAAGCAATATTTGGTGGTATCAATATGGCCGGGTGGATAATCGGAGGTTTTTCAATACTTATAGGTGGTTTTGGTATTGCCAACATAATGTTTGTTTCGGTAAAGGAGCGGACAAATCTTATTGGTATACAGAAGGCTCTCGGGGCTAAAAAGTATATGATCCTTACTCAGTTTCTTGCAGAGGCTGCTGTACTGGCACTAGCCGGAGGGGCAATAGGTCTTCTGCTGGTTGGGGGTGTTGTACTTGCCCTTAAGGGAAATGAATCATTCCCTATGACACTAAGTTTTTACAATATTTTCAGGGGATTAATGATTTCATCTGTTATTGGAATTGTTGCCGGTCTTCTTCCTGCCTGGACTGCGGCTAACCTGAATCCGGTTGATGCAATCAATTCAAAATAGCATTAAATATTCTGCAAATAGCTAACAAGATTGGTGTCTCGATCAATACCCAATTTCTGTCTCAGACGCTGACGAGCTTTTTTAAGAGCCTCTTCTGACTGGAATGTTATGTTTGCTATATCTTTACTGCTCATATTCAGTTTTAGAAATGCACACAGTTTTCTTTCGTTTGCAGTAAGATCCGGGAAATTACTATTAAGCTTTTCGTAAAAAGAGCTGTGTACCTTCTGGAAAAGCAGTTCAAACTCTTTCCAGTTTGAGCTGCGGGAAATTCTTTTAAAATCTGAAATCATAGCCAGAACAACCCTTTTTCCCTCCGGTGTTATTGTATCTATAATTGATTCGAGCATTCTTACTCTCTCTGCATCTCGTTCCGAATTCTGAATTAGTTTAAGTGATGCGGCAGTCAGAGATCTCTGATTATCCTCAAGTTCCCTATTAATCCTTTCAATCTCCTGTTCAAGCAGCCTTTTTTTCTCCGTCTCCATTCTGCGGAGAGCTTCGTTTGCCTGTTTGTTAAAACGGTATAGACGGAGTATGTATAATGCAAGCAGCGACACAAGGATAAAACTTACAGAAAGAGTTAAGATAATTGCATACTGCTGTTTTCTTTTAGCTGACTGAACCTCATCCTTTTTATTCTGCTCTAAGGCTATCGCCTGCCTCTCTTTTTCAAATCTGTAAGTGTACTCCAGCTCTGTAATTTTCCTGACATTGTTTTCGTTAAATATCTTATCACTCAACTCCTTATATAGTTGATTGTGGATATACGCACCTTTAAAGTTGTTTGTTTTCGCATAAATCTCTGCAAGCAGATAATGTGAATCTTTTTCAGTCTCAATAATTTTAAGATTTTTTGCTATTTCAAGACTGCTTCTTGCATAGTCGAGGGCGCGGGAAAACTCCTTTTGATCATAATATATTATAGCAGTCTGTAACTTTGCTAAGCTTTCAGATGACTTCATTCCATTCTCCTCTGATAAGCTTAGTGCCTCCTGATAAAACTCCAGAGCCTTTTGTTTTTCTGAATGTTTATAATAAAACAGACCCGTATTAAGGAGGATGTTTATCTGAAGAGGCAAAATTTTCAAATCCTTGCTAATAACGAGTGCCTTCTGGAGATACTCCATTGCTTGCTCATTATTTGTCTGCATATAGATAAGCCCAATATTGAGCAATCCGCCTGCCAGGGTATGTTTATCTCCGGCGTTCCCGGCAATTTCAATTACTTTTTGGTTGTATTCAAGTGCCTTTTCGTAGTTCTTCTGGGTAAAATATATACTTCCTATACTAACCAGACTTTTGGATACGGCACTTGTCTCCCGCATCTCTTCACGAATTTTTAATCCGTTATGCAAACACTCAAGAGCTATAGGGTAGTTACCCTGTGTTGTGTATATATTGCCCATTGAGTTATAGCATATGGCAGCCCCATTTTTATCACCCGCTTTAAGTAAAACGCGCAGGGCTTCGTTATAACCCTCTAAAGCCTTTTCAACCTTTCCCATGCGGTTATGTGCCTGTGATATGTTGATAAAATACTTCCCCAGCTCGTGCGGGTCATTAAGTTCTTTAGCTATTTCAATCGCTTTCCGATAGTATACGATGGCCAAAGAGTCACGGCCTGTCACTCCGAAAACTGTCCCAATCGCATTTGTATATTTGCCTTCACCCTGCTTATATTTATTCCTCTCTGCTATATCCAATGCGTTTTGAAAAAAGGCAAGCGAACCATTGGGATCAACTCCCATATTGGCTATGCCAAGCAACCATAAACTCTCAGCCCTCCCTTTTTCAAAACCAAGCTCTTCTGCAAGCTTAAAGCTCTCTTCTGCATATACCCTTGTTTTCTCTTTATCACTAAAATATGCTTCGTAGGCAACTTCGTTAAGAATATTAACCCTTGTCGTATCCCTGGTTTTATAATTGTTAAGCCGGTTTTCCAGACTATCAATTTTTGATGTGCGGCCTGTTAAAGTGAAACAGAACAGAGTAAAAAATACAACCAGAAGATTGATGGTGCGTAAGGTTCTTAATAACATCAGATAATTTGTAAAACGGTAAAAGCAGGCAATTATAGTGAAAATTTTCTGCTTGTCCACTTTTTGTCCCCCCTGCTTTTGGATTATATTCTTGAGTCAGGGCATATCTTTGCCTCAAGTTTTAACTCACAAAAATTAAATTTTACAACAATGAAGAAACTAACTTTAGTTCTCTCTTTTCTTACACTCCTGTGTGCAACCAGTGTAATGGCACAAAACAATCCCTCCCTGTTCGGGAACAACAGCAAGCACATCAGAGCAGGTATCGGTCTTAACTCTTATGGAATTCCCATAGAGGTATCCTACGATCAAGGCTTCAAACAGAATCTTTTTGGTGTGAATAAACTGAATCTTGGCCTTGGAGGCTATCTGGGATACTACGGACACAATGAAAAAA
>VSSQ01001138.1_pt1 | contig 11268 bp, 7 predicted proteins | sample 4763081 | NCBI WGS metagenome assembly VSSQ01 (sample SAMN12137344, study PRJNA551015) | bioreactor metagenome | isolation source: SDC9 anaerobic chlorinated ethene degrading culture | place: USA: Knoxville, Tennesee | collected 2015-01-01
TCCGGGGAGGGTTGCCGCAACACGACATCGAACAACTGCAGCATTACTGGGATGCTTGTCCGACGCTGAAAGATGCATTATTTGCGCCGGTTGCCGACCGGCCCGGCTATTTCCGGCTGCTCTGCGATAAGTCCATGATTCGTGAAACCGTACAGCAGCAACCCGATTTTGTAGCGCAAACTGTAGTCTATCAAACCCACTTCAACGAATGGAAAGCACAGGTGCTGCCCATGCTCGAAAGTATGGGTGCCGACACCCGTCCGGCGAAACTGATACAGGAAATCAGTGACCTCTTGCTGGAAAAATTCAGGGGTGATGTGTTGCTCGTAGAATCCTACGATGTATATGAACAATTGATGACCTACTGGAACGAAACCATGCAGGACGACAGCTATCTGATTGTAGCTGAAGGCTGGAAAGCAACTTTATACACGCCGCAACCCGCAGCCAAAAAGTATAAAGAAGGTAACCTGAAAGCCGTTAAGCAAAAAGTACCAGTTACGCCCGAAGATGTTGTATGCGATTTATTGCCCGTTTCGATTGTCGTCGATACATACTTCTCCGAGCTCAAAGCATTGACTATTGCTGCCGAAGAAAAAATAGCCGAAAATGAAACAGCGTTAAGCGAGCTGCTCGAAGAAGAAGCCGATAATTATCTCGACAACACCAACTTTGCCAACGACATCATCAACGACGGCAATGTAAAGAAACGCATCCGCGACCTGAAAGGTACACCCGATGCAGAAGCCGAAATTGCTGTGCTCGAAAAATACCTGCAATTGAAAGAAGACATGGCCGATGCGAAACGGGTATTGAAAGTTATCAAAGGCGATTTATTGAAGAAGTTGACTGACAAATACAATGCGTTAACCGAAACAGAAACCCGCTCATTAGTCATTGAGAAAAAATGGTTCGCCACCCTATCCGAACGCCTCAACACCGAGATGCAGCAAATCAGCCAGAACCTCACTACCCGTGTAAGCGAACTGGCCGAACGCTACGAGCAAACGCTTACGGAAATTGACTGGGAGATTGTGGAGTTGGAGAAAAAAGTAAAAGGTCATTTGAAATCAATGGGATTTATGCTGTAAACTATGGAAGAGATTAAGCAAGGATATAAACAAACGGATATTGGGGTGATTCCGGAGGATTGGGAGGTGAAACCTATTGGCAAGTTAGGACTATTTTCTAAAGGAAATGGAATCAGTCGTGCAGAATCTAATACCGGTATTATCCCTTGTGTTAGATATGGGGAGATTTATACTACCCATGATAATTATATAAAGAAATTTTATTCATTTATTTCTCGTGAGGTTGCTAACCGTGCAAAAAAACTTAAAGTAGGTGATGTTTTGTTTACAGCATCTGGTGAAACCAAAGAAGATATTGGCAAAAATGTAGCTTTCATTGATAATATAGAAGCTTATGCTGGAGGTGATATTATAATTTTATCTCCAAAGAATGCTGATTCATTATTCCTTGGTTACTTATTTAATGCTCCTTATGTGGTAACGCAAAAAGCGAATAAAGGACAAGGAGATGCAGTCGTTCATATTACAAAAGATTCCTTAAGGGATATAGTTATAGCAATTCCAGAATCTATTTCAGAACAAACCGCCATCGCCACCGCCCTCAGCGATACCGATGCCTTAATTGCTGCCTTAGATAAGAAAATTGCCAAAAAGCAACAAATCAAGCAGGGCGCTATGCAACAACTGCTTACCGGCAAGAAAAGGTTGCCGGGGTTTAGTGGGGAGTGGGTGGAGAAAAAACTAGGAGATATTTGTGAATTAAAGAATGGATATGCCTTTAAAAGTGATACATATGCTTTAGCAGGCAAATTTTATATTTTAACAATTGCAAATGTTCAAAATGGATTCTTAGAAATAAAAAATTGCAATAAAATTATTGATATTCCATTTGATATTCAAGAACATCAAAAATTAGAACCAGGTGATTTGTTAATTTCTATGACTGGTAATGTTGGTCGAATCTGTTTTGTTGACTCAAAGAATTGTTTGCTAAATCAAAGAGTAGGCAAACTACTTCCAACAAATATAAATGAGAAATTTCTCTATCACATTTTAAGGCATCCAAATTTTATAAATGCAATGATATTGAAGTCACATGGAGGAGCTCAAGCAAATCTATCGAAATCGGAAATTGAAAGTTTTGATCTTATTATACCTGTAGATAAACGTGAACAAACCGCCATTGCTCAAATCCTCACCGACATGGACAATGAAATAGCGCAGCTTCAAAGGGAGCGGGATAAATACAGGGAGATAAAAGCAGGGATGATGCAGGTGTTGTTGACGGGGAGGGTGAGATTGGTGTGAAATATATGTTTGCTGCTAATTGAATAAATATCATATGGAAAGAACTAAAATTTGCTGTTTAGATGTAAGTCAGGATATAGTTGACTTTTTATCGATTGATCACGATGTTTACAATGGAAGTTTAGGCAAGAAAGTAAATGTAGGTATTAAATTAGGGACGAAAAATCTATTACTCAATTATGATTTTCCAAAGAATTTACATGAATATGAAGTGATAATTGATGACATGCAAAAAACTGATATAATAATTTATTTTGAGAATGATCATGTTAGAAAAAATGTAACTGGTGATAGTTTGAGTTATATAGTTAGTAATTATCCGGAAACATTGTTTGACCCTATTCCAATGGGGTGTTTCATGTTAAAGTATGAATTACAAAACAAAAAAGATAGAACTCCAATCAAAATTCTATTTCAAGACAGCAAAACGGAACGAAAATATCAGTTGTTGAATGTTTCAATGGTAAAATCTTATTCTGAACAATACTCAAATTATATTCATATTGAGGATTTCTCCGACAAGAAGTTGACAGGTGAAAAAGTAGAATTATGTGAGCATTGGGCTGCGAAGGTTTTGTTCAGTAAGCATATTGGCAAAATCAGGTATTATCAAACATTTAAAAGCCCAAAAATTTATAATGATGAGAAACATATATATGAGGATGATCCTAATTTCATACCGTTACTTAAAAATAATAACGGAGAGATAATATCATATATTTGGGCAACAAATGAGGAGATAAATTTTATGTTACCTCAGTTAGAAGAAAAATTAGAGCTTATTAAAACATTGTTTAATGAGATTTTATATTCGAAATTTTCTCAGTACTTTCCAACCATAAAAGCAGCATTGTGGACTAATAATGAAAATTATTTTTTGCCGGGTCATAAGGAACTTTTAATAGCTAAAGAAGAAAATAAAAAAACCTTTGAGGAAAAAGATAAAGAGTTTGAAAACCAAATTGACGAGAATAAAAATAGATATGACTTTCTCCATAAAATACTAACAGAAACAGGAGAACAATTAGTTGATGCAATAATTGATTATTTAAAATGGCTTGGCTTTGACTCAATATGTTCAAAGGATAAAACTGCCGAAAATGGATTGTTGGAAGAAGATATTCAAATAGATCTTGGCAATAAGGGACTGTTAATTATTGAAGTTAAGGGAATAAACGGAACTTCTAAGGACTATGAATGCTCCCAAATACAAAAAATCAAATACCGTAGATGCGAGGAAAGAGGAAAGTTTGATGTAAATGCATTGTATATAGTAAACAATGAACGCAATATTGAACCACTTAAACGCACAATCCCTCCATTTAATGAGCAACAAATTAAAGATGCAGTAAATGAAAAAAGAGGTTTGTTATATACATGGGAATTATTTAATCTTTATTTAAATGTGGAAAATGGGATAATGACAAAAGATGAAGCCAGAGAAAGGGTTTTAACATATGGATTAGTTGAATTTGTTCCAGTCATGATATCTCTGGGTATTCCATATAAATATTATCAAAATAACACCGTAGTTTGTATCGAATTATCAGACTACGAATTGAGAATTGGAGATTATTTATTTTATGAAAAAAAAGGTAGATATTACAAAGAAAAGATAATTGAGATTAAGCAAGAAGATGAAAAGTTAGAGGCGGCAAGAAATGGTAAATTTGGATTCAAACTATCAGATAAAGTTCCACAAAACAAATCATTATATATTAAGCCAGTAAGTTGATACCAACTTCCAGATAATTTCAAAAAGTATTATCAATTATTACAAAGAAATTGTAACTTTGTGATTTAGAAGAAATAAATAAACAATCATGATAACAAAGATTGAGATAGACGGCTTTAAGTCGTTTAAAAATTTCAGCATGGAGTTTACTCCTTTTACAGTAATAGCCGGAATCAATGCATCTGGTAAAAGTAATTTGTTTGATGCTCTGGAGTTATTGTCCCGACTTTCTTTTATGAGTTTGCGGGATGCATTTCCCGATACACGGGGAACAGTCAATGAGCTTTTTACACTCATTGATGAAGATATCTATGTAGATACCATGTCTTTTGCGGTTGAGATGCTGGTAGAACGCAAAGTAAAGGATAATTGGGGGTTGGAAGCAGAAATAAAATCGCCCAGGCTAAGGTATGAACTTAAGATTGAGCGCAAGAAGAATAATCGTGGTTTTGATGAGCTCTCTATTTTACACGAATACTTAGATAAAATCTCTACAGAGAATGATTCCTGGTCAAAGAAAATTATACCCCGACAAAAACAGTATTTATGGAAGAGCACTCAAAAAGGAGGTTCTTCAAATCCATTTATCAATACTGAAGCAAAAAATGGTTTACCATCTATTTCTATTCGTCAGGATGGAGGTCAGGGAGGAAAAGCGACACCAGCTCGCACAGTAAGCCAAACCGTTTTGAGTGGAGTTAATTCAGTAGATTTTCCACATGTTTTTGCTGCCAAAGAGGAAATGCGTAATTGGCGTTTTATGCAGCTCAATCCTGAAGACCTCAGGCAACCTACCATTCAGGATGCCAAAATGAGTTACGATATCACGCATAGTGGAGCCAATCTTGCTTCGGCATTGTTCAGGATGAAAGACGAAGATGAATACATTTTGGTTGAAATAGGCAGAGAACTAATAAAATTTCTCCCGGAATATGTTGGTGTGGATGTTATTAATGACGAGGCGAATAAACAGTTTATTATCAAGTTAAAGCACAAAGATGGTAAGGAATTTTCATCAAGGGTGCTCTCTGAAGGAACCTTGCGTTTGCTGGCGCTTACCATCATGCAATTCGACGAAAAACACAAAGGATTATTATGTTTCGAAGAACCTGAAAATGGTATACATCCGCAGCGTATAAGACTTATGACTGAGTTACTTTATAACCTATCTGCCGATTTTAGAAATGATAACATGAATTTAAGACAGGTTATAGTAAACACACATTCTCCTTTGCTGGTAAGAGACATGCTTAATATCAAAGGTACAAATACCAATAGCGTTTGGCTTTCTAAAATGACAACATTGATAACTGAAATAAACGGAAAACGCCAAAAAATTAAAATAACCCAAATACATTCAGTAAGTCGTAAAAGAGAGTATAGCTTATTTGAGACCACGCAGATGAGTTTAGCCGATTTGGAGAACTATCTGAATACCTTAAAAGAAGAACCTGAACTAAATGATTAATTTATGCCTATACAACTTTTTATTGGTTTTACCGCTGAAGGTTCAACCGACACAAGATTTTTAACCCATATTATTCAAAACGTATTTGAAGAAATAGCCCTCGAATGTCGAACTGATGTTGTAATTGAAGATGTTGTATCTGTTAACGTACATAAAACTGAATTTACAGAAACGATGCTCAGAGCATCTAAACAAGCAGCCGAATGTGGGCTAACAGTATTGTGTGTTCATGCAGATGCAGATGCCCGCAGTATTGAAAATGTAATGCTTAACAAATTTACCCCTTTATCGCAAGAGTTAATTCCTTTGAGTAATGATATTTATTGTAAAGCAATTGTACCAATTATTCCTATACAAATGACTGAAGCATGGATGATGGCTGATAAGGAGTTGCTCAAGACCAAAATTGCTGCGAAAGGAGTAAGAGATGCCGATTTAGGATTACATCGTGGCCCCGAATCTTATGCTGATCCAAAACAAACCATTGCTGAGGCAATAAGAATTGCGCAGTCCAACAGAACAAGACGGCATAGAAATGAACTAACTATTAATGATTTGTATACTGAAATGGGACAAACCATTTCATTGCAACGACTGAGAGAACTCCCGTCATTTTGTCGGTTTGAAGAAAATGTAAGGGTTGCTTTCAGGTCGTTGGGATATATTGATTAAAAAACGCCAATTTTCATACACTACCCATGCAAACCAAAAACATCCTCCTCTTCAACCCTGCCGGTAAGAACGCGAAAGTAAGCGTTTATTTTCAGGATGGCACGTTTTGGCTTACTCAAAAGGCAATGGCAGAACTGTTTGGTGTCAATGTACCAGCTGTGAGTAAGCATTTGAAGAATATCTTTGAAACGGGCGAGCTCGACATGTCTTCAACTGTTTCCATTTTGGAAACAGTTCAGAAAGAGGGCAACCGGGAAGTAACACGGTCAATGGAGTTCTACCGCCTCGAAGCCATTCTTGCTGTAGGTTACCGCGTAAACTCTTCGCAGGCAACTGAATTCAGAAAATGGGCTACCCAAACACTCAACGAATTTATCATCAAAGGTTTTGTGATGGACGATGAGAGGCTGAAACAAGGCAAAAGTTTTGGTCAGGACTATTTTGATGAGTTGCTGGAACGCATCCGTGAGATACGGGCGAGCGAACGGCGTTTCTATCAAAAAATCACTGATATTTATGCGCTCAGTACCGATTATGACAAAAACAGCCAGCAAACCAAAGACTTTTTTGCAGCTGTCCAGAATAAGCTGCATTGGGCAATTACCGGTCAAACTGCTGCCGAAATCATTTATTCCGAAGTTGATGCCACCAAACTGTACATGGGGTTGAAAACATGGAAAGCGGCTCCGGATGGCAAAATCTTGAAAAGCGATGTGTCGGTGGCAAAAAATTATTTATCACACCAACATGTCGCGGAACTGAATCGCATTGTATCGGCGTACCTGGATTTGGCCGAAAACAATGCACAGCGGGGAATTGCCTTCAACATGCAGCAATGGGTGAAATTTATCGATGGTTTTCTCGAACTCTCGCACTACCCTATATTAAAGGAAAAAGGGAAAGTCAGTATGTTGGAGGCCAAACTGAAAGCCGAACAGGAATATGATAAGTTTCGGGTAATTCAGGATAAAAATTACGAAAGCGATTTTGATAAGGAGATAAAAAAAATATCGAAGGCACAGGAGAAGAAATAAGCGTTAACCAACACAATACAGCCTATGGAACCAATCGGCTCAAAAGAAATCATCACCCAAAAACGAATCATCAGACTATTTCAAAAGGAATTGAAATATAGCTATGTGGGTGACTGGTCGGACCGGACAAACAGCAATGTAGAAGAAGACTATTTACGCAAGTATTTAGAAGGCACCCGCAAATACACTCCTGCCGAGATTAATGGCGCTATTGCTCAACTGAGAAGAGCTGCGGATAATGTCGCGGCAGGTTTGTATCACGCCAATAAAGAAGTGTATGGATTGCTTCGGTACGGGGTGAATGTAACAAGCAGTGAGCGATACAATCCAGGGAAATCCATCAGCAGTGGTACTAAAAAATATGCACACCTTATCGACTGGCATAATCCGCTGGCCAATGATTTTTATATTGCCGAAGAAGTTACCGTGAAGGGGAATAATACCAAACGCCCCGATTTGGTGATTTATGTCAACGGCATCGCACTGGCTGTGATTGAATTAAAGCGAAGCACAGTTTCGGTGCATCATGGTATTCGGCAGAACTTAGACAATCAATCGAAAGAGTTTATTCCTAAATTTTTCACCACCGTACAATTGCTTTTTGCCGGCAACAATACCGAAGGGTTGCATTATGGCGTTATAAAAACCAAAGAAAAATTCTGGTTGCGCTGGAAGGAGCCAAATCCGGATGTTGTCAATGAATTGGATCGCAGCGTACTTCAGTTTTTCGACAAAACGCGCTTACTGGAATTTATTCACGACTTTCTGATTTTCGATGCCGGTGTAAAAAAAGCTGCTCGTCCCAATCAGTTCTTTGCCATACAGGCTGCTAAACCACGGGTAAGAGCCAAAGACAGCGGCATCATCTGGCATTCGCAGGGTTCGGGTAAGAGTTTGACCATGATATGGCTGGCCAAATGGATTCGGGAACACGAAACTGATGCCCGCGTGGTGGTAATTACGGATCGCGATGAATTGGACAAGCAAATAGAAGCCGGATTTAAGGGTGTGGACGAAGCTATTGAACGCTCGGAATCGGGCGATGCGCTGATTCAAATGTTGAACAATGCGAATCCGTGGCTAATTTGTACGCTGATTCATAAGTTCGGGAATAAAAACGACAGCGACCTGCCGGAAGTAGGCAATAAAAAGGCCCAAAAATCGCTCGAACAATACCTGCTGGAGGTGCAGTCGAAACTACCAAATGATTTTAAGCCCAAAGGAAATATTTTCGTATTCGTGGATGAATGTCACCGTACCCAGGGCGGCATGTTGCATGAGGCCATGAAATCCATCATGGGCGAAAAGGTGATGCTGATTGGTTTCACCGGTACACCATTACTGAAAACCGATAAGAAAAACTCGCTGGAAACTTTTGGAACTTACATTCATACCTACAAATTCGACGAAGCTGTTCAGGATAAAGTGATTCTCGATTTGCGCTATGAAGCACGGGATGTGCCGCAATATCTGGGCAACAAATCCAGAATCGACGAGTGGTTCGAAAGTCGTACCAGCGGTTTATCCAATGTGGCCAAAGCATTGCTGAAAGACCGTTGGGCAAAAATGGAAAAACTTTTCAGCAGCAAGGAACGCATGCAGCGCATTGTTGCGGATATTTGTCAGGATATGGACACCAAACGTCCCCTGCAATGCGGTTATGGCAATGCTATGCTGGTGTCGGACAGTATTTATCAGGCTTGCCGCTATTGGGAATTGTTTCAGGATACCGATTTGAAAGGACATTGCGCTGTGGTGACCAGCTACGAAGCCAATGCATCCGACATCAAGGATGAAGCAACCGGAGCCGGTGATACCGAAGAAAAGGTGAAATACGAGATTACCAAACGGATGATGGGCGAGAAGACGCCTGAACAGTTTGAAGCATGGGCCAAAGCAGAGTTTATCAAACATCCGGCTTCGATGAAGTTACTGATTGTAGTGGATAAACTGCTTACCGGCTTTGATGCACCGGCCGCAACCTATTTGTACATAGACAAGCCCATGCGCGATCATAATCTTTTTCAGGCCATTTGCAGGGTAAACCGGGTGGATACCGACGACAAGGATTTCGGATATATCGTGGATTATCAGGATTTGTTCGGAAATATCCGCACTGCTATCGAAGATTATACTTCCGAAGCTTTCGAAGGGTACGATAAGGAAGATGTTACCAACTTATTGACCAACCGACTTACCGAAGGACGAAAGGGCCTTGAAGAAGCCCTGCAGGCAGTGGTTACGCTTTGCGAAGTGGTTGAACCACAAACCCGCGAAGGATTCTTTGCTTATTTCGTTTATCAGGAAAGCACTGCACCCGAAGATCAGACAGCCGAAACAGAAGCCAATACCGAAAAGCGTGAAAAGCTTTATAAGCTGGTTTCGACCCTTGTGCGTCGTTATATCGACATTGCCAACGATATGACCAAAGCGGGTTATAGTTCATCCGAAGCTGCTGAGATCAAGAGATTGGTGGATTTCTACAACAATCTGAAAGACGAAATCAAGCTGAAAAGTGGTGATGCACTGGACTTGAAATTCTACGATCCGGCCATGCGCCAGTTAATCGACAATTATGTGCGCGCTGAAGATAGCGAAGAAATCTTCAAATTAGAAGATATCTCGTTTCTTGAATTGCTTGCCATTGAAGGCGAAGATGCCATCGGGAAGTTGCCAGGTCAGATAAAAAACAACCAACGCTCGGTGGCCGAAACATTGGTGGCCAACATGCGCAAAATGATTATCACTGAACGACCCAACAATCCCGCTTATTATGATAAAATTTCTGAATTGCTCAATCAATTGATTCTGGATCAGAAAACCGGTAAGATGGATTATGCTGAGATGATTCGGAAATTAATCGAAAAGGTGAAAGAAGTCAGGGGTAAAACCAGGAAAAGTTACCCTACAATGATTAATTCAGCAGGAAAACAGGCTTTGTATGATAATCTTGGGAAAAATGAAGAACTCGCCATTTCGGTACACGAAACAGTGGTGGCATATGCCCGTCATGGCTGGAGGGATAACAATGTTCCGGGTAAAATGAAAGAGGTTCGTAAGGCTATTAAAAATTCACTCCCCGATAAAACAGATGAAGAATTAAGTGAAATTATGAATATCATCATCGCGCAAAAAGAATATTGATGGAGATTATCACGGTGAACAACATCCTTGTGGAAGTGGAGTGGAAGCAAATCAAGAATATTCACTTAACAGTTTATCCTCCCGATGCACGGGTTCACATTTCTGCGCCTGTAAACATGCAGGCCGATTCAATACGATTGTATATCATTTCCAAGCTGGAGTGGATTCATAAACGTATGGAGATGATCAGGAATCAGGCCCGTCAATCAGAACGGGAATATGTGTCGGGTGAAAACCATTATTTCAAAGGGATACGTTACAGGCTGAATGTGGTTTATCATCAGGCTCCTCCTGTTGTTAAAATTTCAGGTACCCAGTTCATCAATCTATATGTTAGGGAAAATGCAACAACCGAAAAACGAGCAGAAGTAATGCGTGAATGGTACCGGGCTGAACTGAAGGAGACCCTGAAACCCCTCGTAGAAAAATGGGAAGACATACTTCAGGTACAAGCCCGCCACTGGGAAGTTAAACAAATGAAAACGCTTTGGGGAAGCTGCAATCATAAAACGCAACGAATTATTTTTAATCTTGAACTAATTAAGAAACCAACACATTGTATTGAATATATTGTAGCCCACGAAATGACGCATTTGCAGGAACGTCTACACAATGCTCGTTTTACTGCCATTTTGGACGCTCATATTCCTAATTGGAGGAGTCTAAAAAATGAATTAAATGAATTTGTAGTTTAATCCCCCCCCCATCCGAAATCGTTTGCGCTCCCTCTTTTCTTCCTTTTTTCCCTTAAAATTCGCATATCATCTGTTTTTTGTATAAAATTGCATGAAATTTTGATTTTATCATTATCAGAACGGCTAAAATCGTCGAAACCTCTAAAGTAAATTATCATGCTGAATATTCAGAAAAAACTAT
>VSSQ01001139.1_pt1 | contig 11252 bp, 9 predicted proteins | sample 4763081 | NCBI WGS metagenome assembly VSSQ01 (sample SAMN12137344, study PRJNA551015) | bioreactor metagenome | isolation source: SDC9 anaerobic chlorinated ethene degrading culture | place: USA: Knoxville, Tennesee | collected 2015-01-01
GTAGACGTCGGCGCAAAGGCGGAGATTCATGCGCTTCTTCGCTCGATCGCGGCGGAGGGAAAGGGCGTTCTGATGGTATCCTCGGAGCTGCCGGAGATCATGGCGGCGTGCGATCGCGTCATCGTCATGTTCGAAGGAAGAATTACGGGCATATTGGACAACGACAAACGGCTCTCGGAAGAGCGGCTCGTCTCGCTCGCATCCGGCATGACGGAGGCCTGCTAGGCGCTCCGCCCAACAGAACTCAACCAACCAAACAACCAAATAGAAAGCGGATGAAGCGAAAAAAGAAGAGGATTTCGCCAGGTATGTTTCCTGTTGCCAAAAACTGATCATCGGAACCCTGAGAGACATAGGAACGAACGCAAAGGATTTTTTAAGATTTCCTTTTCAAAAAGGAAATACATCAATAAGGAGGATAAACGTATGAAAAAGGCTTCGATTCTTGTTGCAATCCTAATGGTGGTTGCACTCCTCGTGACAGGTTGCGCAGCCCCGGCGGCTGCACCCGCTGCGGCGCAATCCGCGGAATCCACTGGCACTACAGCAGCGCTCCCGGGTGAGGGAGAGACCTATGTCGTCATCGGATCCCTGTTCCAACTGGAGTTCTTTGACGCACTCAAAGCCGGCGTCTGCGACGCGGCCAATTCCATCGGCGCAAAGTGGTATTATGCCGGCCCGCAGGAATTCGTTCCGGATCAGATCTCCCAGGCCATCGACCAGGCTGTTGCCAACAAGGTCACCGGCATCGTTCTCCACGGCCAGTCGCCGGAAACCGCAGCGGCGGTTGACAACGCGATTGCCGCGGGCATCCCGGTCATCATTGTCAACACCGACATCCCCAGCAACCGCCTCTCGTTCCTCGGCTGCAACCCCTACCAGGCCGGCTATGACATGGGCGAACAGATGGGTCAGCTGCTGAACGGCGCGACCGGCAAAGTCATCATCTCCACGGCGATCAGCGCAGGTCAGCCTTCCGCTCTGGAAAACCTCCGCGGCGCCAAGGAAGCGCTTGCCAACTATCCCGGCATCGAGATTGTTGAAGTAGACGACACGGCGGACGCCAACGTTGCCGCCACCAACATCGGCGCGGCCCTCCAGGCCAACCCGGACGTCGTCGGCATCATCGGCCAGCAGGCCTACACCGCAGTCGGCGCCTGCACCGCGGTTCGTGAAGCGGGCCTCACCGGCAAGATCGTCGTCATCGGACGCGACCGCGACACCGCCACCCTCGAGCTCATCGAAAACGGCGAACTCGCCGCTTCCTATGCGCAGAACTCCTACGTGGAAGGCTTCATCGCCCTCCAGTGGCTGCATGACTATGTCAACGGCGACCTCAAGGTCATCGGCGACTATATCGGTGGCGGCGTGAACCCGCTGCCCAAGACGGTTGACTCCGGCTCCATCGTCATCACCAAGGACAATGCCGCCCAGTTCAAAGAAAAGTACATCTGGGAAGTCACTGCCGGTAAATAATCCAGTCCCCATCGCTTGCTGTGTGCGGGGGAGCGACCCTCCCCCGCGCAGGCGGCTTATCACGAAAAATCGCCTGAACAAGACATGCCGGAAAATGAACCCTGATGACGAGGTAACACATGACGGTGGATAAAATTGGCCTTTTACCACACTATTTAAAGCTCTACGACGATACCTGCGCTGAAATGCGCCCCAGGATCGAGCGCTTTGCGCAGACGATCCGCAGCGCGCTGGCGGCGGAAGGCTTAAACGTTGAACTCGCGCCGATCTGCAGGCTCAAGGAAGAATTCCAGGCCGCGGTCGAAGCGTTTGAACAACAGGACGTGGCGTGCATCGTAACGCTGCACCTTGCCTACTCGCCCTCGCTGGAGAGCGCGGACGTGCTTGCGGCTACCAAACTGCCGCTCATCGTACTGGACACCACGGAGAACTACGCGTTCGACAACAGCGTGGACGCGGATGAAATCCTTTATAACCACGGAATTCACGGCGTGCAGGACCTCTGCAACCTCCTGCGCCGAAGGAATAAATCGTTTCAAATTTTTGCCGGGCACTATACGGAATCGGACGTGCTCAGCCGTGCCGCGCGCGCCTGCCGCAGCGCGATTATCGCCAAGCGCATGCGCACCTCCCGCGTGGGGCTGGTGGGCGACCCGTTCGCCGGAATGGGAGACTTCTACGTGCCGTTCGACGAGCTCAAACGCGACATCGGCATGGAAGTCGTGTGCTATGACGACGCCGAGGGAGCCGCCCGCATTGCCTCGGTTACCCAGAGCGAAATCGACGCGGAATACGCCCGAGACAGCGCGTTTTTCACGCTCGATCCCAGCGTGACCCGGACGATCTACGACCGAACGGCGCGCGTTTCCCTTGCGCTGCGCAAATGGAAGGAAGAAAAGAATCTCACCGCGCTGACGGTGAACTTCCTCGCAACCGAAAACTCGAATCCCGCGCTTCCGGTCATGCCGTTTACCGAGTGCTCGCGCATGATGACCGAAGGCACCGGCTATGCGGGCGAGGGTGACGTTTTAACCGCGGCGCTGGTCGGTTCGCTGCTCTCAATCTTCCCGGAAACGACATTTTCCGAGATGTTCTGCCCGGACTGGAAGGGCAACAGCATCTTTTTAAGCCACATGGGCGAGTTCAACTACCGTATCTGCGAAGGTAAACCGCGCCTCACCGAAAAGGACTTCCCGTTTACCAACGCGGAGAACCCGACCGTTGCCTACGGCACCTTCCGCGCGGGCAAGGCGGCTTACGTCAACCTGGCTCCCAACGGAAACGGCAAGTATACGCTCATCTGCACGGAGGGCGAGGTATTGCCCGCCGTCGGCCAGAACCGCATGGACGAAAGCGTCAACGGCTGGTTCCGCCCGAACGCAAGGGTGGCGGATTTTCTGGAGCGCTTCTCGCTCTGCGGCGGCACGCATCATTCCGCCATGGTCTACGGCGACTGCTGCAAGGAACTGGAGATGTTCGCAAGCTTTATGGGCTTTGCGTTCGAAGCGCTGTAAACAACAGATTGAACCGACTGACGGGAGGGGATAAGGGATGACGCCGAGAGAACTGCTGCTCGATACATTCAACGGCAAGCGCACGGAGCGCGTGCCCGTTGCGCCGTTTATCTACAATAACCTCGTCAACGAATACAACGGGGGCTCTTCCGCCGACCCGATAGCGGACAGCGTCGCGCTCTACAAGCGTTTCGGGTTCGATATCCTTCTGCGCAGCTACATCATGATGGACTACCTCGATGAGAGTTTCGTGAGCTGCGAGAGCTGGAAGGTGGAGAAGCAGATCAAACAGGCCGCGCTCGGCTGGAATGAAATCTGCACCATCACCACGCCGGAGCGCGTGCTGCGGCAGACGAAGTCCTTCCGCAAGGTCTCCGACAACGAAACCGTGGAAGCAACCACCGAGTATTTTATTAAGGAAGAAGCGGACTTCCGCCAGTTCGAAAAGTACCAGCCGTCGCTTCCTCAGTACGATTGCGCAAAGCTGACCCGCGCGCGCGAACTCGTGGGCGACGGCGGGCTCAGCGGCACATGGATCCACGGCGCGTTCAATATGGTGGGCCTGCATCGGAAACTCGACGACCTGCTCATGGACCCGTATGTGGACGAAGACCTCTACAACGACATGATCGCTTACTTTACCGACCGGATGATCGCGCTCGTGCCGCAGCTCATCGGAGCGGGATGCGACTTTCTCTCCGTGAGCGGCAATATGGCGAGCGGCAGCATGGCAGGCCCAAAGATGTTTGAAGAGTTCGTCATGCCGCACGATATGCGCTTGATTGATGCGATTCATAAGTCCGGCGGACGGATGATCTACCACAACTGCGGGGACGCAAAGTTCCTTTTGCCGCTGTATGCCAAAATGGGCATCGATATGTACGAATCGCTCACCGAAGCGCCGTACGGAGACACCGTGCTTTCGGAAGCTCTTTCCATCATTCCGCCGCCGACCGTGCTCAGCGGCGGCGTGGATCAAATATCGTTTCTCAAGGTGGCGACGCCCGCCGAAGTGCGCGAGCGCGTAAAGACCGTACTGGAGCTGGCCAAGCCGCGCGGATCGTTTATCCTCGCCGCGAGCGACTATTTCAGCGAGGGCACGCCGCCGGAAAACCTGCAGGCGCTCGCCGATGCTGGCTTCGAATTTGGGAAGTACTGATTTTCGGCTCCGCCAGGCCAAAGGGACAGCGCCCCTTTGGAAACCCCACGACAAAAAAGGGCTTCGTAAGAAAACTTACGAAGTCCTTTTGATTTTCACACTATAGGACAAGCTTATCATCTACCTCATCGCTTCCGCTGACGATGGAGAAGCGGGAAAGCAGCGATTCAACGGTGAGCTTCCGCTTTTCTTCGCCCGCAATGTCCAGAGCGATGCGCGATTCGTTCATCATCACGAGCCGGTTGCCGTGCCTGATTGCGTCCCGCATGTTGTGCGTCACCATCAGGGTGGTGAGCTTGCTTTCTTCCACAATCTGGTCGGAGAGCGAAAGCACCTTGAGCGCGGTCTTGGGGTCGAGCGCCGCAGTGTGTTCGTCGAGCAGCAGGAGCTTCGGGCGGCTCAGCGTTGCCATCAAGAGCGTCAGCGCCTGCCGTTGTCCGCCGGAGAGCAGCTTGACCTTCGTGGTCATGCGGTCCTCCAACCCCAGATCGAGACGCGCGAGCTGTTCGCGGAAAAACTTTCGTTCGTCGCCCGTAATCTGCCATCTCAGTCCGCGTTTTTTGCCGCGCCGCAGGGCGAGCGAAAGGTTCTCCTCAATCCAGAGGTTGCCCGCCGTGCCCATCATGGGATCCTGAAACACGCGCCCCAGCAGCGCCGCGCGGCGGTATTCGGGCATGTTGGTCACGTCCGCGCCGTCGATAAGGATTTTGCCGCGCGTGGGCAGATACGCGCCGGAAACGCAGTTGAGCAGCGTGCTCTTGCCTGCGCCGTTGCCGCCGATCATGGTTACAAAATCGCCGGGCTGGATATGCAGGCTCACGTCGTCGAGCGCGGTTTTTTCGTTGACCGTGCCGGGGTTGAAAACGATGGAAACGTGTTCGAGCTTCAGCATGCTTTCCGCCCCCTTGCCGCGCGTCCGCGCACCCATTTTTGTATGGTAGGCAGCGAAAGCGCAAACGCCACCGTGATTGCCGTAAAGAGCTTGAGGTCGTTTGCGGGCATGCCGAGGCGCAGAACCCCCGCAATGATCACGCGGTAGACCACCGCGCCGCAGAACACGCTGATGAGCGAGCGTAAAAACGTGTTGCGCCCAAAGAGCACCTCGCCGATGATCAGCGAAGCAAGGCCGATCACGATGGCGCCCGTGCCCATCTGAATATCCGAAAACGACTGACTCTGCGCAATCAGGCCGCCCGCGAGGGCGACGAGCCCGTTGGAGAGGATCAGCCCCAGCCGCTTCATTTTGTCGGTATCGACGCCCTGCGCGCGCGCCATATTCGGGTTGTCGCCCGTGGCGCGGACGGCGCAGCCGGTCTCCGTGCCGAAAAACCAATAAAGCAGAAGAAACACCACGGCGACGAACGCGGCGGCGACCGCGATGACGGCGATATTCTTGCTCCAGCCAAGGGTTTCGGTAAACGGCGTAAACACCGTTGCCTGCTTGAGCAGCGAGACGTTCGCCTTGCCCATGATATGAAGGTTGATCGACCAGAGCGCGATCATGGTCAGAATGCCGGAGAGCAGCGCGGGAATTTTGAGCACCGTGTGCAGCACGCCCGTAATAAGCCCCGCTGCCATGCCGCCGATAAAGGAGAGAAGCAGCGCCAGCAGCGGGTTGACGCCCGCGGAGATGCTGACCGCCGCGATTGAAGCGCCCATCGTGATGCTGCCTTCAACGGAGAGGTCCGCAATATCGAGGATGCGGTAGCTGATGAACACGCCAAAAGTCATCAGCGCCCAGATCAACCCCAGACCGACCGCGCCGGTCAATTCGTTCCACATGGTTTACCACCTCAAAGAAAAAATTCGATAAAGAAAAAACTCGATAAAGAAAAACTTGGTTCTTTTGCCAAACGCAGGCAAGCGCGCGCGGAATGGTTCCGCGAGCGCTTGCCTTGTCAGCAAGATAGCTATCGAGCGGTTACTGCTCCTTCGCTTACGCGGCGGGCAGAATCGCGGACTGGTACTTTTCGGGAATGGTGAGTCCGATGGCTGCGGCGGTTTCGCCGTTGAAGGCGGCGTCGAAGCCGGTTGCGAACTCGATGGGCATGGTGGAGATATCCGCGCCTTCGAGCAGGATTTTCAGCGCCATGAGGCCCGTCTGGTAGCCGAGGTCATAGTAGTTGATGCCGAGGGTCGCAAGGCCGCCGGCGGCAACCATGTTGGATTCGCCGCAGATAACCGGAATCATGGCGGTGTTGGCCACTTCCGCAACGATCGGCATGGCGGAGGCAACGGTGTTGTCCGTCGGGATGTAGATCGCGTCGCACTGGGTGACGAGCGACTGCATGGCCTGCTGGACGTCGTTGGTGGAGGTCACGGTGACTTCGACATAGCTCTTGCCCGCGGCTTCGATGGCATCCTTGGCGATGCCCGCCTGCAGGACGGAGTTATCCTCGCCGCTGTTGTAGATGCAGCCGATGGTCGCCGCGTCGGGATACAGCTCAAAGATCAGCGCAACCTGGTCGGCAATGGGGTTCATGTCCGACGTGCCGGAGACGTTACCGCCGGGCACTTCGTTGGAGTTGACGAGCTTGGCCACTTCGTAATCGGTCACGGCGGTGCCGAGGATCGGGATGGTCGTGGTCTTGCTGGCCATGGTCTGCGCGGAAGGCGTCGCGATGGCAAGGATCATATCCACGTTCGCGCTCACAAAGCGGTCGCCGATGGTCGAAAGGGTGGACTGGTCGCCCTGCGCGTTCTGCACGTCGAAGGTGACGTTTTCGCCTTCAACAAGGCCGTTGTCCGCCAGCGCCTGGATGAATCCGTCGCGGGCGGCGTCCAGCGCGGCGTGTTCAACAATCTGAACGATGCCGATGCTGTAGGTTTTCGCTTCTTCCGGCGCTGCGGTGGGCTCCGCGGTGGCGGTGGCTTCTGCGGGCGCTTCGGTGGCTTCCGCGGCGGGTGCGCTCTGTGCGCAGCCGGTTACCGCCGCGAGCAGCATCAGGATGCTGAGCAGGATGGCAATGGTTTTTTTCATAATTCGATTTCCTCCGTTTTTTAGAATGCTCTATCTCCGCCGCAACCGCGGGGATAAAAAAACGTCCTTCTCCGGCATTTCCGGAAAAGGGCGAGATAATCGCGGTACCACCTTTTTTCTCCCCGCGCCTTGCGGCAGAACAGGGACTCGGTCGGCGGTCATAACAACCGCCCCGCGCTGTAACGGGCGTACCCGTATCGGCCTACAGGAGGAGCGCTCCCGCTCTCTTTCAACCGCCGGCTCTCGAGATGAATTCGGTATCGTCCTTGCCGCTTTCTTCCACCAGCCGAAAGCTCTCTTTGCGCAAAACCCGATGCGTACTTATTCCCGGTCGCTGCCTTTTTCGTGTTGTGGGGAATTATAATATATAATATATGGCTTGTCAAGCCGAATTTTCCGCAGAGATATCAGAGTTTCGGCCTGAAAATTGTTCGTCGTGCGGCAAACCCGGCGTAATTCAAATCGGAATGCTTTTTTACCGCGTATAAAAATGATATGATTACTTATTCGAACCTACGAACGCGGCGTGCGCCGGGCTCTTTTGGGCGCGCCGGACAGGGGAGTAAACAGATCTTGAAAAAAGTACAGCCTTCCCGATTTGAAGAATACTGCCAGTCTCTGCCAAACGAAAAGCGACTGCTTCTGGATGCGTTTTTCCTGCGCGCCAGCGACCGTCTTGCGCTGGATTCCGTCAGCAACCGCTTGATGCTGCGGGACTTTCAGGAAGCGGTTCTTTGGTACGCCGGGCAGGGCACGCCGCTGGAAAACGCGCTGAACCTGCTTGATCCGGTTCATCTGGGCGGATACTACGCGCGTCCCGCGCTGCTCTGGTATCCGCTGGACGACGCGGCAAAGATCTATCCGCTCTCGATGAAACACAACAGCATGGCGGTATTCCGCGTTTCAATCTGCCTGAACGAAGCGGTCGTACCCGCGCTGCTGCAGATGGCGCTTACGTTTACAATTAAGCGATTCCCCAGCTTTGCCACGACGCTGAAGCAGGGCTTTTTCTGGCACTATCTGGACGCGGCGAAGCGGCGGTTCGTCGTTGAACCCGAATTGGATTTGCCCTGCCAGCCGCTGGACGTTTCCGGCAGCGGGTCGCAGTCCTTCCGCGTACTGTATTTCGAAAAGCGAATCAGCGTGGAGTTTTTTCACGTGCTGGCCGACGGAACCGGCGCGATGATCTTTTTAAACACGCTGGCGGCGGAGTATCTGCGCCTGCTTGGCGTTGCGGTACCCGCCGGCGGAGGCATCAAGGACGTTGACGCTTCTCCGACGGAAGAAGAGACCGAGAACGGATTTATCAATGCGCAGTCGGAAGAACGCGCATCCGGCTTTGTCAACAAATCCGCCGTGCAGATGAGCGGTCGGCTCTCCGTGGCGAAGCCCTGCAGGATTCTGCACTTTCATATGGACGCCGAGCGGCTCAAAGAGACCGCGAAATCAAAAAACGCTTCCGTAACGGCGTATATCCTTGCGCTGATGTTCCTAGCGCAGAAAGACGCAACGGACGGGCAGGCGGGGGACGTCGCCGTGCAGATTCCCGTGAACATGCGAAAATTTTATCCTTCCGGTACGCTGCGGAACTTTTCGCTCTACTGCGGCGTTCGTCTGCCGCTGCGCTCAATTACGACGCTGGATGCAATCCTGCCGGAGATTGCGCGGCAGCTGGAAACAAAGGCTTCCGAAAGCGCGATGAAGGAAATGATGAGCGCGATCAAGCAGTTGGCGCGTTCGCTTCGCTTCGTTCCGTTGTTTATTAAAAAGCCAGCGGCGCGGATTATCTATGGGTTTCTGGGCGACCGCATTTTCAGCAGCACGCTTTCCAATATCGGCGTGATTCGCCTGCCGGACGAGATGACCCCGTATGTAGACCACTACGAAATCGTTCTGGCCAGAAGCAGCAAAAACCGCGCAAGCTGCGCACTGGCGACATACCAAAACACGACCACGCTCTCGATTGGCAAGTTCACCGCCGACCCGTCGTTCGAAGAAACGCTGTACCGCCTGCTTTCCGCCGAAGGGCTGGAAGCGGTCGTGGAAGGGAGCGCGCTGTATGAACGTTAAAATCGTGTATCCGGCGGTGGATAAAAAGCGGATCCGCTCCTACGAATTCCGCAGCTGGGTGCGCTGGCTGTTCTTTCTGATTGCGTACGCCTGCCCGATCATCAACATTGCCTCCGGCGGACATGCCTGGAGCATCGTTGTAATCTGGTCGCTACGGTTCATCTGGTCGTTTACGTTTTCTCCCGACCTGGTGGAATACAACCGCATCAGCCAGACCGCCAAACTGATCGCCTATTCCTGTATTTTGCTGATTTTAATCGATACGTTCCTTTCCCCGGGCTGGGCGATGTTCGTTGTCCCGATTTTCTGCACCGCGGGATTGATTCTCATTGGCACGCTGTTCTTTTCCGACCTGAACAAACAGCGGCAGAATATCATGCCGATGCTCTGGCTGGTCTTTGCTTCGATTATCGCCATCCTATCCTCGCTGGCCGGCTGGCCGGACAGAAACTGGCCGATGACGGCGCTGGGTGCAACCGCGTTCGGAATATTGCTGCTCTGCGTCGTCGTCCTCGGCAAAAGCCTGCTGCTTGAGATGGAAAAGAGATTTCATACCAGATAGTTTTTTCCGCGTATCTCCGAATAAAAATCTTGTCATTAAATAAAACAACCGTCTCGGGCCGCTCACGGTCAGAAAACGATTGGCTGTGTTTGCGTTGCTTGGTTTACCCTCAGGCGGTAAGGCTTGTGCACCAAGCGCGGCGCGGGACGATGTTCTTGCGGCGAACTTCGCTCTGGAAGGCATAGCGTTTCGTGGTAAAGGGCGAAAAGAGCAGCGCTCTGTGAACCGGCTTTTGCGCAACGGTGGAAAGCGCCAGCAGCGCGCGGATTGCCCCAAGGCAGACGGAGAAGGCGTACTGCACGTCCGTTTGGAAACAGCGTTCGGCGTTTTTGTAGTCGCGCTTGACGCGGAAGATTTCCTGCGCGGCCTCTTTTGCGCTGGCGGCGTGCAAATCTACGGCGGCGGGCAGCAGGCATTCTTCCGTGGTGTAATGGTCGCGGAAATAGCTGTCCAGCGCCTGCTCATAGCCGGAGTGGTGCGCAAGGTTCTGCTGGAAGTCGCGGGAATGCGCAAAGCAGAAATAATCCGAAATATAGTGGCAGAGGATGCCCAGCCGCAGGGAGTAGTCCGCCGGGAGTTCCGCTTTCGCGGCAACGCGCTGCGCGGCGAGCACGCCGGTAAACAGGCCGATTTCCCGCTGACACTTCATTGTAAAATGCGGGGCTAAAATGAGTTCCGGCAAATAATCCGGCAGCAAATTGCCGAGCACAAATTGTTCTTTATCCAGTTGAACGCCTTCCTGTTCCAGTGTCGTTATCAGCAGGTAACCCATCGCATGATGCGAAGCAGACTTCATTCTTCTCTCCTTTTTCTTTTCTCGACTTTTCTTCTTTATCGTCCTTATCATAACGCCGGAAGATCAAAAACAGATTAAGGAGACATTAAAATTTTTGCAAAAACAGGCTTTATTTGGCTGTTTTTGCAGAATGCGGCATGCGCCGCGCTTTGACCTGCCGTCAAGTGGCTGTACCGCGCGGGCGGATTTATGGTAAAATAGCCGTACGCCCGTTGAGAAACCGGGTGGAGAACGGAAAAAACAGACCGTCAAGGAGAACAGATGGAAAGCTGCGTACAGATTTTATCCCGTGAATTCAATAAGAACGAAACGCACGTGCAGAACGTCGTTTCTTTGATCGACGAAGGGTACACTATCCCGTTTATCGCGCGCTACCGCAAGGAGATGCATGGCACGATGGACGATACCGTCCTGCGCGACCTGGCCGACAGGCTGACCTACCTGCGCAACCTCGCCGAGCGGCGCGAGGAAGTGAAAAAAGCAGTTGCGGCGCAGGATAAGCTAACGCCCGAACTGGAAAAGCAGATCGACGAAGCGAAAACCCTCGCCGAGGTGGAGGATATCTACCGGCCGTATAAGCAGAAACGCCGCACGCGCGCGACAATCGCAAAGGAAAAGGGACTGGAGCCGCTGGCACTTGTCCTGCTGGAACAAAAGAAGGATCTGCCGCCGCTGGAAACGCTGGCGGAAGCGGA
>VSSQ01001140.1_pt1 | contig 11243 bp, 8 predicted proteins | sample 4763081 | NCBI WGS metagenome assembly VSSQ01 (sample SAMN12137344, study PRJNA551015) | bioreactor metagenome | isolation source: SDC9 anaerobic chlorinated ethene degrading culture | place: USA: Knoxville, Tennesee | collected 2015-01-01
CCCCGCGGCCTGAGCGGATAAAAAGAAGAAAGTCAACAGTTTGTGCTGACATCATCAGGCATTGATTGGAACATCAGTAAAAAGAAGACTTAACAAGTTAAAGCCTATCTGCACTGAAAATTACTCATTCTCAACGAATTACCTTTTCTTTAGTTCCTGTACTTTTGGCTTGATGCTTCGACTACGCTCAGCACAAGTCCAAAAGTACCAAAAGATCAAGGCTTACCAAAAATGGCTGAAAACAGGCGAGCGTTTTGGCAGGAAGAAACGAAGGTTGTTACATTCTCCCGCTGCTTAAAACCGATGTACAAAAATCACCTGTGCATCGCCAACCATCATCGCAGGCGTTTCTTCTCTATTTTTTCGCTGCCTGTTTTCTTAACGCCATTTTTGGAAGGCCAATCCTATTTTAATTGTTGATCCCGCTTACGCGGACATACTTGTCCAGGCCAAAAAAATATGCGAGGCCCCGCGGCCTGAGCGGATAAAAAGAAGAAAGTCAACTATTTATGCAGACATCGCTAAACATTGATTGGAACATCAGTAGAAAGATGACCTGACAAGTTGGAAGAAAACATGTCAGGTCAGGTCGTTGATTGTTGTGGTCAGACCTTGCGCTGGTTAAAGGCCCGTGGCACGCGTCTGAAGACGCGCGCAAGCTAAAAAAAGAAGACCTGACAAGCCGGAAGAAGACTTGTTAGGTCAGTTCCCCTATTGGCGTGGACGTCTCGTCCGTGCTTTGGTGTTCAGGTGTTCAGGTGCTTCGCAATGTAATGATGTGAAAATTCAGCAATTGGCGGGACAAGTTCCCGGCAGGGATACCGGGACAAGTTATGCCTATTGTGGTTTTTTAATTCTCTTTGCAAGGTTTATGTCACACGTCTGAAGACGCGCGCAAGCCAGGCTCATTCATTACATTCGTGCATTCGTGGCAACCTTTAATTACCTGCCTTTTCCCATTGGCGCGGATGTCTCATCCGGGTCCACGCAATTAAGGGTTCGCAAAATTATCATTGCGTCATAGCGGCTTTGCGTGGGTATGTTATGCAGGTATGATTCTGTGACCCGATCGCAATCGGGGTCGGAATCGTGGTAATTATTTGCCTGCCTTCACCACCACCTTGACCGATTCCACGATTTTCAGGGCAGTGGTGAGGGTTTCCAGGTCATTGTAAAGCTTTCCGTCGGCGCCGGCATGGTGGCTGCGGCCGATCGGCTGCATGGGGTATTCTCCGGGCACACCCGCTGTCACTTCTGCGGCATAGACGATGGCGGGTTGCGAAGAGGTCTTGTACTCCCTGTCATCGGGAAATTTATTGTTTGTCCAGTAGCGGTTCCAGTCCCAGCTCTGGTTGATCTCCATCAGCACCCGGAATTTTCCGCTCATAGGCTTGTCAGTCCTTGTTTCGAGAGTAAAATTTGCTTTGGGGGTTGCTCCCGAATAAGCATCCGGAACCTCAAAGCCCGGACGGGGCATATAGTTGCCCTTGTCGTTCATCACATTCCGCTTATGCGCCCAGTAAGGCAGGGCAGCCGGACGCTGTATCTCACCGGCCTTCCACCTACCCGTCGATTTGTCACCATACGCGAAAACCCCTTTGGCAATGGATGTGGCCACATATAAGGTCTGAATGTAATTGCCATCCATATCCTCAATCCATACCGCCATCAGCGGATGGTTGTGTTCCGGACCTTTGACAAACTCCAGGCTAAGGGCATTGCCCTGTCCGTTGATGTTGGTCTGAAAAGTAATGTGCTCCGCCACTTTAGTCTTCTTGCGCTTCTGAAAACCATCGCCCCCCGGGACAAAGGCTATCAGGCCAACCGCAGAAGCAACAAGTACCAACGTGATCAGGGTGTTTTTTATGTTTTTCATATCACTCATCTCCATTCAGGTTAAAATTCAACAATAATTCCCACTGTCGGCAGCAAACGGCCTGCCAGATTCACCACCTCTTTGATCTGGTAGCGCGAGGGATCGGCCGGGTCAATCAGGTCATTGCCCAGCCCGTCGGTCACCGTGGTAAGGTTTGGCGCCCCTTTTTGCTGAAAATTATAGGCATTCTGAATGTCTACATAGAAGTTGAACGACCATTTGTCGAAGAAGTATTGCTTATCCACCCTGACATCCAGCTGATGGGCGTTTCCCGTCCTGAGGGTATTGAACCGGCTGTAGTCCAGGTATCCCTGCCGGCGTGCATCCCAGGCTTCGCGCAGCGAAGAGCGGTCAAGGTCCCAGGGGGTAAAAGGGCTTCCGCCGATAAACCGCCATTTCGCCCCCAGATTCCAGTTTTTCCCAAGATCTATTCCCAGGGTGGTGTTCAGCAGATGCCGGTTATCCCAGGCGGAGGGAATATACTTATCGTTATAATCCTTGAACTCACTCCGAACAAAAGTATAGGAGACAATCAGGCCCACCCGGTCCATCAGGCGGTCGCGGAGGTAAACCTCAAAACCGTAGGCCCTTCCGGTACCGGTCGAAGTCACCTCTTCGTTTCCGTAAACCCCGAAATCACCGCCCTTGTTGGCCAGGGAGATGGAGTCGACCACCGATACCGGATAATTGTTGTAATGTTTGTAAAATCCCTCAAGGGTCAGTTTCGCCGCTTCACTTCGGCGGTATTCCACCCCGGCCACCACATGGTTAGAGGCTATATATTTCAGGTTGTTATCCTTGTTTACGAGCCTGCCTGCATTGTCGCGGTAACCCAGGGTGGTATAGGCCGGCTGCTGGAAATAACGGCCGGTATTGAAATTCAGGAAGAATTTATCGGTAAGCGCCCATGCCGCAGAAAACCTCGGGGATAACTGGTTCAAAGGATTCGACATATTCTCCGAATAGGTATTGCCGTCGGTGCGCATGCCCAGCGACAGGATCAGGCGGTCGTTTGCGAAGTTCCGGCTCACCTGGGCAAAAGCATGGTATTTAAACATGTCTATCTCCGAACCGTAGTTCAGCTCGCGCAGCGTATCCTCGGCAAGGGGAATAAAAACCTGCTGAAAGGTGTTGGTGGTATAGCGGGCATACTCTCCGCCCCCGCCGGCAATGATCTTGTAGCCGTTGATCCGTGATGAATTCTCGTAACGGAATTTGTTCTCCATTTCCTGCGAAGTGTAGTCGATGGAAAGCGGCAGGCTTTCGTCGTTGTTGATGTGCTTGTAGGCCACATTGCTGAGCATATTGCGGCTGAGCACCCAGGTATCGAAGGAGTTGCTCCTGAAATGTCTGTAAACGGCTCCGATGGCATAGTTCCACTGCTCATTCACCGGAAGGTAGTTAAGGATGTACCGCTGATCTTCGGTGGGGTCCTTAATCCCGGTGTTCAGCACCGATTTATCGATGGCGCCGATACCCAGAAATGTCAGTTCGTTCTTCTGGTCGAAACGGGTTTTCACCTTAAACTGAAAGTCGTTGTAGGTAGGCAGGAACGGCAGGCCGATCAGGTCGAACAGAAACTGCAGGTAAGAGCGGCGGGCCGATACCAGAAAGGTGGTGTTTTCGCTCAGGGGGCCGTTGAGGGTAAGCGCCAGGTCGGAAGCGCCGACAGCGCCTTTAAAGATCAGCCGCTCGGGGTTCCCGTCGATCTGCCGCATCTCAATCACCGAACTCAGGGTATTTCCGCGGTTGGCCGGAAAAGCGCCGGAATAGAAATCCACTTCACGGATAAAATCCACGTTGATGATGCCTACCGGACCGCCGGCGGACCCCTGTGTGGCAAAGTGGTTGAGGTTGGGAATCTCCATACCGTCGAGATAGAACCGGTTTTCGCTGGGGCCACCGCCGCGCACAATGATGTCGTTGCGGAACGAAACGGTGGAAGCCACCCCCGGCAAGGCCTGTATCACCTTGCTGATATCCCGGTTGGCACCCGGACTTTTTTCAATCTCACCGATGCCCAGCGTGCGCATGGAAACCGGACTTTCCTCGGTCTTCCGGAATGGCGAGGCCTTCACAACTACCTGTTCCAGCTGAATGGCGGTCTCGCGCATCGGGATATCCACAAAAACCGTCTTGGCATTGGTCACCTGAAACTCTTCACTGATGTAGGATTCAAACCCCACGGAAGTAGCCGCCAGTTTCACAAAACCGGGCTTTATGCCGGTGAAAATAAAGTATCCATCAAGATCAGAAGTAGACCCTATGTTGGTGCCAAAGATTACAATATTGGTAAACGGAAGGGGCTCGTTGCTCTTCTCATTGAAAACACGGCCCCTGATCGTTCCGTTCTGTGCCATCGCGGCAAAGGAAAACAATACTATCAGCAAGGGTAAAAATAATTTTTTCATCCGGGTATTGAAAAAGTTTGTTTAATATATCTGACTGATTCCATAAACATAAATAAACAAAATTGGTTCACCAAGCCTGATAATATTAAAAACCATTGTTGTCCGGGGAAATTATGAGATTTTTCTCCCGCAAAAGCGGGATCAAAATGACTTTTACTTACACAAGTTTGAGGGAAAGGGGGCCTGGTGGCGGCTATGCCGCCACCAAGCCCCCTTCTTATTGTCGATAATGTTTTGCCATTCTGAATCCCGCACGTGCGGGATAGTGAAGTGATGAATCTCATAATTCTTTCCAAAGGTTTACCGGACAATAATGAAAAATCATTTATCCCTGTAAGCAGCGGCGATGATCTCCGCGTTGAATTCAGGGCCGTTCATTCCATCCAGCCACCTGATTTTCAGGCCTTTTTTTTCCATCCTTCTGAACCAGGTCATCTGCCGTTTGGCAAACTGATGAATGGCGGTGTTCAGGCTGCTGTACATCTCGTCATAACTGATTTCTCCGGTCAGGTGCATGGTCAGGTACCTGTATTCCAGCCCGTAATACTTCAGGTCTTCGGGCAGCACCCCGCTGTTTAATAAATGACTGACTTCATTCAACATGCCAGCCTCCAGCCTCGCTTTCAGCCGTGCCGTTATCCTTTCGCGGATCAGCGCCCGCGGCATGCTGATACCGAAGATCAGGTGGCGGTTGGCCGCTTCAATCCTTTGCGGGAAATCATCGTCCCTGCTATTGTCCGCCATGGCCACCTCTATGGCCCTGATCAGCCGGCCACGGTCGGTAAGATCGGTGGTATTGTGCAGGGATGCAAGCCCCTGAAGCATCTGCACCAGGGCTTCCTCGCTCATGCCTGCGGCCTTCTCCCTGAAAACGGGATCTTCGGGCGCTTCGGCCAGGGCGTACAGGCCAAGGGCCGTTTCGAGGTACATGCCGCTGCCCCCGCAAACCACCACCGGATGGCTTCGCCGGGTGATCTCCCGCACCGCCCTGTTTAAATCCCTGTTGTAATCGTAGATGCTGTACCTGCTGCCGGCATCGGCAATATCGATCAGATGGGCGGGCACGGCCACACCTTTCACCACATAATCAGCCATATCCTTGCCGCTGCCGAGGTCCATGCCCCGGTAAACCTGCCGCGAGTCGGCCGAAATCACTTCCGCGCCCAAAGCATATGCCGACAGGGCCGCAATCCGGGTTTTGCCCGCCGCGGTGGGGCCAAGGATAAAAATCATGCGTTCAGCGTTCATGCCAGTTGTATTTGCTGCTGCAATTTACGCTCTTTTGCGGCAAGTGCGTTGCGGATGGCATCCAGTTCCTGTACCGTGCATTCGTCAAACCGCCGCAACACGGGCAAGCCGGTTCTTTCGGCATCGGTAAATATCTCTGATGCAAGCAAAGTGGAGAGTTTCTCTTCATCTGTAAGGGGATAATTATCATTGTCAGCCTTCAGAAACTGTAAAATCCTCAGCCCGTCCAGCCTTTGCATACAGGCCCTGCCAAAGGCTTCCGCCGAAGACGCGTTGGTACGCAGGGGTTCCCAGAATGAGCAGCCTTCGCTCAGTTGCAAAAGAAAATCATCCAGGGGAACCGGTAAATCACGCTTATAAAGCTCCGGAAACAGTGCATAAGTGGCGGCAATCCTGCCGAAACTCTCCATAACGTAAACCGGATAGCTGTCCCAGTTGCCTGTCCTGCCACGGATCATGGCGGGACCGGTGCCAAAATACACCCGGTCAGAAAAACGGGCAGCCGGAAAGATTTCCACTTCACTGCCGATAATCACCGGGCCGGCTTTGCGGAGTTTCTGGATAAAATAAAAGTCCTCCCCGCTCATTTTGGGCGTGAGTCCGCCCACCTTCCGGTAAACGGCCGCCGTGCAGGCCATACCCGATCCTATGGCCGAAAAACAGTAGGGATTCCGGATGATCATCATATTGATGGCATAATTCCGCATATAAATCTCGTAACGCAATATGCAGCGGTCGGCGGTTTCATCACCGGTAAGGGAATGATAATAAGGCGCGGAGAGGCCCATGGCTCCGGGATGGCGCTGCAGCGCCCGCACCACCGAAGAGAAGTAGCCCGGAAGGTAGCGGGTATCGGCATCCAGGCTCAGGATCATATCCCCATCCCCGGCCATGGCGGCAGCGGCATCCATGGCCGTTTTCCTGGCCCAGCCCACCCCGTGGCGGCGGCCGATCCACCCCTTGCCCCGGCTGCTGCGGTCGATCACCACCAGGCGCGCATCCCCCAGGCCAGCCAGATATTGCATGGTGAGGGCGTTATCGCGGCAGATTCCCGCCTTTTCTTTCATATCATGCCATTGCTCCGGCTGATTGACACACACCAGCAGCATCCAGTCCGGATAATCCTGCGCCCGGATATCGGCTATCAGCTGCCGGATATTCTCCGATTCGTTCAGCACCGGCAGGGCGGCGTAAACTTTCGGCCGGGGTTGCTTGTTAGTATAAACAGATGTCGTTTTTTGCATATTTCCGGTCACGGCAGGGATCTGAAAAGTGCAAAAGTAAAGAACCTTTCTATGGAATTGAATGAAGTACTGGAGAAACTGCCCCGCCACCTGCTGGGCCTGGTGATTGATCAGCCTTACCATTCCTATACCGCGCAGGATCACGCGGTATGGCGTTACGTGATGCGGCAGAACGTGCGTTTTCTGAGCCGGCACGCCCATGGCTCGTACACTGACGGCCTCCGGAAAACCGGGATCAGCATCGACACCATCCCCCACATGTACGGCATGAACCGCATCCTGAAGGAGATCGGCTGGGCGGCCGTGGCGGTGGACGGGTTTATCCCCCCGGCGGCGTTTATGGAGTTCCAGGCCTGCAACGTGCTGGTGATCGCCGCCGATATCCGTCCCGCCGACCAGATCGCCTATACCCCGGCGCCCGATATCATCCACGAAGCGGCCGGCCATGCCCCCATCATCGCCGATCCCGAATATGCCGCCTACCTCCGCTTTTTCGGCGAGATCGGCGCCAAAGCCTTCTCCTCGGCCCGCGATTATGAACTGTACGAAGCCATCCGCCACCTCTCCATCCTGAAAGCGGATCCTTATACACCTAAGCAAAAAATCGAAGCGGCGGAAGCCCGCCTTGCCCAAATAGAACAAAATATGGGCGAACCCAGCGAAATGGCGCTGATCCGTAACCTGCACTGGTGGACCGTGGAGTACGGGCTGATCGGCGATACAGACAACTTTAAGATTTACGGGGCCGGGCTGCTTTCTTCCATAGGCGAAAGCATAAACTGCCTGAAACCCCGTGTGAAGAAACTCCCCTACTCCATTGATGCCGCCAACTACAGCTTCGACATCACCACCCAGCAACCCCAGCTGTTTGTCACCCCTGATTTCAACCACCTGAACACCGTGCTCAACCGGTTTGCCGACAGCATGGCCCTGCGCCGGGGCGGCGCCTATGCGCTTTCCAAAGCGGAAGCCTCGGCCAACACCGCCACCGTGGAGCTCAGCTCCGGCCTGCAGATCAGCGGCACCTTCAGTGGCTCCGTTGTCCGCGACAACGAAGTAATATACCTGAAAACAACAGGGCCGACAAGCCTCTGCCATCAAAACAAGGAGGTTGAGGGACAGGGCAAGGCCACCCACTCCCACGGATTCGGCAGCCCGGTAGGCAGGCTTACCGGCGGACTGAAACCCGAAGCCATGGACGAAGGGGCGCTGGCCGACGCCGGCATTGTCCCCGGCAAACGGGTAAGCCTGACATTTGAAAGCGGCGTAAAGGCGGAGGGCATGCTTGAATATATCATCAGGCGGAACGGGCGCAACCTGATACTGGGCTTCTCCGGCTGCACCGTTACCCTCGGACAGGAAACCCTGTTCAGGCCGGAATGGGGCATGTATGATATGGCCATTGGTGAATCCGTTACCTCGGCCTGGCCAGGACCGGCCGACCCGGAAGCTTTCGGCTACCTGTTTGAAGCCCCGGCCGAACGCACCCATAAAATTGAACATACCCCCGAAGCCCTGGCCCTGCACCGGCTTTACCAGCAGGTAAGGGACAAGCGCGAAAACAAGGCTTTGACTTTCGATGCCGCAGCCCTGGCCGGGGAACTGCTCAGCCGTTACCCCGGCGAATGGCTGCTGATGACCGAACTGCTGGAACTGCTGAGCGAAACCGCCTCCGAACCGGAAGTGCAGCTGCAACTCCGCCACCACCTGCGCACCCTGGCGGATAAGGACGAAGAACTTGCCCGGCTGACCGGGGATGCCGCTCAGCTTATGCAGCCGGTCAATTGAATCCTGCGCAATGTACGTTCACAATCTCTGAAACTGCTCAGTTTTGCTTAATTTTGGGCCTGCTTCCCTGAACCCGCGGAAGCAAACTTATGTACTTATCATTAAGCAGGTATGACAAGGCCAAAGGTAAAAGTCTGCTGCATCAGCAGCATTGAAGAGGCGAAAGCAGCCATGGATGTGGGGGCTTCCGCACTGGGTCTGGTGGGACAGATGCCCAGCGGTCCGGGGGTGATCAGCGATGAACTGATCCACCGCATTGCCAGAGCAGTGCCGCCACCTGTCTCCACCTTTCTGCTGACCAGCGAAACCAGGGCCACGGATATTATCAGGCATTATAAAAAAGTTTACACCTCAGTTATTCAGCTGGTTGACAAACCGGAAGCAGGCGCTTACGAAGCGCTTCGCCGCGAACTGCCCTATGTAAAGCTGGTGCAGGTGATCCATGTAAGCGACCACAACTCACTAAACGAAGCCACAGAGGCTGCCGCTTTTGTGGATGCATTGCTGCTCGACAGCGGCAACCCCGGCCTGCCGGTAAAGGTGCTGGGCGGCACCGGCCGCACCCATAACTGGGAGATCAGCCGCGAAATCACCCGCTCGGTCACCGTACCCGTTTTTCTGGCCGGCGGACTCCACAGCGGCAATGTAAAACAGGCCATTGAAGCGGTGCAGCCCTACGGCCTCGACCTCTGCAGCGGGGTAAGGACCAACGGAAAACTGGATGCCGTAAAGCTAAAGGCGTTTTTTGAGGCCATCAGCAGTTAATCAGACAGCAATACCATTGCCCGGTACAGGATGCTGAAAAACCTCCTGACTGCCGCGCCAAAGTCCCGGGACGGAATGCTTAAACGGCAGCACCAAAAAGAATATCAGATTTTTCACGGAATATTTTTATCATTTAATATTCGTTTGTAATTTTATGATTCAATTTTCTTCATATTATCAGACAAAGACAGGCAACCAAAAGCAGGCAATTGTATATAGGATTTGCCTTAGCCATTTACTCTCTGAAAGTAACATTAAAGAAAAAAGATATGAGACAATCCATAAAATTATCAATTACCTGCACCATATTATTTTTCGCGGCATTATCCGGCTCAGAAAATAATATTGATTCAGATGTAACTAATGAAAACACAGCTATACACTTAAAACAATCTGAAGACCTCAAATATTTAGCTGATCTGAATGAAGTGAACAAATCAGACACCATAAAAGAATTAAGCACCTTTGAAGGATTAAAGTATCCGGGTAATTTAAAATCATTAGCGTCCTTAAAATCTTTAGAAAATTTAAACTCTTTGGAGAATCTGAAAGCATTAGAGTCACTAAAAAACTTAGAATCTCTGCAAAACCTTGAATCTCTGAAGAACTTAAACAACCTTAATCAAAAAACCGAAACAGAAAGAATTGAAAAAACAACTCCTGTCAAGCGTATAAACGACTCCATTTGAATAACTTTCAGGAAATACCTCTGACGATTTATCCCACCAGTAACGAAGGCCGGTCCGGCTAGTACCACTTAAGCAAACCACCTGCTCAAAAAAATAAAATACATACCATATAAAGGCGCTTTAGCAAGAAAAAATATCGAAAAATTCACGGAATATTTCCTGCATATCGTTTTCTGTTGTATTTTTCGGGGGCAATAATCTCCTTGTAATATAGATAGAGATAAGGAAATGGAAGCGGGAGCAAGTGTTTGTAAGTGAATGTAAATAATTAAATGACTAATTTGTGGAGGATATTTACTAGTTAGCAGTAATGGTAGGACGACCCAACCGACAACAATAGAGAATGAGAAAAACGACATTTAAAATATCAAAAATGGACTGCCCATCCGAAGAGCAAATGATACGGATGAAACTTGCCGACTTGACAAACATCAACTCGTTGGACTTTGATATACCTAACAGACAACTGACCGTTTTTCACACAGAAAACCATGACCAAATTTTTCAGCGACTTGACAACTTAAAATTTGATACTTCTCTTATTGATAGCGTTTCGGCAGACAATTACATTGCAACAACCGACAACACTGACCTTGAGAAAAAATTGCTTTGGCAAGTTTTAGCCATAAACTTTTTCTTTTTTACACTTGAACTTACGACAGGTTTTATTTCAAACTCAATGGGACTTGTAGCGGACAGTTTGGATATGCTTGCCGACAGTATTGTTTACGGACTTGCACTTTTTGCAGTTGGCGGAACAATGACACGAAAGAAAAATATTGCAAAATCGGCAGGTTATTTTCAATTGACACTTGCGGTTTTTGGTTTTATAGAAGTTATCAGACGATTTGTTGGAACGGAAACAATTCCAGCATTTCAGACAATGATAATTATTTCAATTCTTGCTCTTATTGGTAATGGACTTTGTTTGTATTTACTGCAAAAAAGTAAAAGCAAAGAAGCTCATATGCAAGCAAGTATGATTTTTACTTCTAATGACGTAATTGTAAATCTTGGAGTAATCGTAGCAGGCGGACTTGTTTACTTGACAAACTCAAAATATCCTGACCTTATCGTTGGGACAATTGTATTTTTCATCGTTGGACAAGGAGCATTTAAAATCTTGAAACTATCGAAATGACGGAAGGACAAAAAACCACTACTGCTAATCGAGTAGACGGCCGGTGAGCCATAAGCCCACCGGTGCGCCTCTCACACCACC
>VSSQ01001141.1_pt1 | contig 11231 bp, 11 predicted proteins | sample 4763081 | NCBI WGS metagenome assembly VSSQ01 (sample SAMN12137344, study PRJNA551015) | bioreactor metagenome | isolation source: SDC9 anaerobic chlorinated ethene degrading culture | place: USA: Knoxville, Tennesee | collected 2015-01-01
CCACACGTCCTACTGAAAGTATAACTCCAACTAATATTCCTGGAATAGCACTTGGTACTATAACTTTATACAGTGTTTGAAACCTTGTTGCTCCAAGTCCTAGTGAAGCCTCTTTATATGAAGATGGAACTGATTTTAAAGCTTCTTCTGTTGTTCTTATTATTACTGGTAATATTATTATTGCAACAGTTAAGGATCCCGCTAATAAAGAATATCCAAATTTTAATGTTACAACAAAAAATATTGATCCAAATAATCCATATACAATAGATGGAATTCCAGATAAGCTTTCAGTTGCAAACCTTATTATCTTTACAATTTTTCCTTGTTTTGCATACTCTGTTAAATAAATTGCTGCTAATACTCCTATTGGAGTAGCTACTAATATGGATATAAACACAGTATACAAAGTGGCTACTATCATGGGCAATATTCCCCCATCGCCTGATGCTGAATAATTTTTTGTTATAAAGTCTATGCTTATATGTTTATATCCCTTAACAAATATAAATCCTAATATAAATATTAATACTCCAACTGTAATTCCAGCTGAAATCCATAATAATAACTTTAGAATATTTTCTCTAAATTTTCTCATATCTATTTACCTTCCTTATTAGAAAGTTTACTTAATATTAAATTTAATAATAATATAAATAAAAATAATATAACTCCTGTTGCAAATAACATTTCTTGATGTGTTCCAAATGCATAACCCATTTCTAAGGCAATATTAGTTGTTAAAGGTCTTACAGAATCCATTATAGATTTTGGAATTATAGCCGAGTTTCCTGCTACTAATATTATTGCCATAGTTTCACCAATTGCTCTTCCTATTCCAAGAACAACTGCTGCTAAAATACCAGACCTTGCAGCTGGAACAACAACTTTAAAAGTTGTTTCTATATGTGATGCACCAAGTGCTAATGATCCCTCTTTATATGATTTAGGAACTGACCTAATTGCAGTTTCCGAAACTGTTATTATAGTTGGTAACATCATAACTGATAAAACAATTATAATTGCTAAAAGACTTTGGCCCTTTGGAAGATTAAAAGTATTCATAATCCATGGCACTACTACTGCTAATCCAAATACTCCATATAAAACCGATGGAATTCCTGCTAAAAGTTCAACTGCTCCTGATATTATCTTACCTACTTTTTTGGGTGCGATCTCTGCTATAAATATAGCTGTTAGTATTCCAATAGGTACTCCTATAACAAGTGATCCCAATGTTCCAAATATAGATGCAAGTACCATCGGTAAGACTCCAAACTTATCTGAACCTGGTACCCATACTGATCCAAATATAAAATTCTTAAATGAATATCCCTTACTTATAAAAGGATTTAACCCTTTAAAAAACACAAATCCTATAATTAACAATAAACTTATTACTGCAATAAGAGCACTTCCAAAAAATATAGCTTTTGATACATTTTCTATTACATACTTGCTATTGTTATTTTTTTTTACGTTTAACATGATTACCCTCTCCTATGAAAGTAAGAATGCCCAATAATGAGCATTCTTAATAACTCAAAGTTATTTAACTGGAATTAACTTATTTTCTTTAACTATTGTTTGACCTACATCACTTAAGATAAAATCAATTAATTTTTGACCATTATCTGTTAACTTTCCTTCCTTTGTTGCTAATAAAAACGGCCTAGATATTTTATATTCTCCTGATTTCACTAAATCTGCTTTCGGCTCTATATTTTCAACATTCACAATATTTACTTTATCATCTAAGTATTCAAAAGAGACAAATCCTATTGCATTTTCATTTCCTGCTACTGTTTCTTTTAAACCACCATTACCATTAGAAATCATTGCATCTGCTTTTAATTCTTCTGATTTGTATCCAACTATTTCTTGGAAAGCATCTCTTGTTCCTGATCCTTCTTCTCTTGAGGCAACAACTATAGGTGCATCCTTTCCACCCTCAATTTCTTTCCAGTTAGTTATCTTCCCTGTATATATTCCTTTTATTTGCTCTAATGTTATATTTTTAATTACGTTATTCTTATTTGTTATTATTGCTATACCATCATATGCTATAATTGTTGGTTTTACTTCTTTTTCTTCTTCTGATTTTAATTCTCTTGAAGACATTCCTATTTCTGATACTCCGTTTATAGCATCTTTAATCCCAGCTGAAGATCCTACTTGATTTATTTCTATAGATACATTGTTATTGTCTATTTCATACTTCTCTGCAATTTTTTCCATTAATGGTCCAACTGACGTTGAGCCTGAAACTGATATTGTTACTGACTTTTCTGAAGAGTTATTATTTGTATTTGAGTCTCCTTCTTTTCCACATCCCATAAATACTCCTGATGCCATAGAAACTAATAAAGCTGTACATATTATCTTTAAACTTTTTCTTTTCATAAATTTCCCCTCCAAATTAATAATTTAAATTTATTATTTTTTATTAATTTTCCTTACATATTTATATTAGTCCCTAAAAGTTAAGTAAATATTAGCTTAATGTTAAGAAAAGTTATGAAATTGTTAAATGAAATTTAAACAAGCTTATTTTAATGTATAAAAAAAGAAAAGACTTACAACATCTTTTCTTTTTTATATTTAATCATTCAATTTTATAGGTCTTCTTAACCTAATTGTAAATTTAGTTCCTTTATTTAATGTAGAATTAACAAAAATTTCTCCATTAAACATTTTAACTATATGCTTGACTATAGCTAATCCTAACCCCGTACCGCCTTTTGCTCTTGATTTATCAACTCTATAAAATCTTTCAAATATTCTTGGTAAATCCTCTTTTGGTATTCCTATTCCATTATCTTCTACTTCTATGTATGTATAATCATTTACATTATAAATTTTTATCTTTATATTTGTTTCATTATTTGAGTATTTAATAGCATTCTCCACTAGATTTAATATCATTTGGAAAAATTTATCCCTATCTCCAATTAAATTCTTAGTTGCCTTATTTATAAATTCTATTTCTATATTTTTATTATTCATTTGAGGAGTAACCATATTTATTACATCTTCTATAACTTCTTTTGGATTAAATGTTTCTTCCTTCATTCTATGATTGTTTTCAATATTAGAAAGAATTAAAATATCATTTATTAAATTTGTTAATCTTTCTGCTTCTTTGTCTATTATATCCAAAAATTTATTTTTAGTATCTATATCTTCAACAAATTTTAAAGTTTCTGCAAAACCTTTTATTGAAGTTAATGGAGTTTTTAGTTCGTGAGAAACATTAGCTACAAACTGACTCCTAATATTCTCTAATCTTTTAATATCTGTTATATCTAATACTGTTATAACTACACCTATTGGTATTTTTTTATCATTTATTATCGGTGCCTTTTTAATTCTCAGCTCCCTTGGTATAGGATGTATTAATTTTATTTCCTTCATTTCTATAAACGGTACATTTTTCATAAATGTTAGTATATCATAATCTATTATATACTCCGATATCTTTTCTCCTATAATATCCTTTTTTATTCCAAATAAATTTTTAGCATATGGATTTATTAAAATTACGTTTTGTTTATTATCTACTGCTATTACTCCACTTTCCATACTTTCTAAAATAGCTTCTAATTTATTTCGTTTATCTAGAGAATCACTTATTTTAGCTTGAAGTTGATCTGCCATATTATTAAAAGTACTTGCTAATGATCCAATTTCATCATTTGTAAATATACTTACTCTTCTTCCATAATCACCATTAGCAATTTTATTAGTTACTATTTCTAGTTCTTTAACTGGATAAATTACAGCTCTTACTAATTTTAATGATAGCCCTAAAGATAATAAAATGACAAATACTATTACAATAGAATAGTACTTAATATAATCTTCAGAAAATAACTTTATTGTATATAATGAAACTGAAGATCTTATTACTGTATTATCATCAATTCTCGTTGCATAATAAATTACATTTGTATTTTCTGTATTACTATATCTTGTTGAAGAAGCTTCTCCATTTTTAAATGCTCCTATTACTTCTTCTCTGTTTAAATGATTTTCAAGATTTTTATTATCCGTATCTTTTACTACAGTTCCTTCCTTATCTACAAAAGTGAATCTTACTTTTGAATTGTTTATAGTAAAGTTTTTTAAATTATTCTCATCAAAGTTATTTGATTTTATAACCAAATTATTATAAACAGCTAGAATCTCTTTAGTTCTATCTATTTCTTTAAAGTTTACTAGTGCTATAAAAGAGCAAGTGACAATAATTAAAGCAAAAATTACAGTTATCAATGATGATGCTAATATTCTTTTTCTCATAATTCTTAGTTATTAGGATTAAATCTATACCCTACTCCTCTTATAGTTTCTATTAGTTTTGGATTTTTATCATCTTCTTCTACCTTTTTTCTTAGATATCTTATGTGCACATCTACTGTTCTTGTTTCTCCAACATATTCATATCCCCAAATTTTATCTAGAAGAGTTTCTCTTGTTAATATTTTTCCTCTATTCTTAACCAATATTTCTAACAACTCAAATTCTTTTAATGTTAAATCTATTTTTTTATCAAATATAAAAACATCTCTTCTATCAAAATTTATTAAAATTCCATTTGATTTATATACTTCTTCACTTCCTTCTACCGATTTTATTCTTCTTAAGACAGCCTTTATTCTCGCTAATAATTCTCTTATTGAAAATGGCTTTGTAATATAATCGTCAGCACCAAGCTCTAACCCTAGTATTTTATCTAATTCTTCACCCTTTGCAGTTAACATTATAACTGAGATATCTTTGGTTTCATTGTCATTTCTAATTGATTTACATACGTCAAATCCATCTAATCCTGGAATCATTAAATCAAGTAGCATAAGATTTGGTTTTTCTTCCCTAGCGATTCTTATAGCGTCTATTCCATTATTGGCAGTTATAACCTTATACCCTGAATTTGTCAAATTATAGCTTATAAGCTCTACTATATGATCTTCATCATCTACAACTAATATTTTTTCTTTTGACATTAATACCCCTCCCTACTTTATAAAAGTAAATGAAAATAATCTTCCATAAGTACCTTCTGATTTTCTATATGAGTATAATTTTGTATCTCTTTCACAATGAGTGCATAAATTAAGTGAATATATATTGTCTTCATTAATTCCAAAATTTCTTATATCATTTAATATACATTCTTGCATACTTAATTTTCTTCCATCAAATAGTTTATATTCATCAATCTTTGTCTTTAAAAGAAATTTTTCTTTTAACTCTTCAGAAACTTCATAACAGCATTTTCTTATATGTGGTCCTATAAATACTTTTGTTTCATTTTTATTTATATTGAACCCCTCTTCAATTTTTGATAATGTTTTTAAAACTATTGAATTATATGTTCCTTTCCAACCACTATGAATAGCTGCTATAACATTACTTTTTTCATCAGCTATAATAATTGGAACACAATCTGCTGTAAACACTCCAATTGCTACATTTAATTCATCCGTAATTAAGGAATCCCCTTCTTCTTCTTTAATATTTGTATAACTTTCATCATATATATAAGCTTTATCACTATGAATTTGGTTAAGATAAATAACATCTTGTAACCTGAATTCATTTTTTATACTATTTAAATTATCTATTCCATAACTGGTATTTCTATTAAAACTTCTATCTTTTTCAGCTGTTGAAAATGCTAAAGTTATTTTTCCAAGATTATAAATCAAAAAGTCTTTTCTTTTCTCAAAATCACATATAGATAAGTTAACCATATAGTCACCTCTTTACTTCATTTTAATACATTTTACCATTTATTAATTATATTTTCTATTTCTTTTGCTAACCAAAGTTATATTTTAACTTACTTTTAACTAAAAAAATTAACTTAAAATAGAAAATGAAGAATTCCTATTTTAAGTTAATTTTTTATTTTGTAGAAACTAAACTTTTTATTTCTTCTAAAAAAGTGTTTATATCTTTAAATTGTCTATAAACAGATGCAAATCTCACATAAGATATTTCATCTATTTCTTTAAGTCTTTCCATAACCATTTCGCCTATACTTTTAGAGTCTACCTCAGTTATCATCTTATTAGAAATAGCTTTTTCTATATCCTCGGCTAATTCTTCAATTTGTTTCCTTGATATAGGTCTTTTTTGACAAGCTATTATAAGTCCATTTACTATTTTTTCTTTATTAAAATTCTCTCTCGTTGAATCTCTTTTAATAACTAGTATTGGAATATCTTCAACTTTTTCATACGTTGTATATCTTTTATTACATCGTAAGCATTCTCTTCTTCTTCTAATAGTAGTATTATCATCTGTTGATCTTGAATCTACTACTTTACTTTCTTCAAATGAGCAAAAGGGACATCTCATCTTCTTATTCACGCCTTTCCTAAGTATTATCTTAAGTATATATAGATTATACAGATTTTTTTTTACTATTACTAGATGTTATTTTATAAATTAAATTTATCTATATCTGTACTATCAACTAATATGACCTCTATTCCTGCTTTTTTAACTTTGCTCCATGGTATTTCTAAATCTTCTTCTTTACTGAACCAGCCTTTAGCAGTCCCTGGTAATATAATAGATATTACCTTACTTTCTGAAATATCTATAACAAAATCTTTAATATATCCCATCTTTGATCCTGTTTTAATATCTATTACTTCCATAGTTCTAAGCGCATTTAATGAGTGTAATAAAAAGTCTTCTTCTTCCATTTGTGAATATTCTTCATTTTCAATTTTCATACCATCAAATAATCCCATAAAATATCCTCCCTTAATAAGTTATAACTATTTTAATATTTATATTATAGCTTGTACATTGTGTAGCTATTTTAAAAGAGCTCTTATAAAAGAGCTCTATACATATTTCCTCATATGTTTTAAAGCGGTTTTTTCTAATCTTGATACTTGTGCTTGAGATATTCCTATTTCATCTGCAACTTCCATTTGAGTTCTTCCATTAAAAAACCTTAAGGTTAATATTAATTTTTCTCTATCATTTAATTTTTTCATTGCTTCTTTAATAGATATGTTTTCAAGCCAATTTTCATCACTATTTTTAGAATCGCTTATTTGATCCATAACATATATTGCATCCCCACTATCATGATATATTGGTTCAAATAATGATACTGGATCTTGAATAGCATCTAATGCAAATACTACTTCTTCTCTTGGCAAATTAAGTTCTTTCGCTATTTGTGATACTGTTGGTTCTTTATTATTATCTTTTACCAACCTATCTCTAACTAATAACGCCTTATAAGCTATATCTCTTAAAGATCTACTTACCCTTATTGAATTATTGTCTCTTAAATATCTTCTTATTTCACCTATTATCATCGGTACTGCATAAGTTGAAAATTTAACATTTTGACCTAAATCAAAATTATCTATAGCTTTCATTAATCCTATGCATCCAACCTGAAATAGATCATCAACATTTTCACCTCTATTATTAAATCTTTGTATAACACTTAAAACTAATCTTAAATTGCCCTTAATAAATATTTCTCTAGCGCTTTTATCCCCATCTCTCATTCTTAAAAGTAATTCTCTCTTTTCTTTTTCTTTTAAGATAGCTAGTTTGGATGTATTTACTCCACATATTTCTACTTTATTAATAATCAAGCTCATCAACCCCTTCAGAAGTAATAACATACTGCATTAAAAAGTATCTCCGAGAGTGATGTGTTTTATACTAAAGACAACCTAAATCATTTTATTGATTTCTTTTTTTAATCTATTTATTATTTTTTTTTCTAATCTTGAAATATACGATTGTGATATTCCAAGCATATCTGCTACTTCTTTTTGTGTTTTTTCTCTAGTTCCATTTAAACCAAATCGTAATTTCACAATTTCCTTTTCCCTATCATTCAGATTTTTTAAAGCTAGAAATAATAACTGTCTATCTACTTCATCTTCGATTAAGTTATAAACAGTATCATTTTCTGTTCCTAATATATCAGATAATAAGAGTTCATTACCATCCCAATCTATATTTAACGGTTCATAAAATGATATTTCTGCTTTTACCTTACTATTTCTTCTTAAATACATTAATATTTCATTTTCAATACATCTTGAAGCATATGTCGCCAATTTTATTTTCTTTTCAGGATTAAATGTATTTACAGCTTTTATTAATCCAATAGTCCCAACAGAAATTAAATCTTCTACGCATACTCCTGTATTTTCAAACTTCCTTGCTATATAAACAACTAATCTTAAGTTTCTTTCAATTAAAATATCCCTTATTGATTCATCTCCATGTATAAGCTTTTCAACAAGTTCTTCTTCCTCTTCTTTCTTTAATGGTGGAGGAAGAGCATCATTCCCTCCTACATAATGAACCTCTGGTTTGAAAATTTTTAATTTTTGTAAAATCCTATTTATTAATATTTTTAAACTCATCATATTCTCACCTATATTACTCCTCTTGATAATAATGCATTAAACTCATTTTCTTTACTTAATTTATTTTTACAACTGCAAATTATAACCTCTACAGTTTTCCATTCTTTACCTTCCCCTTTTATTCTCACCTTTTCGCTTTTGAATCCCTTTAAATTTCCTTCTTCCCCTATTGTGCTATATGGAATGTAAAATAATTCATTACTTGGTACTTTTAATCCACTTAAAAGATCATTTTCTATTATTATACATGGTAGATTAGTTACTGGTTCCCTTAAGGCATTTCCTGTATCTAGTAGCCCTTTAATAGACAAAGTATTTTTTTCATCAAAAATTTCTATCTCGTATATAAAGTTTTTTATTAGTGCTCTTTCTCTTAAGTAATCTGTTATCCTAACCACAACTATATATAGTATCATTATTGAAATTAGTAAATATTTTATAGAATAATTATTAATTTCAAAAGATTTGAATATACTGTATTGGTTGTCCATTATTGAAAAAGCAAAACAAAATCCACATAATGTAAATGATATTATAATAAATGTTACCGAAGATTTTATTAAGTTTTGTAATTTAAAACTTTTTGTAGATATTAAATTCATTAGTAATACTACCAAAAGCTTAATTGGCAGAGAAGTTAAAATACTGCTTTGTAAAAATAGAACTACTGTATAAAACGCTCCTACAATAGCTGCAAAGTAAATAGATTTACCATACTTGTACCTAAGAACCTTCATAGTAACTAATAGTAGAAATAAGTTTACAAAAAAATTTTCTATTATAAGTATATCTATGTAAACTACCATATTTTTCTCCCCCTTTGTACTTAAATTATAAACTGTTAGCTTTCAAAATTTTGTCATAAAAACTCTTTGTAAAATATATTTTCATCTCTTATTTATTACATATAATTACAGTTATTTAACTATTTAAATAAAAACTAACAAAGAAAACTATAATTATTAATATATATATTCGAATAAAAAAAGAAGATGTTAAAAACATCTCCTTTTTTAAAAGTAAACTTTTAAATTATAATATAAATCATTTTGAACTATCTTCTTGATCTTAAAAAGCTTGGAATATTTACGCTATCAGTCTCAATATCTAAAAGAGGATCTACCTTCTTAGTTGGTTCTGATATATCCGCTTCAACTTTTATTGGTTGTTCTTTCACTGCTCTTTTTTCAAATATTGGTTCGTGATTTAATATTTTTTTATTGTCTTCCTCAAAACCTGTAGCTATAACAGTAATTCTTATTTCATCACTTAACGTTTCATCAATAACTGCACCAAATATTATATTTGCATCTGGATCTGCTGCTTCTCTAACTATATCTGCTGCTTCATATACTTCTATAGCTCCTAAATCAACTCCACCTGTAAAGTTAATAATAACTCCAGTAGCTCCATCTATTGATGTTTCTAGTAAAGGTGATGAAATTGCTTGTTTTACTGCATCCTGTGCTTTATTATCTCCTGTACCATGTCCAACTCCCATATGTGCAAGTCCTTTATTTAACATAACTGTTTCTATGTCTGCAAAGTCAGCATTAACTACTCCTGGGATTGTAATAAGGTCAGAAATCGCTTGTACACCTTGTCTTAAAACGTCATCTGCTAACTTAAATGAATCTAAAAGAGTTGTCTTCTTATCAGCCATACTTAATAATCTTTCATTTGGGATTATAACTAATGTATCTACTGCTTTCATGAGATTTTCAATACCCATTTCTGCATGTCTCATTCTTCTTTTCCCTTCAAATGGAAATGGCTTTGTAACTACCCCTACTGTTAGTATATTCATAGATTTAGCTATTTCTGCAACTACAGGTGCTGCACCAGTACCAGTTCCACCACCCATACCAGCGGTTATAAATACCATATTTGCACCTTTTATAGCTTCTGCTATTTCTTCTCTACTTTCTTCAGCCGCCTTCTTGCCAATCTCAGGATTAGCTCCAGCTCCAAGACCCTTTGTTAACTTTTCTCCAATTTGAATTTTAACATTAGCATGGGATAGCATTAAAGCTTGTTTATCTGTATTAACGGCAATAAACTCAACGTTTTTTAGCCCTTCTGTAATCATTCTATTAACGGCATTTCCGCCGCCGCCTCCACAACCAATTACTTTAATATTGGTTAACTCTTGCATATCTACTTCGAAATCTAACAAAATAACTCCTCCTTTAGAAAATATCTACTAGTAATTTTTCTACTTTGTCTCTTCTCTTAACAATTTCATCTTCATTTAATAATTCATTTTTTACTTAAATAATATATTTTTATATATTAATTTTACATCATACTGTACCTTTTTAACAATACTTTAATAATGTAAATAACAAAGATTTTGCTATTTCATCACAATAAATATATATTTTTCAATATTTTTTTACATTTTTTTACTTATTTTGTTTCAAATTATTATTATAATTTGGGAACTAATATAAAATTTATTTGCTTTTATAAAAATACCCATAATTTTTATAATTAAATTTAATGAAATTCAATTATTATTTTATCATTTAAACTGAAATAACTCAACCTTTTAGTTTCTATTATAATAATTTTCAACTAAATCATATGTATTAATCTAAATAACACTCCCTTTATATTTTATAATATAAATATATCTTATTATTAATTATTAAATCTATTTAAAAAATATTTATAAATCTTATATTCAACAGAGATTTTAAATTTCCTCTCTTAACTTATATTATTTTATAAATTTTAATAAAAAAAAGAAAAGTTTTTTATTAAATAAGTTTTTATAATTTTTTAAAGAATAAAAAACAGAGATTA
>VSSQ01001142.1_pt1 | contig 11227 bp, 4 predicted proteins | sample 4763081 | NCBI WGS metagenome assembly VSSQ01 (sample SAMN12137344, study PRJNA551015) | bioreactor metagenome | isolation source: SDC9 anaerobic chlorinated ethene degrading culture | place: USA: Knoxville, Tennesee | collected 2015-01-01
ACCGTCATACAATGTTGCTTTTACGCCAACAACCTTGCATCCTGCCAATACACCTTTGTCCATGCATTCATGGAGTCCTTTTTCAACTGCAGGTATAAAGTTTCTTGGAACTGCTCCTCCGAATACTTCATCCACAAATTCAAATTCTGTCTGTGAAGGTTCAAATCTTACACGAACATCGCCGTATTGTCCGGCTCCGCCTGATTGTTTCTTGTGTTTTCCTTGAACATCTGATTTTCCTCTTATTGTTTCTCTATATGCAACCTTAGGCGGAGTAAGATTTACTTCAGCCTTGAAGTTGTTTTTAAGCTTGTTGGCAATAACTTCTAGCTGAATATTTCCTTGTCCTCCTAATATTTGTTCTTTTGTTTCCACGTTTCTTTCTATCATAAAGGTTGGGTCTTCTTCGTTAAGCTTGTGAAGTCCTGTACCAACTTTTTCGTCATTATCTTTTGACTTGGCACTTACTGCCATGAAATAGCATGGTTTAGGGAAATCTATGCCTTCATATACTATTGGGTTTGTTTTTATTGAAATAGTGTCTCCTGTTTTAAAGTATTGCAATTTAGAAGTTGCACCAATGTCTCCTGCTGCTATTTCAGAAGCTTCAACCTGATCTTTTCCTCTTAAACAGAAAATACTTCCGATTCTCTCTGTTTCGCCTGAATCCGCATTGTAAATATCCATATCTTTTTTAATAGAACCGGACATAACTTTGAACAACGAAATTTTACCGACAAACGGGTCTACTATTGTTTTGAAAACTAAAGCTGAAAGTGGAGATTTTATATCAACGTTTCTTGTTTCTTCTTTGGAGCCATTCATTCCTTTTACTTCGGCAAGATCCTGAGCACTTGGAAGATACTCGATTATGGTTCTTAAAAGCAGTCTAGCTCCAAGACCTTTGATAGCTGATCCCAGTATTACAGGAACCAATTCTCCTGAAAGGACAGCTTTCTTTAAGCCTGTATGTATTTCTTCGTCTGTAAACTCTTCACCGTTGAAGAATTTATCAAGCAGTTCTTCATCTGTTTCGGCAACGCTTTCCATCAAAAGAGCCCTTACTCTTTCAGCCTTTTCAGCTGTATCAGGAAGTGTATCAACAGGGTCTGGTCCTATGTAACATTGTCTGTTCAGGATATCCATGTATCCGTCGTGATTTTCACCTTTACCCAGAGGAATTGTAAATGGAGCTACTTTTTTTCCGAATGTTTCTCTCAATGAATCAAGTACTTCGTCGAATTTAACGTTTTCTTTATCCATTTTATTAAGCACTATGATTCTTGGCATGTTTCTTTGTTCAGCATATTTCCATGCCTTCTCTGTACCTACTTCGATACCTGAGCTTGCATCTACTACTAAAACAGCGCTGCTTGCAACCCTTAGGGCTCCATACACTTCGCCGACGAAATCAAAATATCCAGGAGTGTCAAGAAAATTAATTTTAGTATTGTCATACTCTATTGGTATGATTGAAGTGCCAATAGAAACTTGTCTGTCTTTTTCTTCTTTATCGAAGTCTGAAACTGTATTACCGTCTTCGACTCTACCCATGCGGTTTGTAACATTGGTAAAGTATAAAAGTGATTCCGTCAGCGTTGTTTTGCCACAGTTACTGTGGCCAATTAAGGCAACGTTTCTAATTTTGTCTGTGCTATACGTTTTCATTTACTTTATTCCTCCTAATAGATTCTGCTTATTTATTATATTTTACATTAATTTACATGATAAATCAATATAATTTTAATATTGGGACTATTATGCCTGTTTTGTGCAGACAATAATGATACATTTAATGCATATTTGCATTTTTTTAAAAGAGTGATATAATCTACTATTATTAACAATTCGAGGAAAATTATGAATGAAATTTTATTAAATTTTTTAGCACAGGCAGTATTAGGCGGAGCATCGGGATACATAACAAACGATTATGCAATTAACATGCTTTTCAAGGAATATACTCCGTTGAAAATAGGCGGAGTGATCAAAAAAACAAGATTAGAGTTTATTGACAACTTAAGCTCCATGGTTGAAAATGACATTATAAACAAGGAAAAGCTCCATGAAATCCTTACAGATGACAAGTTTAAGGAAAAATTTGATGTTCTCACAGAGGATTTCTTTAAAAAAAGCCTTTATGAATCAGCAGGAAATGACAAATTTTCAGACATTGATGGATTCAGCTCCACTATGTCAAATACAGATAACTATGTATCATCATTAATAGAAAAAATTGTTCCCCCAGGAACTGATTTGATTGTTGACAGCATGGAACCAGGAGACATTTTAAGCAATGTGCAGCTTGAGAAAATATCCTCTACTCTTTATGATTTTATTGTTGAAACTCTTGAAAGCAAGGATATTTTAGAAAAGTTCCTTCTAAAACTATATGAAACAGTCAAGGATTGCAATGTAAATGAGCTTTTATGTGGAGCAGAAAATTTTTCTTCAGCAATATTAACAAATATTTTTGAAAAACTACCGGATATATTCCGTTCAAGCTCAAATATAGATGATGTATCAGAATTAATAAACTTAACCAGTGCTCTGAACAGTTCAAAACAAGTTTTATACAATAGAGAATTAAAAACTATACTTAACATAGATAGCCTTAAAAAAGCAGAAATTTCAAAGAAGTTTCTTAATTTCATAAATTCAGACAAAGGCCAGAACTTAGTATCAAAGCTTGGAAGTTCTATTTTTGAGTATGGAAAAAAACTTGATAAAAGCATTTTTGACCTACTTGATTCTTCATTTGAAAATAATCTGAAGGAATATATCAAAGAAAATCTGCCTCACCTGACCAACAGCATTGTAGCATGGATTGAGGAAAACAATAAGTCTATTGATCAGCTTCTTGAAGATTCAATTGATGAAGTTATTAAGGAATCAGACGGCTTAAAGGGAAAGCTTCTGTCTACAATTAAAAACTCATATTTTGGAAATCTCAGCCAGAAATACAGCATAGTCAATAAAATCATATCATTTGTTGAAAAGATTGCTGAACCTGAAAAATTATCAGAAAAGCTTAGCGCAAAGGCTATAGAAATTCTAAGCAGCATGACTGTTGCAGAAATCGTGCTTGAAGCCGAAAAAAACAACATAACAGCTGAACGTCTTTCTCAGGCAGCAACAACATACATTAACAACAATTTTGAAGCAATATTTAACGAAGTAATAGACAAAGCTGGAAATCTGAAAATCAGTGACATGGCTCCTGACTATGCATTCGGCCATATCAGCCTTAAGAACATCCTAAGCTCAAATGTTATATTATCAATGGCAAATAAAAATGCTCAGCAAGCTGTTAATGATAAATTATCATTAAAATTATCCGAACTTTCAACAGAACAGACTGCAAAGAAAGTTATAGATAAGACTGACAAATTGATTGTAAATCTAGTTAAGAACAGTGATGGAGACATTAGGAAAGAAATCCAGATTAAAATTGAAAACGCATGGAATATGAAGTCGTCCTTAAAAAGTAAATCAATATATGAGCAGGTTGACGGTGAAATTTATGGTGCTTACAAATCCTTGTCTGAAAATTTAAAATATATGAATGTTTCAGATGCCCTGGACAAATTAAACTCCATCGAAAATCTTTCGCTAAACAGCTCAAGATCTCTTCGTGAATATGTGGTTAACAACACAGATACAATTCTCAAGGGTTCAATAAAAGGAATAGTGTCTTCAAACCTCAACAAGCTTAGTGATGATGACCTTGTTGAATTTGCAAATGAATTTATAGGGCGCGAACTTAAACCAATTATGTTTTTCGGAGGAGTTCTGGGAGTTACTGCCGGTCTTATTTTGGCTGCATTTCAAAATGCTCCTGCAGATCCGGGCAGCATAAGTGCTGTAACCATGGCAACATATGCATTCGTGGGATTCATTACAAACGTCCTTGCAATAAACATGCTTTTCAAGCCTTACAAGGAAGTGAAGATTTTAAGCAAAATCCCTATTTTAAGACACTTTTCCCATGGATTTATTTTAAAAAACCAGAAAGCTTTTGCAAAGAGCACAGCAGACTTTATTGACAAAAGCTTGTTAAGTCAGGAAAGCATCAATTCCCTTTTCAACGAATACGAATCAGTTATAAAGGAAAGCTTCTTGAACAGTGCAGCAGATAAAAATTATGAAACTGCAGGAAGAATATTGTCTGACAACAAAAAAAGTATTACAGAAGGAATATTGAAGTTTGGCAGAAATAAAATTTCAGAGAATTCAAGTGTAATTGCTGCTTCTCTTTACGACAAGGGAGGAACAACAAAACTATCGGCAATTGTTGACTCCAATATGGCAGAAAACTTCACAGATGAAGCATTAAAAGGAATTTCAAGCGATAAGTTAAGCAGTATGGCTTTCGAAAAGATAACCAGCGATAAAAACACACTTGAGTTTGTGTCGTCACCCGCGGTTAAAAATGTGCTTGTAAGTACAGTTGATAAATATTACACATCATTTGAGGAATTTGTAAGTGACAGCACTAAAATCAAAAATTTCGCGTTGAAACAACAGGATAAATACAATACATTAACCGGCAAGTCCTTGACTGATATACTTGGCAATGAAAAAACAGAAAAACTTACAGAAACTGCCTCTGTAAAAATTTCATCCTTGGCTACTTCAAAATCCTCCAGAGAAAAAATTTCTCAGGGTGCAGTAAAAATTATAAATCGATATTTTGACAGCGACAAGAAATTTGAAGAACTTTTTGACGGTAAATTAAAAGAATATGTAGACAAAAATCTTCCCGGTATTCTCAAGAAGTTGTCCTCAGCTGTAAAAAACAGTTCTGTACAAAATAAGGACAAAATATCTCTCATGGTGCAGGCTGAAATAAAAAACAGTCTCGGATTCATTGAAAGAGGAATGTATTCATTCATGGGCGGCGATGCAGTTGTGGATGAACTGATGAAAAAAGTAATGTCAGAAAAATTGCCCCTTTTCATTGATAGCAAGGAAGAAGAACTGGAGAGTATTTTCAGAGCAGTTATAGAAGATAAATTTTATAAATCAAAGGTACAGGTCCTGCGTTCAAAACTTGATAAGATAGAATTTAGCAGTATGATTGACAGATACCTGGATGAAGGAAATTCAGCTAAAATTGAAAGCAACATTCAAAAAATCGTTAAGGATTTAATGTGCAATGAAGCTTCTAAAGATATAGATGAGCTATTAAGATTTATTTATATAAGTAACATAGAGAGCATATTTGATCATTACGGCGAAGAAATAAATGCATTCACTGAAGAACTAGGTTCTTCTCTTAAAAATGGCAGTCAGGAAATTCATAATAAGATTTCTGATCTTATAAATGAAGTGCTGAACAGTATTTCTAAAATTCCTGTGACAGAAATATTTGAAGGGCTCAGCAAAGAAGACTTAAGCAAGATGTTATCAAGCTTATTTAAAGCTCTTGAAAAAGATGAAAAAATGCAAGAGTTTACAGCAGAAGCATTCAAAGAAATCGCTGTATATTTAGGTGACTTAAATATTTCTGATGTCGCAGACAGAGATGAATTCATAAAATCAGGAAGCACCTTCATTGAAAGGATTGCAAACAGCAAGGAATTCGAAGAATTGTCAAGGAACATCATTCTTTCTTCATTTGATGAAGCTGCAAGTAATAATTTTAATTTCATTGATGAAAAATCAAAGAATTATATTTTGAATATTTTTGTCGACTCATGTATTATGAGTTTGAAGAAAAATCTTGATGATATATTGAAGGCAGTTCAGTTTGACCAGATAGCAAGAGAAGAAATTGAAAAAATGGAGCCAAAGAAAATTCATGAAATGTTCAATTCCTTTGGAGAAAAATATTTCAGCCGTTTAATGTTATATGGTTTTGGAGGCTTTGTTTTCGGAATCAACATGTATATAGGATTTGGCCTCACTGCATTGAAAGCAATATCAGGATTGTTTGGAAAGGACAAATAAAAAATGTGCTGTAAAGATATATCAGATTATTGACAAACCCTGACGTTGTCATCCTGAACGATAGTGAAGGATCTCATCTTTTTTGAAAACATGAGATTCTTCGGGCTACGCCCTCAGAATGACAACGCCGAAAGTTACTTCGTCATAAACCTGATGTGCTTAGCACATTTTTTTATTTAAAATAAAGCTATAATATTTTGAATCAAGATAAATCCTATTCCTATTGGTGCCAAATATTTGATTGAAAATGCCCACATTCCGGCTAAGCCAAACTTCACAGTTCCATTATTAGTTGCTTCTTTGAGAGCCTTATCTGTTCCCCATACCCATCCAACAAAAATACTCAGCATGAATGCGCTTAGAGGCAGAAGAAGATTTTCAGCCAGGAAACTAATTGAATCAAAGAAGTTCATTCCATTAATAAATGTTATTTCACTAAATAACGGTCCATTGGCCAATGATGAAGGAACACCTATTAAAAATGCTACTGCTGCCAAAACAATTGTTGCATTTTTTCTTTTCCAGCCATGCTCATCTACACAATATGTCACTGCAGCTTCAAGCAGTGATATTGATGATGATAGTGCTGCGAAAAGAACAAATATGAAGAACATGGAACCAAAAAGTGAACCCATTGGCATTTTTGCAAATACTCCAGGCAATGTTATGAACAACAGTCCAGGTCCTGCTGATGGGTTGTAACCAAGAGCAAACACTGCAGGCAATACTGCAAATGCTGATAAAAGTGCTGCAGCAGAGTCCATAAGCGGAATTTGCACTGAGCTTGTTGTAAGCTTTTCATTTTTATCAAGGTAGCTTCCATATGTGATTATAACTCCCATACCAAGACTCAAAGAAAAAAACACCTGTACAAGAGCTGCAATTATTACCTTAATGCCAAACTTCGACCAGTCAGGTTTCAGCATGTATTCAAGACCTGCTGATGCTCCAGGCAGCGTAACGGCTCTGATAACTACAACAAACAGTATTATAAACAATGCAGGCATCATCATCTTGCTTGCCTTTTCTATACCTCCCTGTATACCACCCATTACAATGCCCAAGGTCAATGTTATGAATATAGCGTGATATATCAAAGGTTCAAATGGCTTGCCTATGAAAGTGGTAAATATGTTTCCAAGAGCATCAATATCTGTTGTGTTAAAATTGCCAGTGAAAGCAGAAACAATGTATTTTATTATCCATCCGCCTATTACGCTGTAATAAGTTAATATTAAATATGATGCCAGTATTCCTATTATTCCGACCCAAGACCATCTCTTCTTGATTGCCCTGTAGGCTCCAACCGGACCCTGATGAGAATGCCTGCCCAGGATTAGCTCTGTGAGCATAATTGTGAAACCAACTAATACTAGTATTGCTATATAAGTGAAAATAAAGACTGCACCGCCATATTCACCGCATAAATAAGGAAACTTCCATACGTTTCCCAGCCCTATGGCTGAACCTGCTGCTGCAAGCAAAAAGCCTACTCTGGATCCCCATGAACCTCTTTCATCTGTTGAATTTAAATTTGACATTTTTACCTCCCGTGTATTGTTAATTTTTTGTTGATAGGTACTTTTTAACCTCCCATTCAAAAATGCAGACTTTTCTCTGATAACGTTTTTTTAGACGATATTTATATGATTCGACCATTATGATTAACAACAGTTTGTTAAATTAATAATGATTTCACGACTAAACGTTAAATACAAGCAGATTTTAAGCCAACTTTTCCGATTATACTATAATTTGTGCTATATTTCAACCCTTTTATCAATATAAAGCAATATTTGGGCTAAATTGGCATATTGCATTTTAATTTTTTGAATTTTGTTATTTGCAGGAGGACAGTAGTCCTCCCCTACAATCTGGAATTTCGAATTCACCGCTATTTTTGATATATTAACTCGTAGGGGCGGGTCTTGTGCCCGCCCGAGGTTTTAATTTTAAATATGCGGGAGGACAGTAGTCCTCCCCTACAATCTGGTGTTTCGAATTCATCGTCAATTTCTGATATATTAACTCGTTGGGGCGGGTCTTGGCCTGCCTGTGGATTGGATTCAATAAATTTGTTGCATGCGGGAGGACAGTAGTCCTCTCCTACAATCTGGTGTTTCGAATTCACTGCCAATTTCTGATACATTAACTCGTAGGGGCGGGTCTTGTGCCCGCCCGGAGTTTTAATTTTAAATAAATTTGTTGACTGCGGGAGGACAGTAGTCCTCCCCTACAATCTGGTGTTTCAAATTCACTGCTATTTTTGATATATTAACTCGTAGGGGCGGGTCTTGTGCCCGCCCGGGGTTTTAATTTAAATAAATTTGTTGACACGGGAGGACAGTAGTCCTCCCCTACAATCTGGTGTTTCAAATTCATCGTCAATTTTCAATAAAAAAAAGGAAGTCTTATTCGACTTCCCTGTATACTAATTTAATTCTGTCAAAATCATGCTGACTATAATTATTTTGCTCATTGTTTCCTCTAATTGCCTGCTGAAGTTGAACCTATTAAGTTTGAATTATCAAACATAAGCTTGCTTAAATTGTAAGCAACCAGGACCTGGTAACGTCCTATTTCAGCCTCTGCGAGATTCGCATCTGCAGAAATTACATCAGCTGCAGCAGCCATGCCGTTTGCATATAGAAGCTTGTTGATTCTTGCTGCTTCCTTTGCCAACTCAACGGTCTTATCCATGTTTACCAAAGATCTTTCTGCCTTAACAAGGTTCAGATATGATGTTCTAACATCAAGCTCCACATCTTTGTATGCCTGAGGCACATTAAGTTCTGCATCTTTAAGTTTTTCTTCAGCGTACTTGTACTGTCTTAAATTAGAAGTGTAGTATGCTTTGTATACATGTGTTTCAATTTTCTGAAGCTCTAATGCATTTTCTGCTTCTATTATTTCCGTTCTGTCTTTTTTTGCCTTTTCAATTGCTGCATTAAGGTTTAACTGTTGTGTAGGCACATAGTTTAAATCCTTGCTTGTGAGAATTACTTCTGTGTCAAAAGGCAGATTCAATCCATTTAGTAGATTGAGTTTTGACATGTTTAAGTCGTCATTGGCAGAATCCAGTTCTGTCTGAGCCTGATGAACTGCCATTTCTCCTTTTAAAACATCCGCTTTTGTAGCAGAACCAGTGTTGAACTTCAGATTTATAACCCTTAACTGTTCATTTGCGCTTGCAAGCTTTGCCTTATTTATTTCGATTGTTTTTTCAGCAATCAAAACTTTGTAGTAAATTCTTTTTGTACCAAGTTCTATTCCAGCTGTAAGAACTTCCTTTTTCTTTTCAAGAAGCTTTTCTTGAGTATCTGCTGTTTTAATGTAATAACCATTTTTATCCATTAACGCAGAAATATAATCACTTCTGTAGTATGCTTCTTCAGAAGTAAAATCATCAGTTAATGATTTTTCCATCATAGATTCTACAATTTCCTTTGCATCCCTTTTGTCTTTTCTCATTTGTTGCATTTGTTTTATACCATCGTTAATTTTCCACATTCCTCTGTCGTTTTCAACAGCCAGCTTAATGGCATCTTCAATTGAAAGCTGAAGAGGCTGTACAGTCTCTGTTGTAGTTTCAGCAGTTGTTGTAACTGCTTTTTCCTCATCTGCCAAAGCATAATTTGTTTGTATTGTAGTCAATGTAAGTACCATCGCCAATAACAGCGCAATTTTTCTTTTCATACGCCCTCCCGTATTTAATGTTTTAATTTATTTTACACCAAAACCGTTGAAAAGTAAATTTATTATAATTTCTTCTCCGCTAATTCCGGCGAAATTGTTTGTACATTTGTTTCTGATAAACTCGCTGACGGTTCCAACAATCATTGTTACTACCAAATCGGAAGGAATATTCTTGTTAACAACTCCTTCTTTTTTGCCCTGCTCTACCATTCTGATTATGATTTTATTCATGTCTGATACATGGTTCATCATGGCATAAACCACTTTCTCAGAAATTATGTTTTTATTGGACATTATACCTTCGATAGTTGGTTCAGGACATTTTTCACTGCCTTGTTTCATTGAAATCATTTCTGTGAGCTTTTCTCTGAAAGTAATGTCCCTTAAGCTTATTTCCTCAATTTTATCCTTGATTCCTGTCACTTTTTCAATGCAGGTTTCATCGAAAATTTCCTGCTTGCTGGTGAAGTATTCGTACAGTGTTCCTTTGCCTACCCCTGCCTTCAAAGCAATTTCTTCCATCCTGGTATTATGAAATCCCTTTTCTTTAAATAACTCCATGGCAGAGTTTAAAATATCTTGTCTTTTTTGATTGAATTCCGCCACTGAATCCTCCTAATTTTGTTCTACTGTTTTTTTACGTTTAATGAATTTTCTTTTGAAAAATTCTGTAATATCATCAAATATTGTGTACATAACCGGTACAAGTACCAATGTTAAAACAGTGGACAATGCTAAACCTCCGATTACTACAACACCCATGGATTGTGTCAGCTCTGCTCCTTCACCGATTCCTAAAGCCATTGGCACAAGACCCAGAATAGTTGTGAGTGCAGTCATCATGATTGGTCTTATTCTTATAGGACCTGCCTTCATAATTGCTGAAGTCCTGTCTTCACCGTTTCTTCTCCTGTTGTTCACATAATCAACAAGCACTATGGCGTTGTTAACTACAATACCAACAAGAATAATCAAACCTATGAGACCTATTACATTCAGAGGCAGTCCTGTGACAAACAGTCCTATAAATCCTCCTGACAAAGCAAGGGGAACAGAAAACATGATTGACAACGGCTGAATCAGCGATTCAAACTGTGCTGCAATTATCATGTAAACAAGGGCTACAGCAACTATCATAACCATGAACAAATCTGCAAAAGTTTCTTGTATTTGTTCAGTTTCTCCTCCAAATGTGTAGCTGTATCCGTTTGGCATCTCATAATCAGCAAGTGCCTTTGTAATGTCGTTGGAAACTGACTGAACGTCTCTTCCTGCAACACTTCCTGTAACGGTGAGAGTCCTTGTCTGGTTTTCTCTTGTTATTCTTACAGGGCCCTTGGCTGTTTTAATTTCCGCTACTTCAGAAAGAGGAATTGTTCCTCCTGCCGGAGTTGTTATTGGAAGCATATCCAAAAGCGACATGCTTTGTCCGTACATATTGTCTCCTTTTAAAACTACATCAAGCTCATCTCCGTCAATTTTGAATTTTGTAACAGTTGAACCTGCAAGAGTACTTCCAACCTGAGAGCCTATTTGAGCAGTTGTAAGACCATATTGTGATGCAATTCCTCTGTCAGCA
>VSSQ01001144.1_pt1 | contig 11193 bp, 10 predicted proteins | sample 4763081 | NCBI WGS metagenome assembly VSSQ01 (sample SAMN12137344, study PRJNA551015) | bioreactor metagenome | isolation source: SDC9 anaerobic chlorinated ethene degrading culture | place: USA: Knoxville, Tennesee | collected 2015-01-01
TTCGTTATTTAAATCATAAGCTTTTTCTATATTGTGAGTCTTTAAATCAAATAATGCTTCTTCCGCTTTTATTGCTACATCTGATAATTTATTATAATCATCATCTAATACCTTTTTTCCATTACTTAAATCTTCATTTATTTTCTTCCAGACCTCTAAATAAACTTCATAATTGGATTGAAATTCATCCAAGTCTTTTAAATCCTGTCCATCTTTATTCACATCGCTAATTTGTCTTAAATAACTTTGAATCTTTTCATTATGCTTATCTATGCTATCATTATATTCAAAGTTATATTTAAGCATTTCTTTATTAGCTTCTATTCTCATATTAGCAAATTCTCCTCTAATTCCAGCACCAATAGATAAAGGCTGTACACTATTATTATACATAATCCCTATATTTTCATTAATTTTACTGATACTAAAATATCCGACAATACCTATTATAATTGTAAATATGATTGCTAATAATGATGTTATAAAAACACCTTTTGATAATTTTAAATCTAATAGCTTCTTTATCAATTTTTCTTCCTCCTATTATTAATAAATAACTTATTTTAAATATATACACTAATATTATTTATTAATTAATAATAATTATTTTTTATTATGTACTATTGTACCATAAAATCTTAATATTTCTATATTTTTTTATTTCATAATTTATATAAATCTCCTTTAAATAGAAAAAGTACTAGTTGCATTATATTTTACATATCTATGATCTAACTTTTATGATAAACTCATATAAATAATAAAAGCGTTCGATAAAATCTATAAGAGGTGATTTAATGTACAATTATAATACTTTAGAAAATACATCTATTAATATCTTGTATCAAACATTTTTATCTTCATTTTCAGACTATCAAGTAAAATTTAATATTTCACTTTCTGATTTTGAAAGCATGTTAATTAGACGAGGATATACACCTAAATTCTCAATTGGGGCATTCAAAAACGATGAATTAGTTGGATTTATATATAATGGGCTAAGAATCTGGAAGGGCAAGAAAACTATTTATGACACAGGAACTGGAGTTATAAAAAACTATAGAAAACAAGGTATAACTACATTAATGTTTAATTACTTAATAAAAGATTTAGTAAAAACCGATGTGGAATGCTATTTACTTGAAGTGTTAAAGTCTAATATATCAGCTTTTAACTTGTATAAAAATCAAGGATTTGAAATTGTAAGAGAATTGGAATGTTTTAAAATGAAGAAATCTAAATATAAAATATCATCAAAGGTCAATACAGAAAGTAAATATGCTTTAACTGATGAAGAGTGGAGTCAAATAATTGAATTTTGGGATATAAAACCTTCTTGGCAAAATTCTATTGATTCTATAAAGTCAGCTATTAATAACTTTATATTTTTATTAGTGAAAGATAAATCCAATATTATTGGCTATGGAATTATCGATAAAAATACTGGTGATATTCCTCAATTTGCAGTTCATCACAAATATAGAAATAAAGGAATTGGAACAAGTATAGTAACTAATTTAATTAAAAATACACAATCAGATACAATATCTATTCTTAATTTAGATAAAAGCTATACTCCTATAATAAAAATGTTATTATCTCTTGGATTCGAAAATTTTGTTGGCCAGTACGAAATGTTATTAAATTTGAAATAAAGATTTTCTTAGTTTATATAATGAATGTTATAATATTACTATAACGTTGAAAGGAGCTAAAATTTTGATTAATGTATTAACTCTTGTATTATCTTCTATTATAGCCACTATAATTTTCAATTACTTCTTTAAATATTTAATAGGAAGTGGAAAAATTCCATTTAAATCTGCAAAAACAACTAAGGGCAAAATAATTTGGCTAATCATTTGCTTTTCAATTTATATAGTTGGTTATGTCTTTTTAGATTTTTTAAATTTAAATGTGATAGGCTTTAACATAGGTAGAGGAATATTACTTGCTCTATTTGTGACAATGCTATTATTTGACTCTTATAAGAAAGGAAACAAATGATGGAAAAATATATTTCAAATATAAAATCACCTAAAATTAGTATTGCTCCAATGGTGGATAAATCTCATAGACATTTTAGATATTTTTCAAGACTTTTAACTAAAGATGCTCTACTTTATACAGAAATGGTAACTGCTCAATCTATTATTAATGGCGATAGAAATAAAATTCTTTATTTTAGGGAAGAAGAAGGTGCTGTTGCTCTTCAAATAGCAGCCTCTAATGCAGAAGATGCTTATAAAGCTGTTAAATTAGCTAATGATTATAACTATACTGAAATTAATTTAAATTGTGGATGTCCTTCTGATAGGGTTTCAGGGAACTTAATGGGAGCTGCTTTAATGTCTTCTAAAGAATTAGTTTATGATATTTTATGTGCCATGAAAGAAGCAACAAATAAACCTGTAACTATAAAGCATAGAATAGGTATAGATGGTACAGGAGTTTTAGAATGCGAAAAAACTAAAGTTATAATGGATGGGTATGATGATTTACTAGATTTTTTAGATACTGTATCAAAAGCACGACCGGATAGATACATTATTCATGCAAGAACTGCTATATTAAAAGGCCTAAGTCCAAAGGATAATAGAGAAATTCCTCCTCTTGATTATGATATGGTTTATAAGTTAAAAAAAGAATTTGACTACTTAAAAATAGAGATTAATGGTGGCTTTAGATCATTAGATTCTATTAAAGAAGCTCTTAATAAGGTAGATGGAGTAATGATTGGAAGAGCCTCTTATGAGGATTGCTATCTTCTATCTCAACTATATAAACTTAATGAAAATAGCGAAGTTGTAGCTCCTACTTCAAGGGGCGAAGTAATAAAAGCTTATATTCCATATGTAATAGAGGAAATGAATAATGGAAGTAGTGTGCACTCTTTAATTGCACCTCTTCAAAGTTTATTTCAAGGGCAAAAGGGAAGTAGAAGATATAAACAATTATTATCATCTTCTAATATAAAAAAAGAAAATATATTAGAGATATTTGATGATATTTTTGAATTAATGCCATCATCAATTTTATGGGGAAACAATTAAATTATCTTATTATCTAATAAAAATGACCATTCCATTTTACTATCTTTTATAAGTTCCAAACAAAATCAATAAGGGGGAGAATATTATGGGTAATTTTAAAGAAATTAAACCTAAAGATTTAAATCAAAGTACATTTCAATTAATAGGTCATGACTGGATGCTTATTACAGCTGGTAAAGAAGATAAAATAAATACAATGACAGCTTCTTGGGGTACCTTTGGTATTATGTGGGGAAAAAATGTGGTTTCTATAGTTGTAAGACCACAAAGGTTTACTAAGGAATTTATAGATTTTTCTTCAACTTTTTCACTTACATTTTTTGATAAGTCTTATAAAAAAGATTTAGGGTATTTAGGATCAGTATCTGGTAGAGACGAAGATAAACTTTCTAAAACTAATTTAACAGCTACTTATATTGATAATACTCCATCTTTTGAAGAAGCAAAGCTTACAATCATTTGTTCAAAATTATATTCTCAAGAGCTTAAACCTGAATGCTTTATCGATACCTCTTTAGATAAGCAATTTTATCCTGAAAAGGATTATCACACTTTATATATAGCGGAAGTAAAAAAAGTATTAATAAAAGAATAAAATAAAGAATCCTGATTTTCAGGATTCCTTATTTAGGGGTTATTAACAAATTAAATTGATTTATGAGAAAAATGTTATATATTAAATTAATATATACTAATTTATGTTGTATATGAAGTCATATAATAAACTATTATTGTGCCTAATTAATAAGCTTGGCTATTTGTTTTCCGTAATCTTTACATCTCTCTGCTTCTTCACCTTCTGGGGTATAATTAACTATTAATGAATCTAACGGTAAAGTTGCTCCTACTTCTCTAACTCTATCTTCAAACTTTTCCATCCATTCACCAGATCCCCATCCATATGAACCAAATAAAGCTACATTTTTGCCATTTAGATCACCTTCTATAGATTCTAGAAAAGGTAAAAATTCTCCTTCTTCTAACTCTTCATCTCCCATAGACGGACAACCTAATACAAGTAAATCCTCATTAGCAAATGACCTAACCTCTGTAGATGATATATTTACTAATTCTCCTTCTTTTCCTGAATCCTTAATACCTTCTAAAATTAAGTTTGCCATTGCTTCAGTATTTCCTGTACCACTCCAATAAATAATTTTCATATATCCTCCTTTTTCATTCTCTTTTCTTTGAGAATGATTATCAATACTATTATGATATAATAGTACATGTTTGTTAAAGTAAAGTCAATATATTTTTTCCAATAATTCATAAATTTATATAATTCATTATTTTATTAATGATATAATAATCCAAAAGTATATAAAAAAGGCATAGTAATTCATTGCTACCATGCCTTTATTGTTTATCTCTCCACCCTATACTTAAACATAAATATTAAAATTCAATAAGATTTAATCCTATATTTTCATTAAACTTTCTTCCCATAGATCCATTTATTTTTGTTATTATTATTTCTGCTGTAGCGCTTATAATTGCTTTATTTAAATGACCACCTATACATTTACCTTCGAAGTTTGCAAAAGTTCCATGTATATGTAAATATACTTCATTGTTCATTCTTGATATATTTCCAGTTAAATTCGTAATTTCAAAATCTTCCTCATATGTATTTGAATAATATTTCTTTTCATCAATTTTGAATAATCCTACAACCACATGATTTGAAGCTCCTAAACCTGATATAGATCCCAATTCTATATTTTCTTTTTCACACAAACTTTTAATAGACTCTATAACTTCTTCTCCTTTTTCTAATCTTAATACTATTGAATCATCGAACACTCTATAATCCATATCTACCACTCCATCTCTAATAAAAATTTATTATCTTTATATTTTGATTTTATCATAAAAGTAAATATAATATTAGCTATAATCCTAACTTTTAGATATTACTTGTATTTCTCTTTTAGATAATAGTAGCTTTCTACTAAAATATTAAAGAAGCATACTACTTTTCATAATTTATAACATTTATATAAAATCTTTATAACATAAAAAATCCCTTAGAAAAATTCTAAGGGATTTATATAATTAAAAGCATTTAGCCATTTTTATTATTCTTTCACCTAATAGTACTTTATCAAATACTTTATCGTAATCTAATTTTTCATAAAACTTACTTACTTTTTCATCTTTTGCTAGTAATGATATACCATCATACTCTTCTTTTTTAGCAACTTGCTCTGCGTATTTCATTAATTTTTTACCTATTCCCATACCTCTTGCTTTTTCATTAGTCGCAATATTAGATATATATAAGTTACCTTTTCTACACTCTCTGAATATCATATATTTTATTCTTGTGATTAAGTAATAAAATTTTTCACTTAAACCTTCCATCTTAGGAATTTGCTTAAAATCAGTCTTCATACTTAACCTATCTAATTCATCATAAGGTATTAATATTACTGCACCTAATATCTTATCATTCAATTCTGCTACTGTTATATATTCAGTGCTATACCTTGAACCTTTTGTTTTTATTAGTGCTTTTAGGTTATCTAAACTTTCTTGTTTAGATTCTCCCCCTCAAACGTAATCAGGATGAACTTCTGTGCAATAGATTAAATCAGCTATTACATCAATATCTGGATTTGTTGCTTTTCTAATTTTAATATCATTTTTTCTCATTTTTATTACCTCCTATACAGAAAGTTAATTTACTGTATAGTTCTATTATATATAATAACTACTAAATTATCATTGCTATATGTGCTGCAATAATGATACTAATATGCTTAACTAATATTTATGTTAAAATGATTAATCATATAAAAATATCAAAAAAAGTCATATATAAAGATAAGATATAAATTTCTTCTCTTTATAATGACTTTTTTACTTGTTTTATAATTTTTATTTTACTTAATAGAAATTTCTTTTGATAATACTTCTTCTTTTATTTCATTTGCTATTGCTTCATCTTTTATTTCTTTCCTAAGACCTTTAAGAGACTTTTCTCTTCTTTTATTTCTTTCTTCTAAATCTTTAATTGTCTTTTGATCATCTGTTTTAGACATCATTTCATTTGCCAAATTAATATTTTCTAAAGTACTATTAATATTCCTTTGAATTCTTTCTACATTATCACTTCTATCATCAGGATTATTTTTCATATTACTTCCTCCTTATATTGAACTACATTTATATGATGTTCAATATATAAGTTTATACGCAAGTAATTTCTACCAACCTATCCTTCTTTATTTTCCTTTTTTATCAAAGTCATAATTCCTGCAATTAAAAATAATATAGCCGGTATTATTCCAAATAGTGAAATAGATATAAAAATTCCAACTGCCGAAACAATTAATCCCCATCCAGCTAGTTTAGGCTTTGAAGATACTAAAATTGCAGTTATAATTCCTAAAATCGAAAACACAAAAGCTAGTATCCCCAATCCCCCTAGTCCACCTGAATCTCCATTAATAGCTGTACCTACACCTCCTAAGAACAAAGCAAATATTCCACCGAACATTCCTAAAATACCACCAATAATCCCCAACACTTTTTCGGTTGTTCTTGATATATTTTGGCTCATAAAAAAATTCCCCTTTCTTCTTTTATTCATAAAAGTAATTTATACTTTACTATATGAGTACAAATATATATTATAGAACTTATAATAATTCTTTGTATTTGTATTTTTATTTCATCTATATTCATTTATATACATTAAATTTATATATCATAATTGTTTATAAAAATAAAGTGAAGAGCATAAATTTATACTCTTCACTTTATAAGTAATTGAAATTCATCACAAGAAATAGGTTTACTAAAATAATATCCTTGTACTTTATCACATCCCATTTCTTTTAATATATCAAATTGCTCTTTTAATTCTACACCCTCTGCAACTACAATTATATTCATTTCATGTGCAAGGCTAATTATACATTTAACTATTGTTCTATCATGACTACTTAAATGTATATTATCTATAAATGATTTATCAAGCTTAAGTTTGTTAATTGGAAGTACTCTTAGATAACTTAATGATGAATATCCTGTTCCAAAATCATCTAGGGCAATTTTAGCTCCGATATCCTTTATTTTATTAAGAATCTTCAAATTTTCTTCTATATTACTCATAACTATACTTTCTGTTATTTCTATTTCTAAACATTCTGCAGGTAATTTAGTTCTTTCCAGTATATTCTTTAGCTCATATAAAAAATCATCTTGATGAAGTTGTGCTACTGAAACATTCACAGCTATTGTTATTGGATATAGTCCCATGTCTATCCATTTCTTACTTTGTGTGCAAGTATTCATTAATACCCATTTTCCTATAGATATTATTAATTCTGTTTGTTCTGCTAAAGGTATGAATTCTCCTGGAGAAACATTGCCAAATTCATCACTATTCCATCTTAGTAAAACCTCGGCATTTTCAACTCTACCATCACTTAAGTTTACTTGTGGTTGATAAAGCAACTTGAATTCTGATTTATCAATAGCTCTTCTAAGACCATCTATTAATTGTGATTTTCTTATTATTTCCTTAGACATATCCTCATTATAAAATAAATATCTATTATTTCCCTTTTCTTTTGCTTTATATTTTGCTATATCTGAATTCATAAGAAGCTCATTTTTTGTAAAAGCATCTTTTAAAAAAATACTAATTCCTATACTTACCGTTATAAATATATTTTTTTCTTTTACACTTATTGGCTTTTTAAATAAATCAAGAATATTTAAAGCAAATTTATCTATATCTTCTCTACTTTTTACTCCCAATCTTAATATAAGAAATTCATCAGCATCTAGCTTACATATAAATTCATCAGTATTTAATGTATTTAAAAACATTTTAGAAATATATTTTAATACTTCGTCACCATAATCGTGTCCTAATGTATCATTTATAGATTTAAAATTATCGATATCTACTAAAAACACTACTCCTTTATATCCTTCTTGTAAGTTTACAAGAAGTGCATCGTCAACTTTATCTAAAAACATTTGTTTATTAGGTAATCCTGTTAATTGATCATAAAAAGCTAAGAACTTATTTTTTTCTTCTATATTCTTTCTATCTGTAATATCTGTGATAGATCCAGACATTTTTATTGGAGTATTTTTATCATTTATTAATGCTTTTCCTCTTATTAGAACCCACTTAATTTCATTAAAATTGTTTTTTACTCTACATTCAACTTTAAAATACTCAGATTTCCTATTTAAATGTTCATCAAATAAAGTTGTAACCCTATCTAAATCTTCTTCAATTATTAACTTTTTAAAAGTAACCATTAGATTTTCATTATAAGTTAATTTATATCCAAATAAATCTTCAAACTTATCTGAAATATAATGTTCTTTAGTTATAAAATCATATTCCCATATTATGTCGTTTGAACCATCAACAGCAAGCTTATATCTTTCCTCACTTGCTTGTACCTCATTATATTGCATCTCTAATGATTCCTCTATAGCTGCAAGTTCTTCATAAACAACATTTAACTCATCATAGTTCCTATTTAATTCTTTCTCTGTTATAATACGTCTCTTTATATTTGCAATAAGAATTCCTATTAATATTAATAAAAATATTATTACTCCTATTATTATATGTATTTGCATTTTATAAGAATCATAAAGTGAAAATGGCTTATTTATTATTTTATAATCACTTGGTAATTCCTCTATATTAATTCCATACTTTATTAGAGCATTATAATTAAATATAAATTCACTAATATCTTCCTCTTTAATTTGTATATCCTCAATCTTTTGCCCATCTAATATTTTAATAGCCATATCTGCTGCCGACTGTCCTTGGTCATATCCTCTTATGACTTTTCCGCCCATCACTTCTTCGTTTAACAAAAAATCCCAACACACATAAATTGGTACATTAAATTGCGATATGAAATTTTTATTTTTTTCATATGGAATATATTTTCCATCATCAGTTTTAAATTGCCCAATTACTAATATTGCAGTAGTATTATTATCTAATATATATATTTCATCTAATAATTCTTTTAGCTGCATATCTTTGTAAAAATAAAAATTGATATCATGCTCTAAATCTACTATTGAATTTCTTACTAATTCTTCATTTATTTTTCCTGTAGTATTATTATCATATACTACTACTACATTTTTAATATCCTTTTGTAAATACATCATACTTAATATTGTTTCTTTTACATTTATTTCTTCCACGATTCCAGTATAATTAGTCTTTCCTTTAAGGATATCTTTGGTAAAGTTATTTACTCCGCAAAATATAACAGGCGTTTTTCCAAATAAGTCTTCTCCATATTTCACCATAAATTCTAATGCATCATTATCCGTACAAATTATCATTTCAAATTTAGTATTTTTATATTTCTCTTTATAAAAATCATATAGCATGTCTATATACATATCACCATTATTATTCTTTAAATCCATATATTCATAATATAAAAATACTTCATTTTTATATTGTAATACATCTTCTATTCCTTCTTGTATATCTTTAACCCACTGTAATTCCTCGCTATAAGAATTTAAAATTAATATTTTTTTATGTGAATCTGCTCTTACCGTCATCTTAAAATAAAAAAACGCACTTAAAAATATTATAAAAATAATAATTCCTTTTTTCAACTTTTCCTCCATAACATCCCCCCTCTCATAATTTTTTTAATTCTAATCTTTCAAAACCCTTTTCCATTCTCATACTTATTTTCTGTTTTTTTCTACAATAAAAAACAGAAAAACTTATGCTTTTACTGATATTTTATTATAATTTTAAATTATTTACTAGTTATAAAATCAAATTATTTATTATGTGATTATTTTATTCTTGTTTTTATTTTAAATATATAAAAATTATTATTCTAATACTCTTAATGTTATTATCATATATAATATTTTCTAAGACTTCATAATAACAGAGAAATATGAAAAATATATGAAGAATAAAAAATCGTAGCTTTCAATAAAATGAATGCTACGATTTTATTCTTAATAAGTTCTTTTCCAAATTGACTTACTAAACATAATTAACATAGGATATATCTCTAATCTACCTGCAAGCATGCAAAAAGATAAAACAATTTTACTTAACTTTGAGAAATTAGAAAAGTTCCCCATTGGTCCTACCATCTCTAGACCAGGTCCTACATTACTTATGGCAGTCAATACTGATGTAATATTAGTAACTAAATCAAAACCATCAAATGAAACTATAAATAAAGCTATTAGATATATTACGCTATACGCTGCTATAAATAATAATACACCTGATATTGTTTCTTCATCTACTACTTTACCATCTATTTTTACACTTTGTATTCTTTTTGGATGAAGTATTTTATCTATTCCACGTCTTACAGCTTTTAGCATTATTACTAATCTTATAGTCTTTATTCCACCAGCTGTTGAACCAGCCATTGCTCCCACTATCATAAGTATCATTATTATAGTTTTACTTAGAGATGGCCACAAATTAAAATCTGTTGTTGCATATCCAGTTGTTGAAATAATAGATGCAACTTGGAATGATGATTGCCTTATTGACAATCCTATATTTCCATTATTAAAATCTATTATGTTTATTGCTATAAACACGATAGATACTAAAACTATTAGCAAGTAATACTTTAATTCTTCATTTTTAAAGAATCCCTTGATATTTCCTTTTATTAATTGAAAATACAGTGAAAAGTTCACTCCAAATATTATCATAAATATTGTAATAATCCATTCAGCTGCTGGATTATTAAAAGCTCCAACACTTAAATTCATATTAGAAAAGCCTCCAGTTCCAGCTGTTCCTAATGCATGTATTACAGAATCATATACTGATAAACCCGATAGTATTAACAGTATAGTTTGAATAATAGTTAACACCAAGTATATAATATATAGTATTTTAGCTGTTTCCCTTATCTTTGGAACAATTTTTCCTGGATTAGGTCCTGGACTTTCCGCTTTTAATAAATGAATACTATTAGATCCAATAGTTGGCACTAATGCTAATACAAAAATCAGAAAACCCATTCCACCTATCCAATGAGTTAAACTTCTCCAAAATAATATTCCCTTTGGCAAAGATTCTACTTCAGTAAGTATAGTTGCTCCTGTTGTAGTAAATCCTGATACAGTT
>VSSQ01001145.1_pt1 | contig 11191 bp, 11 predicted proteins | sample 4763081 | NCBI WGS metagenome assembly VSSQ01 (sample SAMN12137344, study PRJNA551015) | bioreactor metagenome | isolation source: SDC9 anaerobic chlorinated ethene degrading culture | place: USA: Knoxville, Tennesee | collected 2015-01-01
TTGACCGGGGGATCACGCAATGAGGGCAGCCGGCAGAGATCCTGGCGGGGGTGGGATTCCCATGATGCGGTTAAGCTAACCGCAGTTCAGGCAGTCGCCCGTAGTGCTTGGGAAGTAGTGTCGAATAAAGCACAGAGAAATAATTTTAATGTCAGAAGCCACAGGGATCGCCCTGCCTGCGGATGCTCTCACAAAAAAGCAGCTCTCGTATTGCGGTCCCTGTTTTTGTGCCATTAAGCAGATTATATGAATGAATTTAAGGGAACCATGTGTATGAGCCTATTTTCTTAGACGATTAATGTATTGCAAAACCATTATCATGTCATCATCGTCAAGACATTTTAACCCTTCCACCGCCTTGTGTATTAACTCAGGGCTGGATAGCTTGACATCAAAGAACTCACATGGAGTGATATCAAAATACTCACATATCGCAAAGAGTCCCGTCAGCGGAGGCAGGGCTTTCCCCGAAGTAATATTATAGATGTAACTCCTGCTGTGACCGAGATCATAACTTAACTGATACTCTGATATACCTTTCTGCAGCCTGAGCTGCGTAATCCTATCCCGCACAAACTTTCCATAATCAGACATCGCATTCACCTCCAAACATATCATAATAGATAGTTTGCGGGTATTAGTCCAAAAATATACGCCATAGCACTTGATAAAGTCCAAGAATATATGCTATAGTACAGAGTAATATGTTATATGTACCGTTATTACTTGATAGCAACATATTTTTGAGCATTTAGTAATTGATATCCGTTTTATCATCGTGAGGAATAAGTATGAACGTTTACAACTTGAATCAAGCAGAAGACTTGATTCGCACCCTCCGCAAATTTTACCAAACGGTCCGTATCAGAGATGCCGAGAGCAGACAAATCATTTTTGAAGAATTAGGTATCAAGAGTTTGGACAACGAGTTTGAAGAAATCCCGGCTTTAAGTAATGTGGTTCTTTCAATTCATAAAAATGCGCAGAGGCTTGAAGCACCGATTACCATTGATGGTCAATCTTGTATTCTGGAACTGATTCAGCCCCAGCATTACGGTAACGACAAAGCTTCTCTGCAGCAGTTAAAAGAATTGGTTTTTATAGATTCGCTAACAAATCTGTATAATCGCCGATTCATAGATGAGCAATTACCAATTGACTTGAAATGGGCATTCCGAAACGATGAGCCCATTTCATTTATTTATGCGGACATCGATTTATTTAAAAAGATTAACGACCAGTATGGACATGTTATTGGAGATCAGATATTAACCGGAACGGCAGACGTTTTTCAACAGCTATTCCGAAGGAAGGACGGATGGTTAGCTCGATACGGCGGCGACGAATTTCTCTTCTGCCTACCAGAGATCAATCAGAAAACCGCGATTCAAATCGCAGACCGCCTGCGCAATGTAATTGCTGAAAAAGAGTATTGTTATGACAAAGGCAGTCTTAGCATAACATGCAGCTTTGGCGTGCAGACGATTGATCGTACAAGCGGCGTACAGACAGTCAACGATTTGATTGAAATGCTGGATAAGAAGCTATATCAGGCAAAGCGGAAAGGGAAAAACAGAGTTATATCATGATTTGAGCGGGTAAATTCATAAACTGCCGGTGTCCTTTTGTCCATAGCTTATCTTGAATCAAAGAAAAATTTGCCCTCGAAAACTATATAAATTCCAGAAATCATGATAGCTGAACGGCATCGGGAGAAATCCTGATGCCGTTTCTAATTATATAGATGCCACCAGTTCAAAAAATACAGAAAAATCAAATATAAAAATAAAGGGATTACTCAGCCTGTATTGCACAAATACGGGTGATTCCTCTTTTTTGTTAAAACGAAAAAATCAAAGGAGGTGCGCATTTGAGACTGGAAAGCAAAACCATCCGCCGCGGCGACATTTACTACGCCGACCTCAGCCCTGTGGTAGGTTCGGAGCAAGGCGGCATTCGGCCCGTGCTGATTCTGCAGAATGACACGGGCAACCGGCACAGCCCCACCGTGATCGCCGCCGCCATCACCGGAAGCCTGAAGCGTCAGCTCCCCACCCATGTAGAAATCGGCTGTATTGAAAATCTTTATAAAGAGTCTTTCGTGCTTCTGGAGCAAATACGCACCCTTGACAAATCACGGCTCCAAAGATTTATAGGCCATATTGACGGACGAAAGATTGATGAGATCAACGAGGCATTATTAATCAGCGTCGGGCTCAGCCCGGCGCGTCATTACAAAGGAATGGAGTGCTTAATATGACCAGAACAGCCGCAATGGAGCACATCACCCAAAACCAGTTCTCCCTGCTTGTGGAGATGCTAAAAGCCCTGCTGGACGCAGGAAAAATCAGCCGGGAAGAAGCAGATATCACCGCTCAGCGTATTGCTTCGGAATATGAACTCTCACCCATCTATCTTTGGTAGTATTCGGTATCGCTTTCGAACTCTCATTATGGTATGGTGTTGTGCTAAGAAAGGAGGAAAACCCCCATGAGTAATAACCAAATTATTGAAACCAGCGCATTAAATCCACAGCGCGAAATATTCAGAATCAAATCCACCACACCGCAGGAATCTGTAAAACTGAGAGTGGCTGGTTATGCCAGAGTCAGCAGTGACTCATACGATCAACTTAATTCATTCTCTGCTCAGGTCAGGTATTACACCAAGCTGATCGAACAGAATGAGAGCTGGGAATTGGCTGAGATTTTCGCCGACGAGGGCATCTCCGGGGTATCTACCGAAAAGCGGGATGATTTCAACCGGATGCTGCGAAACTGCCGGGAAGGTAAAATTGATCGCATAATCACAAAGTCCACCAGCCGTTTCGCCAGAAATACACTTGACACCATCCGCACGATTCGAGAACTAAAGGATATCAGCGTTACGGTTCTATTTGAAAAAGAGAATATCGATACCGCCAACATTACCAGCGAAAACCTGCTGACACTATATGCGATGTTTGCTCAGCAGGAATCAGTAAGCATCTCGCAGAATGCCAAAAAAGCAAATAGGATGCGGATGCGAAATGGCACTTACGTCTCATCCAACGTACCGTATGGATACCGCCTGATCGATAACCAGCCTTGGATTCATGAGCCGGAAGCGGAAATCGTGCAACGAATCTTCTCTGAGTATCTTGCAGGCTGGGGTGTCTCGCTAATTGCAAGGCGATTGACAGAAGATCAAATTCTTCGCAAGAGCGGCGGTTCAAAGTGGTGGCCACAAGTAGTGCTAAAAATATTGAAAAACGAACGGTATGCTGGGGATATGCTTTTACAAAAAAGCTATAACGATGACACGCTTCCATATCGAAAATGCATTAACCGCGGGGAACTGCCACAATATTATATCAAGAACACGCACGAACCCATCATCAGTCGGATCGAATTTGAACTGGCAAATATCCTGCTGAAAGAACGAGGCGACCCGAACAGGAATGTCGTTTACGGCGATTATCCGCTCAGCCGAAAGATCCGGTGCGTCGAATGCGGAATCGCCTACCGGAGAAAAGTCACCAACGGCAAGGTGTATTGGGTATGCCGGACCCATGATCAGGACAAGGATCTGTGCGGCTCTCAACGGATTACCGAGGATGCAATCTATGGTGCGTTTGTGCGGCTGTATAATAAGCTCCGCAAAAACTATGTGGTCATTCTCCTGCCAATGCTGAATCGGCTTGAAAAGCTTCAGGAATTACGAACCCGAGGAAACGCGGAAATCAGCGCCATCAACAAACATATAGCCGAGCTCTCTGAGCGGAATCATGTGATGAACGGACTGTTGTCCAAAGGCATCCTTGATTCCGCTCTTTTTATAGCCCAAACCGATGAACTGAACCGTAAAATCCGCATGCTAAAGCACGCGAAAGCAAATCTGATGGAGAAGGAGGCCGCCGTCAGCCTGACTGACCGGACTGAAGACTTGATTGAAGTAATTGAAAATGGCCCCGACTCCATCAGCAGCATGGATGAGCGGCTGTTTAGCGAACTGGTGGAACACATAAATGCTCAAGATAACGAAACCGTTGATTTTGTGCTGGTGGGCGGACTTACGCTAACAGAAAGGCTGTGTGAATAATGGCGAAGAACAGATACCTGCCTTACGGTTACAAAGTAGAAAACGGCGCGACCGCCGTTCATGACGAGGAAGCTGAAATCATCCGCCGCATATACAGGCAATATGCCGATGGGCTTTCCTACAAATCCATCGCTCGGGAGCTTACTGCCGAGGACACCCGATACATGCCCGACAAACCCGAATGGAACAAAAATATGGTAGCTCGTATTCTGCAAAATCAGCAATACCTTGGAAGCGGTAGATACCCTGCTATTATTGACGTAGCCTTGCGAAGTTCAGCAGAGCAAGTACGGAAGCCCTATACCCATACCGAGCCGCGGGAAGTAAAAAGCCTCAAGCCTCTGATGGTCTGCGCTGTCTGTGGTCATCCGGTCAGACGGAGGCTGAAAGTCAACGGCAGTGAACGCTGGTTTTGCGAAAGCGATCCCAACCATATCGCACTGTCGGTCACAGACAGTATTTTGCTGGAAAGTATCGCCGCCCTGCAAACGGCCCTCGCAGAGTACCCGCAAACAGCGGATACCGACTATCAGAGAGGTAAACAGGTTTCAATCGAAACCATCCGGCTCCAGAATGAGATTGATCAGATGCTGCAATTTGAAGAATCGGATGAGGACAGCATCAAGACAAAAATCATGGAACTTGCTGCCAAACAGTATGCACTTATAGACGGTGCGAACGAAAACCAGCTTGAAGGAAAAGAAACGCCTACAGGCACTTCGCTGAATATGACTCTGCTAACGCAGGCTGTCAGCGCCATCCGGATCGGACAGACAAAAGCAATGGCTCTTATACTGAAAGACGGAACAATCATTGAGGAAAGGAGTGTACAGGCATGAATAGCCCCGAACGGGAAATCATCGTAATACCACCAACAAAATCATCGACCTCGCGCGGTAGCGCCAATCAGCGGCTTCGGGTGGCATCCTACAGCCGGGTTTCCACTGATTTTGAAGAACAGCTCACCAGCTTCCACACACAGAAAACATACTACACCGACCTTATCATGCGGACACCGGAATGGGAACTCGCTGGTACATACGCGGACGAAGGACTGAGCGGCGCCTCTGCGGAAAAGCGCCCCGATTTTATGCGGATGATTCGCCACTGCAAAAGAGGCAAAATCGACCTCATCATTACAAAATCCATCAGCCGCTTTGCACGGAATACACTGGACAGCATCGGCTACGTCCGCAAGCTCAAGGCAATGGGTGTGGGCGTCCTGTTTGAAAAGGAAAACATCAATACACTGGAGGAAAACAGCGAAGTGGTGCTGACTATCCTCGCCAGTCTCGCCCAAGAGGAATTAAATTCTCTCTCCTGCAACGTCAAAATGGGAAAACGCATGGCAATGCAAGAGGGCAAGGTAGTCTTTCAATACAAACGCATGTATGCCTATCAAAAAGGAACTGACAATCAGCCCGAAATCATCCCCGAGCAAGGCGAGATCGTCAGACGTATTTTTACCGGATATTTGGCTGGTCAAAGCGAAGGTGGCATCGCAAAAATGCTCACGGATGAAGGTGTGACGTCTCCGCAAAGAAATAAAGAATGGCAGTCCGCCACCGTCAGGAACATATTAAAAAATGAACGCTACTGCGGCGACGTTATCCTCCAGAAGACCTATATCACCGATCCAATCAGTAAAAAGGTAAGGCAGAACAACGGCGAATTACCTAAAGTCTTTATTAAAAACAACCATGTGCCCATCGTCAGCCGCGAGATATATGAACGGGCTCAGCAGGAACGCGCCCGGCGTGGCAGTAAACGGAAGGTCTCCAAAGCCAGCATTACCGAGCAAGGGAAATACAACAGCATGTATGCTCTAAGCGAAATCCTCGCCTGCGGCGAATGCGGCTCTGTTTATAAGCGGGTGATATGGACAAAGCGGAGCGGCGAAAAGCAGTTCGTGTGGCGATGCTGCAGTCGTCTGGACTATGGAACCAAATACTGCAAAGATTCCGTGACAGTGGATGAGGATAGCCTCCACGACGCGATCATGCAGGCAATCGCCGCGACGAGAAGCAGTCGGCATGAAATGATTCCAGTCCTGACCGCGCATCTGCAACGCACCATGCGCGAACAAGCCAACAATACGGTAGATGTGGATCAGATAGAAGCGCGCATCGCCGAGCTGAAGACCGCTACTATGGAGCTGGTCGCTGAGAGCATCGGCAACAATACGGTTGGGCAAAACGAGGCGCGGCTGAAAGCTATGTCGGATGAGATCAAGGCACTCCACGATACTCTCGTAGAATTCAAGGAAACCAACGGCACAGAAGCGACCATTCGCTGCAGGGTGGGTGAAATGACTGAGATACTGGATTCTGAGCCGGAAGGAATCGAGGCATATAACGACAGGCTCGTTCGCCAACTCATCCAGACCATCAAAGTCATGGGTGAAGATAAGCTCCTGATCGTCTTTAAATGCGGACTTGAGTACGAACAGCCGATCAGCCTCAAGGTGCGTAAACTTAACCGAGCCTCATAAACGAAAAATACATAACGGCAAGGCAGAGTCAGAAACGGCTCTGCCTTTATTTTTGCAGAAAAGAGGGATGAAAATGGAATTGCAAATCTTTGAAAACCCCGAATTTGGAAGTGTCCGAACCATGATGGATGAGGATGGACGCATTCTGTTCTGTGGCAGTGACGTTGCAGCCTCGCTTGGTTATTCAAATCCAAGAAAGGCGCTTGCCGACCACTGCAGGTGCGTAACGAAACGTGACATACCTCATCCGCAGAATTTTGACAAGAAACTCACGCTTTCTTTCATTCCGGAGCCTGATATTTACCGCCTTATTTTTCGTTCAAAACTGCCGGCAGCGGAACAATTCGAAATATGGGTGGTCGAGCAAGTCCTCCCGGCTATCCGAAGGCACGGAGCCTATGTCACGCCGCAGACGTTGGAACAGGTCATATCCAATCCTGGCAGCGCCGCCCGACTTTTTCATGAACTGAAGCAGATGCAGGATTCAGTCAGTGAGATGACTCCGAAAGCGGCTTATTTTGATGCTCTTGTGGATACCGGCGTATTGAGCGGTGTCCGGCAAACGGCGAAGGAGCTGAAACTGCCTGAAAAGCTGTTTACTTATCTGCTGGTCGATATGGGCTTTGCCTACCGAACCCCGAAAAAACTTCTGATGCCCTACGCCTTTATGGTTACCAGCGGATTTGCGGAGCTCAAGGAGTACACCCGCAACGGACATGGCGGCGTTTATATGCTCTTTACCCCAAAGGGCAGACTTTATCTGACAAGGAGAATCGAAAAACGGCTGGCTCTGAAAAGCAATGAGAAGGAGTAAACGAAAATGAATTTTTTCGAGAAAGAGCTACAAAAAATGGTGAACCTCGGTATCCCCGTCACAAGTCCCAAATATGTTGGCGGAGCCTGTTATGGCAAGCTGGATGATGATCTTAGAATCAAGCTCCAGTTTGTGACCCTTGGGCACGCTGAGCATTATGAGGCAATCAAGGCAACGGTGATTAACCGGGTGGACGGTCCGGTCGACAGCGCAATCTTTCGGTTTTCAGATGTGCTTGGAAAAAAACAGGTGAGCAACCCCAACTTCACGGACGGCATTACGCCCTATGCCTGGGCATACTACGGAAAAATTGATTGGTATGTCTACAGGCCCACGGCGCAGGATTATAAACAGCTTTTCACTGCGGTGAACGACTACTGCGGAATTTTCCAGACTCAACAGATGGCAGATCGTGGTATGCAGATGAGCCAGTAATTTTGATAGCAGACCACCACATATATAATTCACCGGCGAGAGTCACTCCGCCGGTTACATAAAATTAGGCTCTCACGAGCTGGAAAGGAGAAGTCCATGAAAACACTTAAAAACGACAGCGCTGTTTATGTAGAACAGATTGAGCACACAATATCCGAGTGCTACGTAAAAATCAAGGCCCCCTCGAATGCTGAACTAATGGAATTATACAGATTTGTCGGCCAGTGCATCTGCGCGCAGGGCGAAAAAGCCTTTGTGGTACATTTGGCTGAAATCATCGCTGCCCGGCTACCTCATATTAAGGGCTTCTCCCCGCGCAATCTTCGCAGGATGCGCGATTTTTTCCGCACTTATGAAAGCAGGCCAGACCTTATGCGCAAAACGCATGCACTCGGCTGGACTCAAAATACAATTATTCTGGAGTGCTGCTTGGACAATGAGCAGCGCGAGTTTTATATTGACCTTGCAATTGAAAGAAATTTGTCAAAGCTTTCCCTTATGAGAGAAATTGAGGCTGGCGCTTTTGAAAAAGCTCACAGCCAGCCCAACGATTTGCCTCGAACCTCCGGCGAGCTGTCCCAGCCTGTAAGCGACGTGTCGGACCAATCGGGCGTTGACAAGGCTGCGGACATAAACGTGAAGTGTGGCCCCTGTGTGAGCGCATGTGAGCCTTCCCGCCAAGGGAATGGTGTGTCTTGCCGGACTGAAAGCAATGATTTCAACGATTCCCAAAATAAAGATGACAGGATAAGTCTCTTCAATTGCCGTGAAAAATTGATTATGAAAGACAGAAGTCCTCTTATAAACGATTTCCCGATTGCCGAACAATGTAGTGGAAAAGACTGGATTGGCAGATCGCCACCAGACTGCCGAAGCTTATGCCTGAATCCAAGAAAACTACACGTGCCGTCCTTTGCATATCCTTAAATGACCGTGCTGCGGAAACCACAAACTTGACAATACTGTCTGTCTGTTATATATTGTGAATGCTGAATTTAACCCATCTTTGTAAGTGCTCAAATATATTCCTTTTGTGTCCGTGCAAATGGCATGATATCGAAAGTACAAAAACTACACAATGCATTAGTGACCGTTTTTATAGCGGTCACTAATGTTTTTTTCTGGCCTCGAAGTCAGCTTAGATACCCCACAAAGTTGTATTTGATCTGAATGGTTTGGGTCGTATGCCCGCTTTTGTCCTCTTGTTCGTGTACCGTAACATGGTCGATAAGCTGGAACGCCGTGGCCCGGTCAAGCCTGTCGATAGAAATGCAGATTTTTATCAGCTTTATCCATTACGTTGCCCGTGATTTTTTCCTCGAACAGCCGCTTGCTGGCATCCTCTATAAACGCAATACGGTTTGTCGCGTCGCGCAGGATTTTTTCCTGCGCGGCTTTTTCATTATTACACTCCGGCCTGAGCGTGACAGCAGCCTGTCAGTTAGCTTCTTATTGTCCGAGATTCCTGTTTGGGCGTAATACCGGATGTCCGCTACAAAAAACATTCTTTTCCAGCGCAGGGCAAAGTCCGTGCGGACACACCATTCGATCCGCCTTTCCGACGGGATGCCGAGCAGGTAGACGATCAGCAAGAACTTAACCAACACCGAAGGATCAGCGCTCTGGTGGCCGATTTTGCTATAAAGTGCCCGGGTTTCCTCGTAGATGAGGTTCAAATTCAGCACCGCGTGCAGCTCCGCACCAGATGGTCCTCCGGCATGAGATTTTCACGAGAACGAACTCCCATTCCTGTCGCATCGGCCCCGAAATCCCCTGCATTATTTCATACAGAAGCGGGCGACTTTATTAACACCTCGAACTTGTCCCTAAGTTGTGGTGCTTCGCATCTATGTTGCGTCATGTCGTTAGCGCTCCATTTCCATATTTTTTTGAGTGTCCGTTAAACCGAGCAATAGTATGTGATGCTTTTTCAGGCCTTGAGAATCCTTTGAATCAAAGCGCGAGTACATTGAGCCCTTGGATACTTTCGTTTGTTTCGGCAGATTTTCTCTTTCCTAGATTGTTTTTTATAATTTTCAATTTTTTCTCTTCTATATTGCATGCTTTTTCCGGTTCATATATAATATTACCATTAATGGAGTGCGGTCTATTATCCTTTAAAGCAAATCATTTTTCCATAATTATTATAGTCTTTTTCACTTGTCTAATGAAAAAATCCCACGCACATATGAGGAGGATTCCAAATGGTTAAACAAATAGGAAAAAGAGTATTGTCAATGCTTATGACCCTTTCGATACTGGTGAGCCTTCTGCCCGCGCTGACGCTGCCGGCGAAGGCGGCGGACTACGCAACCTTTGACTTTGAGTCAAACACCGATCCTGTTTCCGGTGCATCAACGTCAGTAACCATGGCGACTCAATCTGTTGACGGCGAAACGATTCTCATCGAATCGACAGGCGGCGGTACGTTCGTTGTTGGGGCTGAATGGGACGTACTCGGCGGTTGGTATGATGCGTTTGACGGCAACTGTGTGTGTGCAGATATAGGTTCTGACGCTTCTACCACCGTGCGCATCTCGCTGCAATCGGGCAAAAGCTTTAATCTAAACACCTTCAGTATCTTTGATATGTATAATAACCCTGACGCTCCCGCTATCATCACAATGACCTCGAGCTCGAACGAGACGTATGTCGTTAGCGATGAGATAGATTACGCCAATCACTCCGGTGCAGATCACGGAGAGGCCGCTATTGACGTTTCCGCGCTCCCCGGCTTTAAGGATATTACATATGTCGAGTTTTCCACCGATGGGGACGGACTGCTGCTGGCGTTTGACGATATTTATTTGACTAACATAAGGGCCGTCGGCTCCCCCACGGTGACCACACAGGCGGTTACGGATATCACTCGGACTGCGGCTACGGGAAATGGCAATATAACCGATCTCGGAACGACAAATCCGACTCAGTACGGAGTTTGCTGGAGCACGTCTGAAAATCCCACCACGGCGGATTCCAAAACAGAGCTGGGCGAGACTGACCAAACAGGTGCGTTTTCGAGCAGCATAACCGGACTCGCCAAGAACACGACATACCATGTACGTGCTTACGCGACGAATGAACAAGACACCTGCTACGGCGACAATGTGACCTTTACGACGCTGGCAGATCCGGCGATTTCTTCCGCAACCTATGACGCAAGTGCAGGCGTAATCGCCGTTACCGGATCAAATATGACTCCGGGCGACACGATTGTTGTCAGCAATCTTACCCTGACCGGTGAGGGCGGCGGTACGTACACCCTTACTTCTGCTAATGTGACTGCCGACAGCGCCACCTCCTTTTTGGTGATGCTGAATCCCTCCGACTGGCTTCATGTGAACGGACTATTGAACAAAAATGGAACCGCT
>VSSQ01001146.1_pt1 | contig 11184 bp, 13 predicted proteins | sample 4763081 | NCBI WGS metagenome assembly VSSQ01 (sample SAMN12137344, study PRJNA551015) | bioreactor metagenome | isolation source: SDC9 anaerobic chlorinated ethene degrading culture | place: USA: Knoxville, Tennesee | collected 2015-01-01
CGGACGCATGAGATCATCGCCGGCAGGCCTGCCACGGCCCGCCTGCGGCATCGGTATTGCTCGCTCGCCCTTACTGGGGTCTTCGCGTACTTGCCGCACGGCTTTTCCTCATCGGTTCATGCGCCCAACGTATCCGGGATATCCTTTATTCATTTTTCAAACTTCAGTTGAGAGCTATAAAACATCCTCTCAATAACCATGACATTTTTGGGTTAAAAGTTGCGCCCCTCAAAGCGCTTTTTTCAAATATCTTTCAATGCTTATAAGCGCCTTGCTTATGGAACGTGTTACCTGGCTTTTGTTTACTCCTTCCGCTTTGGCGATGGAAGCCTTGCTTATGCCAAAAAAGTAGTAAGCGTAGATGCGCTTCGCCTGCTTGTCCGGCAGCTTGGCAATTGCGGCATGAAGCTGCTCATATGTAACCTTGCGCTCGTAGATCTCCCAGGGTGAGAGGGATACAAACAGAATGTCATGCTCGATTCCGTCGCCCTGGTCAAGCGAGTACTGGGCTTTGTTTCGGTACATACACCGCTGATAGGCATTCTCCTGTCGGTCGAACTCCTGCAAAGCTTCGGCCACCTCTTCCGGGACATCGACAAAGCAGTCATATTGATAAAACGGGTAGTAATCCTGCAGGTTGATTTTTATCATAAAAATGTCCTCCATTTCGTTTTTTTGAATTCCGAAATGGAGAACCAGGGGGCGAACGACACCCTACATAAAGCGTGATTTTGTTTAAATGACAACAAAAAAAGCCCGCAATTTGGCAATAGCAAATTGCGGGCTTTTCTATGTCCGATAAATAAGTTGGCGTGTATACGTATTCAAGGTATCGAATGCATAAGTGGATGTCTTTATTTCAAGCCTCTTTGCATTACCTTTGCTATGATTCGCATGTGTTTCCCTTTCATATTGGGCGAAGAAGCAAAAGACATGCGGACAAAGAGGCTCTATTCATAGTTATCAAAACTATGAACTCTGAAAAAACATACTCCTGCTGTAAAGGGCAGGAGTATGTTGTATACGTTACATGATCCGTTCGGCAGCCAGGCTATCATAGCACTGCAACAAGCAGCACATTAGACCCTTTAGCTTTGCGTCGCTGTCTTTAGACAGGTTTGCCCTTATCGCTGATATTAAATTCATACGCTTCTGTTATTAGGTACGATTCATTCCTCCCATAAATCTAATTATTTATTGTTATTTAGCTAAATTATTAGCTATTGCAATAATACACCAGCTGAGTGGTAAATTATGTAAGATCTTGTCGTTTTATTGATGATGATTTATTCGTATAGGATTTGTCAAGAGGCCCAAAAAACAGAAACAAGCAGACTCAGTACTGAATCCGCTTGTTTTGTGAAAACACTTTATTAAAGCCCAGCTTGTTTATTACTTGAACATAAGTAATTGACTTGGATCAACATCCAGAGCTTTAGCAATCTTATAGATAGCTATGATGGACATGCCATAAGAAGATGTACTTTCAATATGACTGATTGTGGTATAGCTTAATTCAGCTTTTTCCGCAAGTTCATTTTGGCTGAGACCTCGTTGTTTTCTGAAGAATTGAATTTTAAAGCCTATATTTTTAAGAAATTGTTTTTCTGCCTCTGTGTATGACTTACTGTTAATTGGGGGCATGGTAATTCCTCCATTTGGATAAAATACTTTTTATATTATTTTATCCAATAAGGAGTTGCAATCATGTAATACTGCAATACAGATATTTTGAGAGGTGTATGCATGATTGTTAGTCTGGTATATATTCGGCTATATCTGATAACTTGCAATCGAGGATTTTACAAAGGGCGTCCAGCGTATTTGTAGAGACAGATTCATTTTTTTGTAGTCTTAATATCGTTGATCCACTTATATTTTCATCTTTGCCTTTATTCCTTAATGTGTAGGTCGTTGCGCCTTTTCTTTTCATTGTTTCCCATAGTGGAGCATATGTTATCAAATTTTTCATCTCCTCACCCTTTACTTTATCTAAAGTATGCCCTATAATGGGCACATATAGGTATGCTCAATATAGGGCATACGGCAAGGGGAATAAGTAAATAATTAGAACACACATACCATAGAACATGAATCGGAGTATATCATGGCGGATGACGAAAACTGGGTGGAGCAACAGGTAAAAAACAAAATAAGGGCTTACAATCGGCAAAGAACTGTTGCGGCCATTTCCGTCGGCATATTAATGGCAATTCTGCTTTTATTTCCGGTGCTGGGAAAGGAATCCTTTTTTGTCCGCCTATCCGTACTCTGTTCTGCTCTCCTGATGCTCTGCTCCTTGGCCTTCGTGCTTTCCGGCAGGAGCGCACTTTTTCTATTGCTAATAGCAACGATCATCACAGCTGCTCTGCTAGTATTTAAACACGAACATCTTGAATTGTTTTTAATCCTTAGCGGGATTGAGTCTCGCGTAGTAATCAAAGCGATCAGAGCTGAGCTTCAGCAGATATTCGTTTTCGCGGAATCTCTCCGGAAGCTTTGCCTGAGGATTTTCGCGGCAGTATTTGCGCAGATCATCCAGGCTCTTCAGCGGACCTTTTCGGAGGGTTGCAACAACAAGGTTAAATTCACTCTTGAACATCTCCGTATTTAGCTCACTGCGGTGACCCCACCAGGTATGCCAGAATTCTCGTCCGCCGCCGAAATCTCCGCGCATATGACCGATGCATCCGAATTTCTTGTCGTTGTCTTCGTCGGTGAAACAAAGCGGGTAATCCTCTGCGGTCAGCGTTCCGACTTCTTTGTAGGTTTCTTTCGTTGTGTTTTCGCTCTGCATATCAAAGTCTCCTGTCTTTCGAAAATGTCTGTTTTCACTGTGCCGAGGAAAGAATATTTTCTTCTCGGTTAAGTTTTTTCTTTCTCGGCCCGGTATGAAAGGGGGATTGTAAAGGGGGAAAACAAAGCGCCCAAGACCGGGTATGGTTATCCCAGCTTGGACGCTGTCATCGTTCCTGCTGCCGTTGCTGTTTTCTATGCCAGTCCTCCAGCAGCTTGATGATGGTTTTTTGCATTTCGATCGGCGTATAGCTCTTGGGGAAATACTTCCGGATGGTATCGCCCTTGAGCACCAGCTTGCTTTCGATCTCTTTCTCTTCGGACATGATGGCGTCCATCACGTTCGCATCCAACTTGCCATCCTGACTGTACTTCTTCAGCCGGCCAGCCTGAGAAAGGGATGGAGAGCATTCGTTCATATCAAGAACACTTTTCAGCTGTGTCTGTTCATTCCCGGTAAGATACGATACCTCCACGGCGGAATTGAAGGCCATTTGTTTGTTGTCCACCATTTTAAGCAGTTCGGGCTGGAGATTTGTAAGACGGATATAGCGTTGGATTTGATTTCGACTGTCAGGGGCGTTTTCTGCAATAACCTCAACACTTTTCTTACCTAAAAAATTGTGACCGATTTGGTCACAATTTTTTGTTGGTCTGCCTGCTTTTCTATCAAGGGCTTCCAGCTTTAATTTGTACGCAAACGCCTTTTCAGACGGCAGAATGGTTTCTCTTTGCAGATTGGAATCCACCATAACCAGGATGGCGGCATCATCGTCCATCTCCCGTACGATTGCCGGTATTTCCGTTTTCCCCGCAAGAATGCTCGCACGATGACGGCGGTGTCCGGATACGATTTCAAAATTGCCGTCATCTTTTGGTCGGACTAGGACGGGAACGAGCACGCCATATTCCTTTATGCTGTCAACGGTTTCCAGCATCTTTTCATCGTCAACGACCTTAAACGGATGATTCGGAAATGGCACCAGCTTGTCCAGAGGCAGTTTCTGAATCCGCTCCTGCGTGTCTGCGAGGCGCTCCGAGTCCGTTTTGAATAAATCATCGTAACTGGCAATCTGAATGTTTTTCGCGCTGCTTTTCATTTTGCATAACCTCCTTCGTAAATTGCTCGTAGGCTGCGGCTACCTTGCTTTTGGGGTCGAACGCGTAGATACTCTTGCCTTCGGCGCTCATTTCCGCCGCCTTAACGCCGCGCGGGATCTCCGTATTGTAAATGTAGATGCTTCTGCCGTAAGCCTCACGCACAAGCAGCCCGATCTCCTTTGAGAAATTGGAGCGCCCCTCCACCATGGTTATTAGGATACCTGAGATTTGCAGATTAGAGTTGAGTTGCCGCTGAACCTTACCGACGGTTTTCAAAAGCTGCTCCAAGCCCTTGACGGGCAGGTAATGCGACTGAACCGGGATGATGACCTTGTCCGCGGCTGTAAGCGCGTTCAGGGTAAGCATACCGAGAGAAGGAGAGCAGTCAATCAGAATGTAGTCATAGTACCGCTTCACTTCGTTCAGATAGGTTCGCATCACCGTTTCGCGGCTCATGGTGTTCACAAGAGAAACTTCCAAGCCGGACAGCTCAATATTCGAGGGCATCAGGTCAATCCCCTCCTGATGGTGCAGGATACCTTCCTGCGGAGAAATGGGCTTGTCCGCGATAACCTTTTCCATCATCGTTGCCAAGGTGGGCGACAGTTCGTCCGGTTTCTGCCACCCGAGCATCTCTGTCAGATTTGCCTGACTGTCCGCGTCCACCAGTAACACCTTTTTCCCTTGGCGCACAAGTCCCGCGCCGAGGTTGACGGCCGTAGTGGATTTCCCAACGCCGCCTTTTTGATTTACGATTGCAATTGCTTTAGTCATGCCAGATTCACCTCCAAAATTGAAAAACGCCATCTATCTGCAATACAGGTAAATGGCGTATTCTTGTAGCTCTAATAATTTCATTATGGATATTGTTTTTTCTAATTCTACTCGAAAAACTTAAGCCGCATCTGCGATTATTCTACCTTATTCTTTATGTAAAAATCAGCTGAAACACTTGTCTGAATGAAGGCAAATATACTCTTTACCACATATCACACTACTAATCACACCACAAAAAGAACAATACACCTCCATCTTGTTTTCTCGATTTTCTTTTTATATAATGTTGGCAATAAGAAGCATTATGTTTGAAAGGAAAGTAATTCCATGATTGACTGGAACGGCAACGGAAGATTGGATCCTGTAGATGTCGGAATTTCGATTGCGGCAGAAAATCAGGAACACACGGAAACTATTGATATTTTGGGCTATCCCTTTCAATTTGTGCAGGAACTTGAGCCGGAACGTAATTTCAGAGGAGAATTCAAGCAGTATCATCCACAGACATCTTATAAAAAACAGCAAAGCAGCGGACTCCACAAGTATGGGCAAGGGCCATTCTGCCACTTCTCCATAACGGCTAAACCATACAGCTTTGTCTCGGGTGTATACGCTCTATTTGATTCAGAACAACTTCTGTACGTTGGGCAGACCGTGAATTTCGCCCAAAGATTCAATGTCGGCTATGGAAATATATCTCCCCGCAATTGCTATGTTGGAGGACAATCGACCAACTGTAAAATCAATGCAATGGTTCTACAAAAATATCTTGATGGGGAAAAAGTGTATCTGTATTTCCTTAAGACCAGGAACTATGATCAGATTGAACATGAACTTATTAATCATCTTAAACCACCGTATAATGAAAGCGACATACCATCTCTGGTAACCTCTCAAGCAAAGAGCGGAGGCTTTTGGAAACGAATTACTGCTGCGGCTAATCCTGCGCAGCAAAAGAAAAAGGATGTAGGACATATGGAATCCATTTTTGAAAATACATATAATGAACAAAAAATATGGGGAGATCTCATATCCGAATTTTCCAAAAACCCTAGGGACGTGAAAACGGTACCCCTTGTGCAGCGAGAGCCTAAGTGGTTTTATGTTTCGGCATCAAACGACAATCTTTATATCGAAAGAGGCCGTAATCATTCAAATAAATCCAACATTTCGAATGGGAGAGCCTTAAACAAACTCGAACTGGAAAGAATGCTGGATTTATATCATCGCAGAAAACGCGGTGAAGCGGTCTCAGCACAGGCAACGCAGACAACAATGAATCAAGTATACTGGTATGGCATTTTTTCCGAGATGAATCTGTAGCATGACTTACAATCAATTTGATATAGATTGATATGCAAAGTAGACGGCACTCATTCATAAGTATTTGACCTGTTTAACCGCTCTCTTTTTCAGAACCGCTTTTTTTACAGTGTTTAACAATCCGGTCGACTTTCTAAATGTAAATGGATTGAAATAGATATCCCATAAAAAGTTCCATTGATCGATTTAAAGCCCCGTTTTGGTTTTGCCATAGGGCAGTCAAAACGGGGCTCATACATTATTTATTTCTTCTTTCCTCGTTCCTTTGTGAAGAAACCTTGAATCAGCAAAAAATGTATCATGGATTTCCGGGAGGTCTTATGAGCTTCTTCGGAGGTCAGAAAGTCAATTAAAATGACCTTCGGAACGAGGACCTTGCCTCGGATGTGAAAATGCTTTATGCCTTTCTCCCTGCACCAACGAAATAGTGACGTGGTGCTGTAGCCAGTGAGCTCCGACACCTGGGGTATGGTCAGGAGATCGTCGGCCTCGGCAAACTCTTCGGTCAGGTACGCATTAAACCTATCAAGGGCATTACTGTCGAGCTCCATAAGAGTGGCCCGGCTGGACTGCTTCGGCTTATACTTACCCGGCTTGCCGCAGTACCATCCTTCCGATGCGGTGTATCGGGAGGGATGTATGTCCCGGTCAATGAGATATTTAATGACATCTTCAGTATAGATCGTATATTTCCGGGTCTTCTTTCCGCTGTCTCTACAGGGAATAATTCCGGTCGAAAGAAGATATAGAGCAGTCTTTTTGCTGATATGCGCGATACGATAAAACTGATCCTTGTTCATGGTCACAGGGTATTCTTTTCGGATTTCTTCAATTTCGGCTAATTCTTTTTTCATATTGATACCACCTAAAACATGATTGTCAACGGTAGGCGATACATAATGAATATTTATTCATAGCTATATTTTGATCTCTCCGTTATCTCCCCTCATCTCCCCAATATCTCCCCAAAGCGCATTTTTTCCATTCAAAACGGTAAAAATCTTGAACCGCTTGATTTATAAGGATTTTCGGGAGATTTGACCATAAACCTTGATTTCATGCGGGTTACAAGCTTCTCTCAACTTCCGTTAAAGGGAGTTAAAATCCGCTATAATCCAAATCGATGGGCTGACTCGAAATGCCTTTGCTTTTAACTCCGCACCAAATGCTAGTTATTACTTGAGCTATTATTCTGCTACGGCTGATGCCGATACGGGTAGCAAGATCGTTATCAGCTTTGATGTTGATGCAACGAGAATCATGAACTTAGTTGGAGCGAGCTATATCGTTGTTCAGGAAAAAAGCAATGGCGTTTGGAAAGGCGTAGCATCATATTTTGGTTCTACTGATAACGGAATGCTTGATTCCAATACAAGTACATACGACGGTTCCATTAATTACACAGGAACTTCTGGTAGGCAGTATCGCGCACTAGTCACTGTTTATGCCGGCAACGATACCGGAGAAGATTCCCGCACAGTGACAACAAACACTGTAACCGCACAATAAACCACAAAAATGACGGCGCTCTCTTTGGGGGAGGCCGTCATGTGCAATCGTATTTGCAGTTGCAATAATGTTTTGTATTAGTGTCCAGGCTATGGCTTCTGAGAAAATTTTTGCCGAGGGCGCACTTCCGGCAGGCCCTTCCGCCTATATGTCTGCTGACAAGAAACTCGCGTTTGCACAAGAAATGGACACTTTGTATTCCCAAAACATGAAAACAGAAGTTTTCACTAAGACCTCAAGAGAAGAACGACAAAATAAAATCGATATGCTGCTTTTACAAGCTGCAAATGCGACGGTGGCTGAAAAAACTGCCATTAACAGAAAATTGGCTGCCCTAGGGGTTTATGAATTTGAAGGTGAGGTTCTCAATGCCCCCGCTACAACACGCAGCGGCTCCAATAATGTGACTGTCTCAACACCTCTCGTATATTATTAGGCTTGGGAACAATCTTGGACAATGACTTGTGGTGGGACCTGGGATACTGCTCAGTGGTTTAATGATGGGAATAGTACATCTGGAAATGTAGGAAATTATGATGGCTTTGGAGTAGGCTATACTGGCACCTCGGGCACCTACTCTTCCTATGTAATGAGGGCCTCCGGGATGCTTACAAACGACCTTTCAGGCAGCGAGTTACGAACAATATCTACAAACAATCGGTCCGATGGCGACGGTAGTCTCGGGTTCGGTTTCCGACTGCAAGACTCAATTGTTTATCTATCTGGTGCATATTCCTACATTGGTAAAGAATGGTCCGGATCTTGCACTTACGACTCAAATTTTGGTTCTTACAGTGGCATAGCTACGGGTTATTACGTACATACATGGGAAACAGCGGTGCTGTCTTCTGTGACCTTCGGTGTAAATAATCAGACAGCAGGAGTAAACTTTACAATTATCGATGAAGCGTATTTTTTCCAAGCCTTCGGTAGTGATAAAGTATTCTGATTCACCGTAAGCGGGCTAAAGCGTAATATTTTTTTAGCCCACAGTACTGACGCCTATATTAAAAAGGTTGCCAGCGTTGTGGGCTGTGATATAATTTTAATTGTTAAATACCTAAGTAAGTTAGAATGCAGGAACTAACCAATAATACAGATGGTCGTGACCTAGATATTTAATTAACTCGTGGGTTATTGTAATATTTCTTATAAATAGGTGATTAAAATTGAAAGACTACCAGAATCTAATTGGCATGGTGATTATTGGCATTGCTATCGTCATTGCAGGCTTTATAATTGCAAACTCAATAGAAAACGGCTTTTCTAATATTTTTTCTGCAATCAACTCAATGGGCACATTGATTAGAGATGGGCTACTACAGATAGGCTCTGCTAGTTGATTTTTCGCTAAACGAATATATTAAACCTTTAGGTATCATGAGTTGTCTACTAGATTGGATATCCGCCCTGCATATCCTGCAGAGGGGAATGTATCTTGAGAAAATCATTAGAGAAATATTTATTAGGTATAGTTAATGCGTCTTGTTGTAACTGGGGTTAACGATAGCATCAGTAGAGTAATAGCAGTATCTCAGTTTTCAATCGGACTGAGGTACTGCTATATCAAAGGAGAGCATGATGAATCAAAAAATTGGGACATGTGTTAGTGTCTTATTGCTGTGTATTAGCATACAAGCGTGTACTTTTTTGCCAGCTAATCAGTCAACTGCAGTGGGTTCACTTCAACTTGAACCATCGAAGACAACCGAATTAACGCTCCAAACTGAAAAGACTGCCGATATATCAGAAATCCCAATTTATAAGAGCCTGCAGCTAAACGAAGAAGAGAAAATCGAAATTCTCGATGTAACAGGAGGAAAATTACTTCTCAATATCTACCAAGATTATAAAGAAGGCGATACCTATTTTCGTGAAGAAGGCTATAGCAGCGTTACCAATAAAATAGTAGTTTATGATTTGGAAACCGATAATATCGTTTCGACAAAAATCATTTCTGATGCAGGCTTTTGTACTGATGCAATATTTGTCGATGATGATGTCGCCTATGTAGTTATTACCCCAAACAACAATAATACTCTCTCAGAATTCAAAATAATAAAAACACAAGGTTTAAATTCACAAGATATAACTTCCGGTTTTTGCCGAGCAACAGGATTCGATGACCCAAGGCTCGTTGCTCTAGATAAAGAGACCTTTGCCTACAGCTATTCAAATCCGGAAACTAAAGAATTTGGTGTAAATGTCGTATCTAAAAATGGCACTATTACATCACAAATACACTTAGTGGACGATGGTATAACCGAACATTTACGGACTACCCTTTATGGTAACGGAAGTAAATATGTTTACTATGCTGCTGTAAATAAGCAAGGCACTATATTCATTGCCGATAAAGACCATATTATAAATAGTTTTGTACTTTCTCAATCAGAACGAGTATACGACTATTGTTTTTTAAATAATTCATTGTTTTTTACGATGGAATTCGTTGAAAATGGGACATCAACAAAGAAAATTATAATTAAAGATTTTAATGGCAACAACATTGCTGAGACAAATTGTGATGCATTTTATCGCTTGGAGTCAAATAATATTGATACTGTCATGGGAATAGATGGAACATATCAAGCATATTATGCGCAAATATACAGTGACAATATAACCATCAAAAAAATTAACGTTCCTGCTGCTCCAGTAGTATTTTTTAATATTAATACAACACAGTTTTTGTTGCATTATAATTATAGCATAAACAATAGTGAACTTAGACTTTTAAATTTAAATTTGACATAAACAAAAAACGCTTTTATAAACTCGCTATATTCTCATTTAAAAAAAGATTACATGATGTGCTAACAATACCGCATCTTTCTCTGCCGCTGTCCATATTCGATGTATTGCCATCGAGGTGAGTATTTTTACAAGCCTACGGTGTAATAAAACATTCTAATTCACCACAAATGGGCTAAAATGTAATGACTACTACAGATAGGTTCTGCTAGTTAATTTCTCACTAAACGATTATATTAACCTTTAGGTATCATGAATTGTTTACTAGATTGGATTTTCGCCTTGCGCATCCTGGCTAGAGGGGAAATGTATCTAATGAGAAAACTTCATAAAGTTTGGATTACATTCTCGATTGTCGTTCTATTAATTATCTGTACCATCTGGGCATTTCAAGTGGAGCGTTACAAAATTATACATAGTATTTCATCCACCAGCGCAACTGGCCCCGTTATTGCTCCAGAGGATATCCAAGAACTTCTACCAGAGCCAGTGTGGGATGAAAGTCATAGCGTCCGCTTATATACAATTTTATTCGTGGAGAAACAGAAATCTATTCATCTGGCATTTGATGACTTGCACATACCGGCCTCTGAAACGATGATTTGTATATCTGGCACTTCAGAAGGTATCCCTTTTGCGTGTTCTATAACCAGAATAGGAAATGCTTATTTAGGTATAGTGAACGCGTCTTATTTTAGCTGGGATTCGGACTGGATATCTGGTATTCAAAGAGTAGAGGTCTATCAACGGACTACAGAGATTCAAGATCCATGGCATATGATTTACAGATTTATATTTCCGTACGGGCCAATATAGCTTGACCCATACGGAAAGTCCCATGCAGATTATGGTGGCACAGTAAGGGAGGTTGACTATGCAGAAGCGCATTTTTCGTGTGGGTATTTTTATCATTGCTGTGCTAAT
>VSSQ01001148.1_pt1 | contig 11146 bp, 11 predicted proteins | sample 4763081 | NCBI WGS metagenome assembly VSSQ01 (sample SAMN12137344, study PRJNA551015) | bioreactor metagenome | isolation source: SDC9 anaerobic chlorinated ethene degrading culture | place: USA: Knoxville, Tennesee | collected 2015-01-01
ACAAAGCCACCAGTTGGCTATACGCTAAGTTTGCATTTAATCCATTCCATTCATTTATTATTTTCTTGATACATAATTATATGATTGACCGCCCTATTCTTCAGCTACCGGTTTCACCTTCTTAATTATTTGTCAATCGAAACGTACACTTTTTCAATACCCAGTTTCTGCCATTCTCCATTTCTAAATTCAGACCTTGACCTCAAATTTCCTAATACATTTGAGTCTTCACCGAATCTTAGGGCATTCCAAACTTTTTGTTTTGTTGTCCCATTATTGTAGAATGTTGTTATATATGCTTTTTTTGTTGATAAAAGTCTGCGCTTAAATTCCGACTCAGACGACGGATTTAACTCGATTGGTAAGGTAGCTGGAGAATGGTCAATATTCCCTTGCTGATTTAATTGATTTTTAGGTAATTCTCTTAGGTTTTGCTCTGTGTTTTTCTGTTTTATCTCAATTTTTACTTCTTTCAATACTGCATCTATTAGTTCCCCATCATATTCGTTTAAGAAATCTTGTTTTATTAGTTCCCGGATTTTATTTTGGTAACTTTCCGAAAGTAATTTTTTTGTCAGGAATTTATGCTCTTCCCTTCGGTTTATTTTTTTTAATGCGCTTATTGTATAAGATTTTAATGATTCCCGGTTGAAGCTTCCTTTGGCAAATAATTCAACAAATTTCAACCCTTTCTCATTATCTTTTGTAAAATTAATTGTCTCTAATAGTATTGGATCTTCTTGATTTGATAAATCTCCATCATAAAATATTTGAATTTCTTGTCCGATTAAAATTCCGTATTCGAGCTTCAGTTGACGCATATAAGAAAACAATTGTTGTTGGAATTTAGAAGTAAGTGGAATACTTGGTTGCTTTATCTCAATGACAAACAGTTTCTTATTACCGGAAGATTTGATTACAAAATCAGGAGTGATTTTGTTAACCGCCCCAATTGGTATAGATGAACGAATCTCAATATCACCAGAATACATTTTCCAGTCTAAAACTCTTAGCGCTTGAACTATATTTTTTTCAAAATCATTTTCACTAATGTCAAATCTAATGCTATCGAATAATAAAAAGCATATTTCATTCCATTTCTCTTTGTTCATTTTTGTTTTTAATTTAATCTAATCCACTTGCCAAAAATATTTTAACTCAAATCGCCTGAAAAAAATTGGAAGTATCTTTTCAAAACAATTTCGTGACAAACCTCAAAAAATTGGTTCAGAATAAAATAGATATGCAAGTTTAGCGAATTTTTTAATACCAATTGTATTTATTTTGATGTTTCTTTCCACAAACGCAAGTTGAGGCATTCAAAGGCACTCTATACCAAGGCATAACAACTTAGAAGATTATTCAATATTTTTATTCCCGGATAAGGTCGTGGCCATACCAAGTCAATACCAAGTCCAAGCAAATCAATGTTTAACATTTTAAAAAACAATTCTTATGGCTACTATCAAACAAGGTATTTTAGGCGGGTTCTCCGGCAAGGTGGGTACCGTTGTCGGGGGAACCTGGAAAGGCATCCATTACATGCGCAGCCTTCCAACAAGTGTGAGGAATCCACGTACCGAAGCACAGATGAAGCAGAGGACGAAATTCCTGACAATAATCAATTTCCTTAAACCCATCACGCCCTTTATCCGCACAGGGTTCAAAGCTTACGCCAATAAACAGACAGCTTTCAATGCGGCCATGTCCTACAACGTTAGCAACGCCATCTCAGGTGAATTCCCCGATTTCAAACTCGATTATCCAAATGCGTTGGTCTCCCGCGGTAGCCTCCTGCCGGCGGAAGATGCCACGGCAACAGTGGCGGAGGATAAGATGACTTTTGCCTGGGCCGACAACAGCGGAACCGGCAACGCACAGGCAACCGACAAGGCAATGGCGTTGATGTATAACAGCGTAAAAGGAGAGGCTGTCTTTGATACGGCGTCGGCAGAAAGGTCTGCTAAAACTGCCAATCTCGCTATTCCGGCAGGATGGACCGGTGACACCGTCGAAATATACCTGGGCTTCGTCTCCGAAGATGGATCCCTCATCGCAAACAGTGTATATCTCGGTCAAAAGCCAATAGCTTAGACAATCCGATGACTTTCCCGATGTGAACCGCTCCGCAAAGGAGCGGTTTTTTACCGACTTTATACGATAACATCCTTCCAAACCCATGTTCAATTTGCTTGAAATAAATGTCGATTGGCTCCACACTCTTGCTTCGCTTGCTGGCGCCGGAGCACTGGGAGGACTGATCTCCGCCCTGGTCAACCGGAAAGAAAACAAGCGGATAAAAAAGAGCGAAGCTGTTCAGGCCGAGGCAATCGCCAAAAAAGAAGATGCCTCGGCCGCAACCGAAATGATGGGGCTCCTCGAACGTACCGTCTCACACATGGAGAAGATGAATTCTTACAACAAAGCCAACTCCGAAGAGATGATGAGGCTGATGAAAGAAAAAGACGGCATTAACGAAAAGCTGAAAAAAGATATCGCACTGCTGCAATTGCAGAGGACGGAAGATCACAGGAGGATCACCGGCCTCGAAAAGACAATGGAACGGGAGATCCGGTGGCGAAAGGATGGAGATTATCATTATTGTATGGCCGACGATTGCAAGATGAGGATCCCGCCTCAAGGCACATTCATACGGATGGAAGACTGAAAATCAACAAAATGAACCGCCAACTATTTTTTCACGAAATCAATCAAACCCTTTTCCACGGGAGAATGAACGACAGCCAACAGGGCGGAATAGTGCATAAGCTGACGGCATTTGACAAATTCGGAATAACCGACAACCGATGGCAGGCTTACATGCTGGCTACCTCGTATCATGAAACCGCTAAAACCATGCAGCCGGTTGAGGAAATCGGAAAAGGACGGGGAAAACCATACGGGAAAAAACTGAAATGCAACCGCAAACCCTACACATGGCCCGACAAGCTCTATTACGGAAGAGGAGACGTGCAACTCACCTGGTACGAGAACTACGAGAAAATGGGAATACTCCTCAACCTGCCCCTCTTGAAACATCCCGAAATGGCGCTCGAACCCGAAATATCTGCCCAAATACTGGTTGAAGGGATGACGCGAGGAAAGTCAAACCGGGGCGACTTCACCGGCGTATCGCTCGAAACCTATTTTAACTCCCGAAATAATGACCCGATACATGCCCGAAAAATTGTCAACGGACTCGACCAGGCAAACAAAATTGCGGAATATCATCATCAATTTTTAAACGCCATAATAATCGCATCATGAATACCATACACCCAACATCTTTTTTCTTAAGCGGGTACAAGGTTAAAACTTGTATCCACAATGCCCAACGTGGGAATAGAGTCCACAACCGCAGTAAAATGAATAACATAATCGAAGTGGTCCTCTTTATTATCATGCTGTACCTCTTCGCAGGGTGTAAACCCAATCAACTGATCACGGAAAAAGTAACCACAAAAACCGACAGTACCGCCCTCTGGAACCTGCAAGACAACCTCTACAAAAAGGAAGTTCAGATCACCAACCTACAGGCCGATTTACAACGCACCCGCAACGAGAACATCCGCTTGACAAACGAAATCTCAAAGCACGAGATTTATTACGACACAACCGCCCCCGTGAATCCCGAGACCGGCAGGCCGCCCGTTGCAAGCGAAACAATAGCTACTTCCAAAAGCACTCTCGAAGAAACAAAAAAAGAGTATGAAACCCTTCTCAAAGAAGCATCCATCGAAAATCAAAACCTGACCCAACAAAATGCCAACCTCCAACTCACCATCCAGAACCTGGCCAACGAGAACAAAGAATTGAAAGATAAAACCACCACCTCCACCAGCTTCAAATTCAAACTCTTCTTCACCGGATTAATTACCGGAATACTCCTGAGCCTGACCGCATATTTTTCACTTCGGAAACCAATCAACTAACAAACCGATGAAGTGCCAATACGCCGGAGTGGATCAATCCTGATATTACCATCGTTCTTTCAACTGTGTGTGCAGGCTTAACCTTTTTAGTATTGCCGTTTAATCGAAGAACATTCGCCCTGCTTACGTTCAAACCGCTTGTTGTAAGTTGTGTTCTTCGTCTGCCTGCGTTGGTTGTCGAATTAAGGTGTCGGCTTGGAGTGGACTATAAATGTACTTACTTTCAGCGCTGGTATTTAGAACTTTAAATGTCTTTTTGCGCCTCTGAATACTTCTGCGTATTCGGGAATGTCGTGAATTTGCGAAGCAAGTTTCCTTTCCCAATCCCGTTTGAAAGCTACCTCTTTACTCAACACTTTGTCCATAAATTTTTTGGGATCGTGCTTTTTATGTTCAGCTTTGTTGTTGAATGAAGAAATATGCTCTGCAACGTCTAAACGTTCCACTTCTGTCAAATACCAAAAGTCATATAAATCTCTTGGCTCTGTTCTTCCCATTAGTGCCGTCATTTTTTCAATCAATATTTCAGCTAGCGAATAACATTGTAACTTAAAATCTTCTTCGAGGTCGGAATAGTTGCGATAAATGTTTCTTCGTTCAACGTCCGTTTCCAGAATTTCGCCTCTCGTAATATCAATTTTCAAATCACGGCTTCCCATATTTCCTTGTAGGGAGGCAACGTAATCAATGTAAAACTGTAAACTTCCTGTATCGTGTATTGTCCATTTCTTTGGATCAATCCGCATATCCATATTTGCTTCTTCTTTGATAAAATCAAACAGTTTGTTGAACTCCGTTAAAATCTGTTCGTTCGTGACACTTTCATTAATCAATGTAAAATCCAAGTCTTCCGAATACCGGTAATCTTCAAAATATGCTTTCTTCAAAACCGTCCCACCCTTGAATATCAATGCATTATTCAAAATGTTATTTTTTGAAATGGAAAAAAGCACCCACGATAGCACATAATCTTTCTCTATTTGTCTGTCGCTTACACGGTTTGTTGCCGCTATTTTGTTTATCTCTTTTGGTTCAATCATTGTTTAGCTGTAAATGGGTGAAAGAATCGAATCATTGTCAAGGTTTTGCTGAATAGCCCAACGGAAAATCGTTTTGCCTTCTTTCGGATACGACGGTTCTAATAACACAAAAGAATTGGTTCGTAATTTTTGAAGCTTGTCAATTACAGGATTTTGAATATTCAATAATTCCAACAAAAATCCCAATCGTTTTATCACGGCTTGTGAACTGAAGCGCTTGGCGTAATCAAACAATTTGGGATAATCAATTTTGTCTTTTGATTTATAAATAGCTTTCGCAATTTCCGTGATGCCTCCTGCGTATTGTGGTTTAAACAAACAATCAATAAATGTTTTTTCCAAATCAGAACATTGTACTTTATTGAAGCTGTCAATCCACGCTTTTTTATTTCCAAAAAAATGGTCTTCATTGTGATAAATAAATTGGAACGGAACACCTTTTACCAAAAGCGTTGATGGTTTGATTTGTTTGTTTACAACAATTTGTTCCTTCAAATTCGGCTGCGTAGTTAAACTATGAATTTGCAATGCCGAAAAATAACCAATGTAATATTCAGCATCGCCAACCAAATACTGCGAAAGTAAATGCCAGTCGGGCATAAAAGTTTTAGGATCCTGCTCAAATGGAATAACATAATAAAGTCCCTCTTTTACCCGCATCAGCAAGCCACGTTTCACCATATTGCTCAACATCCGCTTTACCGAATCCTTGGAAGAATCGGGAAGTAAACCGTATGCTTCATCAATGGTAAAGCACTTTTGATTTTGTCCGTTCAGCTTATCCAATAAAAAAGCAACAGGATAAGATAATATTTTATCTTTTATAGCCATTCAGTGTTATTATAAATACACTGTAAAGATATGAAAAATAAATTTATCAGGCAAGACTAACCTTAAATTTTCACTCTAAACCTGTTGTTGTCTATGTTTGCCTTTTTCTATCTCTATCTCCTCAAAACAAAGAAGGAGCGCTCTGCTCCATAAACCATAAGGGTATATTATACAATTCCGACACGCTGCATGGCGTTCAGGCCCTTTATATTAGCGTCGGGCAAGTCTCTCGGCAAGTCGTTCAGCCAGGTTCTCAATATCATCTTTTCTTGCTATTTGTGTTATCCAATTTGGAGGAATATTGTCAAGCCCGTATAAAAGCCCTGCAAGTCCACCTGTTACTGCACCTGTTGTGTCTGTGTCGTTACCCAAATTTACTGCTCTCAAAGCCGCTTCTTTGTAATTGTCTGTTGTAAGCAAACACCAAATACTTGCTTCAAGTGTATGCAAAACATAACCGCTACTTTGAATTTCATCTTCGGGCAATTTATGAATGTCATTTTTAAGAAGCCTGTCAAACAATGCAATTTCTACCGGATGGATAGAAAGGCTTGTCAAGTGGTTTGTGATTTCGGTTTGTAACTCTTTGTAAGATTCAAATTTGTCTTCGCCTAAAAAAAGTTTTCGGGCAAATTCGAGATAGTAGAAACAAGCGATTACAGAACGAATGTGTCCATGGGTGATTGACGAAACTTGCTTGGTAATTTCGTAACGCTCGTTGATTGGTTTGGCTGAAATATAAAACAGCAAAGGTAAGATTCGCATAAGTGAACCGTTTCCGTTTGACGTTTCGTCAAAGCTGCCTGCTAATTCCGGTTTTTCTCCTCTTGAAAGTCGGGTAATGGCTTGTCTTGTTGCAATGCCAATATCAAAAACAACCCCTCGTGGTGTCCAATAATTTTCGAAAGCCCAACGCACAAAGTTTTGTCCGATTATGTTTAGGTCAAAGTCTTGTGTCAATGCTTCGGCAAGGCAAAAAGTTAATGCGCTATCGTCCGACCAAGTTCCTTCCGGTAGGTTATATGTCCCGTAGCCAATCATATCAGTTACGGGATTTCTGCTTATCGTTTGTCTGCTTTTGAATTCAACAGGAACGCCCAAAGCGTCACCTACCGCAACTCCAAAAAGAGCTGATTTTATTTCTGTTATTGTCGGTGCTCCGTTCATCTGAAATAGTATTCTTTTTTGTGTTTGCATATCCAACCAGACGCTATAAAATGATTGTTATTTGTTTCGTCAATAAATCTACATCGCCAATATAGTCCTGACGGTGATAGAGATGGAATTATTCGCAACCTGCCAAAACCTTGTTTATGTAATTCTTTAACCATAAAAAGTAGTTTTTGTCTGTTTGTCATATAGAAATTGCTGTCCATTTTCGTTGTCGATTTTGCTTACCACTAACCCCGCCATTGCAAATAGTCCGTATTAGTGAGACGGCTTTTTGTCATAATGAGTAGTAATATCCTTTAATTTTTTTCGCCATCAGTTTTCTGCGTTCTAAAAGAAATTCTTCATAATCTGCTGCAACCATTGAAATTATATTTTCAGGAATGCAGTTTGTGCTTAAGTTCTCTTTTAATAGTTCAATGTCTGAGAAATTACCAAATTTCAGTTCTTTCGAAACACATTGCTCAAATACTACATTAAAATATTCGTTTGGAGCCTTATCACCAATTGAGATATTGGTTTGTGTGTCAAGATAAGTGTAATTAGCTATTTGGTTATATTTTGATTTATCGGTAATTCCATTCTTCTGTAAATAGCCTTTCGGAAAAATATGGTGAATATCCCCCATCGTTGTTATTAAATCACGAGCTTTTGTGCCATTCATTAAGAGCGAATTATCGCTACTATGAACTTGTGCCGCCATAAAAACATTAAAAAAAGGACTGTTGATTGCCGACGTTTCCAAGTCTTGAACCAATCCTATTTCCCAGAAAGTATCGGAAAGGTTAGCTTCTTCTATTTCATTAAAATATTCCAAAAATCCTTTTTCCGCAATTCTGCGAATGTCTAAATCCATTACAGATTCAGGCGAAGTTATGTATCTGCTTGTCAGCGTTGAAAACACATACCATTTAGAAATATAATGTTTTATTTGTGTTTTATCAATTTGGTTATTGCTGTTGAGAATTAGATAAAGCGTATATGCAAAATCTAACGTCATTTGAGAATTTATCAATCTGTTTGATATGAAACCAGCTGATTTTATTGCAAGTATGAAGTTTGTAAATGAAAATTCATTCATAAAATCGAGCACTCCTTCGGTTAGTTTTTCAAATGAATTCTCCGCAATTTCTTCTTTATAGTCACGGGTTTCAAAGTCACGACCGCCAAGTAAGCTAACCAAATCTTTCATTTTCCCACGACCAAATTTGTACATAAAAGCCACACGTAAAATATCGCCGTATCCAGGGTCAAAAATCTCCTCTCTGTCGTCTTTTAGCCATTTAATTTTAGCAGCAAATTTTGAATCCATAAAATCTTTATCTTTCGACATCTCATTATACCAATCAGGTTGTACAGCCAAGTGCGAAAAATAATCAATTGCCTTACGAAGGGTATTGCCACCATATTTTACATTTGCAGCAATTTTTGACATTGCGAAGTCCGATTGATTCAATTTTGCTCCTTGACTATTGATTCGAATAAAAATTTCGGTAACTTCATCAATGGTTAATTCTCTGTCTAAGGTAATTATACCAATTTGACGATTTTTGATGCCAATCAAAATATCTAAAATACCGTGCAAATTATTTGAATCCATCTCAGGATTTGATTCGCAATACTGGGAAACAAAACTTCCACGCTTAAAATCAGTTTTGAAAACATCCGCAATATCTGTAATCCATTTCTTATCTTTTAGTATGGCATTATCTTGAACTTTAAAAAATTCATCTTCATCTGTTGCTAATGGATTGAACGAAATTTTAATTCTCTTTTTTTCAAAGTCAGCATTAATAACCTCCATTCCCATTATTGCAGACATAAGGGCTGTAACACGCTGCTGACCGTCAATCATTATCTTTTTCCCTTCCGATAAAGTTCCATCTTTCAATTTCATATTTGGACTTTGGGAAATAATTAAATATCCAGTCGGATAACCTATATATAGCGAATTAACTAAATCACGAACTTGCTTAGGTTTCCAAACAAAAGGTCTTTGAATTTCAGGAATAGCAATTTCACCTGATTTTATAAAATTCAAAATTTGTTCGATTGCGATATTTGAAGCATTATATTTTTCTGCCATAATTTATTTAACGTTACAATGTTATTGTCTTTTTTAAGCTATCCTCTATCGGTTGATAATATAAAACGATTGAATTTTCGGAGCGTATCTGTAGCCACCGAGGAAAAAGTCGATTTGAAAACTAAACGATCGCAAACAACTAATTTCCAATTGTTGTCTTATTGTCAAAAATGTCAGTTTGAGGTGTTGTTCTAAAATACCCTATAACCTGTTATTTACAAATATCTATTATAACATCCATATATGCCAAATTCATAACACACTCATAGTCTGTCACTCCGAGGTTATATACGAATATTCATTAATTCCGGATGGAGTAGTGTAAACGTGCGTTTCACATCAGCATCAGGGTTGAAATGCAAAAATAACAATTATTTAGATAAACAAAGAAAAATATCAGCAAGAAAGCACTACTCTAAATAGAATGTTTTATCCCATCGCCTTTCTGCCGATGTTTATTGCCAAATACTTCTTCTCGGGATTCAACAATTTCATATTGATTTCCCTCCTTTTTTTAGCTGTCAGGTTAACGTATCCGGCGGTCACATCCTTTTTTGTACTGTGTCCCACCATTTTTCTTACCACTATGGGGTTGACGAACATTTCACTTACAAGATGGGTAATGTAGCTGTTCCGGGTATAAGAGGTGGATATTTCCGGATCTAAATCAAGTTGGTTGGCAATAATTTTCAGCGATGAGTTAATCGGATCCAATGAAAGATTGATAACCTCTTTGATTTTCCTTTCATTTTTACCGGTCGGTTCTATACCGTTCAGGAACGGGAAAATATATTCCTCCTGATCTTTATTCCCCTGCCTGTTGATTATTTCAACCATGGGAGGCAACACCGGAGCATAAATGAAAGTGGGTTTTTCTCCTTTTCGCAACGTTTTTTTTCTCTGGAAAATAATTTCTTCAGATGGAGCATCGATGTTTTCATAGCGTAACCGGCAGAGGTCTCCAAAGTTCAAGCCATTGCAGTAGAACATAAAAACAAAAATGTCGCGCGCTGTTGCTAAACCTTCATTGTCCGTTTCATAATTTTCAATTTTCCAGATATCCTCAATCGGCAAGGCAATATTTCTCCTGCCCCCTTCAGGTATGATGTATTTTCCTCTTTTAGTGCCGAATGGATAAAGCTTCTCGTTGAGATAGGACTCCTCACCTTCCTTATTGTTAATCAAAGCCCGAAGAGTTCTCATGTATAATCCTATTGTAGCATCAGACACTTCTGTTTCTCTCCAGAAATTTTCACACTCACCAAGAAACCCGGGCGTTATTTCCTCGAATGAGATTAATGCATTGACTTCAATTTTATTTTTCCCTTTGGATTTGTACTTGTTTTCAGTACATGTTTTGATGAAATTCTGTTTCTCCTCACTCTTTCTGATACACTTGTAGCATTTAAATCGTTGCAAAGCATTGAAGGTAGTTTTATAGATAGTTGCATTGCCAATGTTAAAACTTTTCTCTAACGATTCAATTCTATTCAAAAAAGCCTCATTAACGCTAATATTGGTCGAGTTATTCAAGAGATTGTCTAACGCTTCAAAAGAGAAGTCATTTGTTTCAACCAGTTTGTCAATCGCTGGTTTTAATGTAAGATTTAAATATCTTTGAAGAGTCTGTTTGATGGTTTTGTATTTTCTTAAATCTCTGTTTACAAATTCATCCCATTCATTTTCCGAAAACTCAAACCCTGAAAAATAATGTTTTAACTTTCGGTTAAATGTTATACGCCAGAATACTGGCGCTTTTTCATCAGCATTTTCACGGTATTTTCTCGTCAAAATAACTGTAACATTTCTATTTTTGTGTTTAAAATTTGGGTCACTCCTCTTATATGTACTTATATTAGGCATAACATCAATTATTTAATGTAATAGTTTGGGTAAACATTGGGTAAACAAAAGTACGAAAATATCCAAAAACAACCAAAAGAAATGAGTATTATTTTTTATAATAAAACAATAAAAAGCTGATTATGTGATGTATAATAAATATCAGAAAATAACGATAATACTCAAAGAAAGCTTCCCAAGCTGAGGGTCGCGAGTTCGAATCTCGTTTGCCGCTCATTCAAAAT
>VSSQ01001149.1_pt1 | contig 11143 bp, 4 predicted proteins | sample 4763081 | NCBI WGS metagenome assembly VSSQ01 (sample SAMN12137344, study PRJNA551015) | bioreactor metagenome | isolation source: SDC9 anaerobic chlorinated ethene degrading culture | place: USA: Knoxville, Tennesee | collected 2015-01-01
ACGAGGTCGAGGTAGAACCACCGCAGCGTGCGGTCCCGCGTGAGGCTAGCTTGATGCATGCATTGCTGCGTGCACGTTTTGCGGCGGTGACTCAGGATCGTGATCCTGGAACCGTTACTGTGACCGGCTGCGGCTGGGTGGAGCGCAGTAGCAAGGCCGTGGCCAGCGGCGAAACCTTGGAAATTCGCCTTGGCAAGGAGGGTAAGGCGAACGTCTTGGTGTCCAGCCTTTTGGCGAACCTGGAGCGCGCGTTTCTTGAAGACCCGGAAGGTCTTAACCGCTTGAGACTTTCGATCAGCGCTTCGGGTGTTACCACCCGATCTACGACGTCATTCAAGTGGCCAGTCTCGGACGAGGTCACTCGATTCCGAGAGGCTCGGCAGTCGTTCTTCGCCGCAGTGCTCAAGGGAGACCAACGGCTGATCATGCAGGCCAGCGATCTTCTGTCCCTTCAGGAGCCGGCTCAGAACTACGCCTCCGCCTACTTGGCTTGGATCGACACAGCACTTGCACGTGCCAGCTCCACAGAGACGGCCGTTGCGCGGCAAGCGATGGATGAGCTTCGTTACGCGCTCACCATCGATTCAGTGGCCCTCGTGCTGGAAGACTACCAAGGCAGGCGACGAGATGCTGTGCTGTTGGGGCCAACGCATCCGTTGCGTGCCAACTGGCATGTTGCATGGAGCCATCTCGGCCAGGCCTGGATGGAGCAGAGCCGGGCTAGCAACAAAGAGTTTGTGATCCCGACACGTGACGCAGTGATCAAGCAGCTTGCGCCAGCGGCATTTCCGCCGGTTGTTCCCTTCGGTGAGGAGCTGGGGCGGACAGCGCTGGCTGTGGACAACATCAACCCGTTCTGGTCCTTGTACGCAGCGACCGATGAAAAGGATCCTCGTGGCCTGATTGGGGAGGTTTGTGCTGCCTTGGGCTTGCCAGAGCCAGCCATCGGCGGGGCAACCATCGATAGCGCTTATCTTGCCGCGCGTGTGCAGCGTTATCTGGTCCAGCACCCGTATGTGGAGACGCTGACGATCAACGCTTTCAACGCGGGGCGCGCAGGCGCAATGGCCGAGGTGCTACTGGCACTCCAGCGACATCCTGATTTCGCCGATATACGTTACGACATCCGGCTCTTCGTGCTTGATCCCGCCGCCCCCTCGACCGGGGAAGCGTTGCTGGAACTCTTGTCGCCAGACTCGGGAACGAGTGCCAAGGAAGCAGACGCTTTTTCGACGCCGACCAACAGTCATTTGCACCCCAAGCTGCGACTGGCCATTCGTGCGATCAAGGAATTCCGTGAGGATCCGGAATTGCATGCGGCGCATCTGTCCTTCTTGTTTGACTTGTTCCCTGCCGAGGAAATTCGAGCAGTTGATGTTCAGGACAGTGACGACTCTTCGTTTGTCCATGGTCTGGTTCAGCCCTTCGAAGTGGACTATCTGGAAGACGAGCAGTCCATCACTTGGCTGCGTCGTCCGCTTCATGGCGCGGCGCAGCCGCTGGAGGGAGCTGAGGCGTTATCCGACCTCATGGGTGGTGTTTCCCGTGCTGTCTCGGTCGCAGTGGCGACAGTTGCTCGCAGTCAATACCTGCCGCATGCGCGCCCTGTTGTGGCGCTGAGCCTGTCGGCAGACGAGCGTGCCATGCTTCATCAGGTTCATGAGGTCAGTGATTGGGTGCTCACGATTGATCGGAACTTGGGGATCGAGTTCTTCGACCATCGTCGCCATGCCACGCGGCCAGACTATCTGATCGACCACTCGCCCGACATGGCGAGCGCTATGAGCCATCGATTGGCGATCACCTCGCGCTCCGTTGCTGAGCTTGAGTCTTTACTGATTCCCATCTTGGGGGAGTACGGACTGCCCAATACGGGCCGACATGCCTTGGTGATGCTGGATCAGCTTCGATCGTTGTCCGGACGGTTGGCCTTGAAGCTGCTGTCCTCTTCATCCCAGCGGGCCGAGGCGATGGGCTTGGCGCTCTCGCGTTTGTTCCTCGAACACCAAGGCGTTTTCCAGAACCAGGTCGTCGTGCCGTTGGACGCGCACTTGGAGTTGTACAAGGCGTTGAAGCAAAGCGCTGAGGAAATGGGCGATGAAGTCAGCTTCCGTCGGACTGACCTTGCCCTGTTTGACCTCGACCCAGCAAGCCGTGTGGTGACATGTCGGCTGGTCGAAGTGAAGTGCTACAGCCAAGTAGGTGATGTGGCTGCCTACGCCCAGTTGAAAGCCTCCATTGCTGACCAGATCGCTCAGTCCGAGCACGTCTTGGCCTATCACTTCGACTCCAGGATGGCTGACGTAGATCGGCCTGACCGCCCCATCAAGAATCGCGATCTTGCTGCACTGCTGGGCTTCTACCTAGACCGATCCGAGCGCTACGGCGTGGTCTTGCCAGAGGCAGCCGAAGAAGCGCACTACTTCCTGCGACGCCTTGATGAGCGGCCTTACACCCTGCAGTTCACACGAAGTGCCGTGGTGTTTGACTTCAGCAAGCCAGGTACTGAGCCCGCCGAGCATGAAAACGGCATCGAGTTCTATCGGATCGGTAGTGATTTGATCCGACAGTTGGTGGAATCGGCCGTGACGGATACTGAAACGGTGGCCAGCGTCCGGTACGTACGTGCTGCTGACACAGCGCGAGAGGTCACGCAGGAACTGCTTCGTCGCAGGGAGTTGGCGCCAGCCGTTCCTACCTTTGAAACGGCAGCCTTCCTCAGCCCGCCACGGGATCGAACACTCGCGTGGGACGACAGTCCGAGGGCCAAATACACGCAGCATGAGGTGGTTTCCAGCGTGCCCGTGAGGGAGCCGGAACCAGCCGCCGTGGTGCGGGTGGCTCCTCAGCCAGTAGGTACGGTGCAGGCTGCAAGTACTGACACGCCACCACTGCCAGTAGACGAGCCGGGTGCGGATGCGACGGCGGAACAGGCGCCTGCATCGGTTCTTGCTGCGGGGGAGGTGGCTCCCCAGGGTGCGTCCCTTACACGGCCGCTGACTCAAGTTTGCGAGGCTACCGGTAGCCGCGTGGCTTACGACATCATGCTCGGTGCCACGGGAGCAACACCGCAGTACGGCCTGATTGGCGAGGTGTCTGGGCGCAAGGTGGCACTTGACCTCAATCAGACCCACACCATCAGCCTGTTCGGCGTTCAGGGTGGCGGCAAGAGCTACACATTGGGCAGCGTGGCAGAGATGGCTTCGCTGCAGATCCCTGGTATCAACTGCCTTCCCGAACCGCTTTCCACGGTGATCTTCCACTACAGCCCGACGATGGACTACAAGCCCGAGTTCACGTCGATGGTGGGGGCGAATTCGGTGGAAGATCAGGTTCGCGCGCTGAAGGAGGTGTATGGGGCGGAGCCGAAGGCGCTCGCGGATGTATTGCTTCTCGTACCGGCCGACAAGATCGAAGAGCGTCAGGCCGAGTACCCCGACATCGAAGTGCGGCCTTTGCAGTTCTCGGCTTCAGAGCTGAAGGCTTCGCACTGGAAATTTTTGATGGGCGCCGTAGGCAATCAAGCCACGTACATTCGTCAGATCATGCGCATCATGAAGGCGATGCGCGACGACATCACCCTTGAGGGCTTGCGTGCAGGCATCGATGCATCGTCGGTTCCCGATCACCTCAAGGAGCTGGCGCGGATGCGCCTCGACCTGGCCGCTGAGTACATCAACGACGGAACCTCGCTTACCGAGGTGGTGAGGCCAGGCCGACTGATCATCGTGGACCTGCGGGACGAATTCATCGAGAAGGACGAAGCCCTCGGACTGTTCGTCGTACTCTTGCAGTTGTTCGCTGATGCGCGCATCGATGGACGCAGCTTCAACAAGCTGGTGGTGTTCGATGAGGCCCACAAATACATCGAGAGTCCCGACCTGGTTGCCGGGCTCATCGAAGTGGTCCGAGAGATGCGGCACAAGGGCGTCAGCATCATGGTCGCAAGCCAAGATCCGCCATCTGTGCCTGTCAGCCTGATCGAGCTGTCCAGCCAGATCATCATGCACAAGTTCAACTCGCCTGCGTGGCTGAAGCACATCCAGAAGGCCAACGCTGCACTCGGCAACCTGACGCCAGAGCGCATGGCCCTGCTGAAAGCCGGAGAGGCCTACGTGTGGTCAAGCAAGGCGACGGATGAGTCGTTTTCGAAGGGGGCCGTCAAGCTTCGGTGCAGACCCAGGGTGACGCAGCACGGTGGGGCGACTCGGGTTGCGGTGAAGGATTGAGGATGTTCGGGAGAGATAAGTGATCCTGGCCAAAAACGAGACAAGAGTTGGTCTCGTGAATAACAAGGCTTTACCAGATGAATGAGAAACGGGATTTGCCTAATCCCCGTGATGACCCCGCCAACCGGTCAGGTCCCAGCCGGAGTATGGGTCGGAGCGAAGGCTACCACCGTGCCTTGGACGAGTGCGCTCGTGTTGCTAGAGAGGAGTTTGGAGTCGCCAATCAAGCATTCCATGATGCCGAAGAGATCGGCACACGTCTGAAAATTGCAGTGAGATCGGTGGCTCGCCGCGCACCGGCCGACGGCACGGCCGTTGAGGATGCGCGTGCGCGCCTTCAGGAGCTAGAAACAAAACTGGAGAAGACGCTCTCGAACTCTTTGCGAAAGGCTGGTTTGGCTCTTCACGCAAAGCAAGGCGCTCTCAATCGCTTTACGGTGACCTTATTCGGCCGGACGATGGCAGGCAAGAGTACGATTCGAGAGGCGCTTACCTGCGGAGATGGAGCAACGATCGGCAAGGGCGCGCAGCGCACGACGCGTGACGTTCGCGAGTACACATGGAACTCACTCCGAATTATCGACACTCCGGGCATTGGCGCTTACGAGGGCGACGAGGACCGCGCGCAAGCACTCTCGGTGATTGACGAGACCGACGTTGTTTTGTTCCTCGTCAGCTCCGATGGCATTCAAGAAGAATCGTTCAAGGGGATGCAGGAGTTGCGGCAGCAGAACAAGCCGCTCCTGTTTGTGCTGAATGTGAAGCGCGATCTCGAGAAGGCGGTGAACATGCGCCGCTTCCTCAAGGACCCCCGGTCGGTCTTCGATGACAACGAACTTCGAGGTCACTTCGATCGCATCCACAAGCTCGCCGGCGAGTACCTGGGGATGCGGGACATCCGCATCATTCCTATCCACGCGCAGGCCGCCTACCTTTCGACGCGACCCGAGCACGAGGAGCACGCCGGTCTTCTCGTGGAGCACTGCCGTCTCGGCGACCTCCTCGACGAGCTCAAGTCCGAGGTTGCAAGACGCGGAAACGTTCGCCGAGTGCAGACGATCGTGGACGGTACACAAGTCTCTCTGCTCGACCTCCAGGAGGAGCTGGCGGAGCAAGCGAAGACGGTGAGGCGCGCTGCGCAGTACCTCGAGGACAAGTTCAGCGAGCTGGACATCTGGTTGGACGGGTTCGTTCGCGCGACCAACGTTCGCGCGGAGACAGAAGCCGCCCAGCTAGTTCAGCCCCTGCGCGCCTCGGTCTCGTCCTTCATCGACGAGAACATCGAGCGCGATGACGTCGGGCATCGATGGGGCCGTAAGGTCAAGGCCTTGGATATCGAGGGCTGGCTCGAGCGACAGCAGACGGCCATCCTCGATGAACTTCGCGGCCGCCTCGTCGAGTTCTCGCGTGAGATGTCGGTAGAAACGAAACTGATCGGAGAGTTCAACTCCACCAAGCCATCCCAATTCGATCCTTGGGATGTGAAGCGCTCCCTTCGCTGGGTCTCGGCCGCGGGTGGCGCGCTTGCTGGCGTCGCCGCCGTCGCGGGGTACTTCGGCGCGGCCAACTTCTGGAACCCGGTCGGTTGGATTGCTGGTGGCGTGAGCGTGATCGCGCTTGGGCTCTCTTGGCTCTTCGGCGATCGCGAAAAGAAGCTGCAGCGGCAGAAGGCGAAGGCCACATCGCAGCTCCGGGAGAACATCGACCAGCTGGAGCACGAGGTCGCGAGCGGCCTGAAGAAGTGGTTTTACGACAGCGTGACGAGCCGACTGGTTCGCGCGATCCGCAAGGACACGAAGCAGCTCTACAACGGTATGCGGGACGTCTCGCGCTCCCTAGACGACGGGGCGCGAGAGGTGGGTGCGATCGTAGAAGGACTCAACCGGCGCCTCCTTGTTCGCGCCGGGCAGTTCGTCGGAGCGTCTGTCGATGAGACTTGCATTGGCCGCGTAGTCCGAGATCCGGGTGTACGGGCCAAGTTCCTGTGGCGAGACAGCATCGACAACCCTGTGTTCTGCAAACAGGTGGGCCTCGCCATCGGCGAGTGGGTCGACGGGATTTCCGAAGGGGCCATCGTGCAGAAGGTCGCATGGTCACTGCGTCCGGCTTCGGTTTCGCCGACGAGGGTGTCCATCTCGGCACAAGCGGCGGTGGTTCGAGTTCCCCAGCAAGAGGTGGGACGCGCCATCGGGCGACGTGGGAGCAACGTCTCGCTTGCCAGCCGCCTCGTGGGTGTGCGAATCAAAGTAATTGGAGAGGAGTCAAATACACATGGCTGACAAAACTTCCTTCGAGTTTGGCGAGATCCTCTCAGCCACACAGCGTCTTCAGTGTGACCTTCGTGCGGCGACAGCGCGCTCGGAAGACCCCAAGGTCCGAGCTCTTTCGCGCGAACTGGACGAGGTGCGAATCGTCGGGGCATCGATCGATGCACCTCCGCTCACCATCGCGTTTGTTGGACAGTACAACGCCGGGAAGTCGACGATTCTTCGCGTTCTAACCGGTCGTGAGGACATCGTGATCGACTCCGATGTCTGCACCGATACGGTTACGGCATATGACTGGAACGGGGTAAGGCTCCTCGATACGCCCGGCGTTCATGCCGGTCACCCGGACCACGACGAGAAGACCTACGCGACCATCGATCGCGCAGACCTCCTCGTGTTCGTCGTGACGAACGAGCTGTTCGACGACACGATTGGGCGCCACTTTCGCGAGCTCGCGTTCAACCGGCAGCACGCGAGGCGCATGCTGCTCGTCGTCAACAAGATGGGCGGGGATCCGGGCTCGGCCGAGACGAAGCGCGCGGACATCGAGAAGGTGACTTCACCACTCACGGTCGCCGACTTTCGAGGCGTGTTCATCGACGCGCGTTCGTGGCTCGAGGCTCAGAGCGCCGATGACGAGGACCGCGCTGACTTGTTCGAGATCGCCAACATCGGGGCGCTTACCGAGGCACTCAATGGGTTCATCGCTGAACGCGGTCTCGCAGGCCGCCTGTCCGCGCCGCTCTTCACGATGCGGAGCACTGCAGAGCAGGCATCGGCGCTGCTCTCGACGGACTTCCCCCAGGAGCGCGCCGCGCTCGAACTCCTTCACCGCAAGCGGAGCATCCTACTTGCATCACGGGGCCGCCTACGCACCACGATGAGCGGCGTCGTCTCGCGCGCAGTCGCGGACATCGGCAAGTACGGAGATGAGGTCGCGGAAGCCATCGAGCCCGGCAAGACTGAGAAGGAAGTCGAGGGGCTGCACACCGCAGCCCAGGCTCGGGCCAGTGATCGCAGCGAAGGACTGTCCGATGAAGCCCGCCTATGCGTGGAGACCGAGCTCAGTGAGCTCCGCCGGCAGCTGGAGGCGTTGCGCGATGGGGTGCTCGCGCGCGAATTGACCGGACAGATTGAAGGTGCTGCCCCCAGCGACATGGCGCTGGGCGACTTCGCCTCCCCCGCATGGCAGGCGCGCTCGAAGGAGGAAGTCCTCGCCGACTGGCCCACCAAAGCGAAGAAGGTCGGGAACGTCGCAAAGGAGATCGGCAACTGGGCTGCCCGATGGGCTACGGGCCCAGCGGCCGAAGGCGCGTCTGCCTTCGGGGCTGCCGCTGCTCGCGGGAGTGATGCACACAAGGCCGTGTACAACGTCGGCAAATTCTTCGGGGTCAAGTTCCAGCCCTGGGGAGCCGTGAAGGTTGCGAGGGCGATAGGCAACGCAGGCCGCGTAATCTCCGCTGTCGGTGGTGTTCTTGCTGTCGCCGCGCAGATCGCGGAGGATCGTCAGCAGGAGCAGTACCGAATCCAACTCCGAGACGCTCGCGATGGCGTGCGCTCCGCGTACCGGGACTCGGCGCTCTCAGTTCAAGCTGCATTCTGGGAGCAGTTCGAGTCATTCCTGGCCGACTTCTACGACTCTGAGTTGCTCGCGATTGACGAGATCGTCGAGGATCTCGTTGGCAAGCGAAGCGAGCGCAAGTCAGGGGCCGATGCCTTCCAATTGCTGGAGCAGCGCGCCACAAAGCTCATTGGTCAGATTACGACGCGGAGGCTGACATAGCCGCCAACTTCCATGCGTCTAGACTATTTGCCCAACTTTGCATCATTACCCGTCGCTCATCCAGATAGGTGGCATGGTTGTATGTGCGCCGAACACTGTTCGGCTCGGCATGTGCCAGCTGCGCCTCAATGGCGTCGGGTCGATACCCTAATTCATTGAGCCGAGTGCTGCCCGTGGTGCGCGTGCCATGTGGGCTGTACTTGGTCGCCCAGCCGAGCTTCTTGAGCGCCTGCCGCAAGGCCGCGTCAGCCGTAAGCGTCCAGCCATCTCATCTAGACAACTGGATGCGACGCTTTACCGTGGCTCAAGCAGCGGCGGTAGGCTTCCAACGATGCGGCAGCAGTTCCGCGATCCGGCTAGCCTTGTGCATCGGCAGCCGGGTCAGCACATCTTTGAGATACGCGAACGGATCGTGTCCGTTCAGCTTGGCGGATTGCACGAGACTCATGACGGCCGCCGCGCGTTGACCCGCGCGCAGGCTTCCCGCGAACAGCCAGTTGTTTCGGCCCACGGCGATGGGCCGGATCTGGTTTTCGATCCAGTTGTTGTCCACCGGCAGTCGCCCGTTGGTCGTAAAGCGCGTGAGCGCGGTCCAGCGTCTGAGGCTGTAATCCATCGCCTTGGCCGTCGCTGAGCTGTCGGGCAACTGTTGGCGTTGCAGCAGCAACCATTCATGCAGTGCAACCAGAATCGGCTGACTGTGCTCTTGCCGCATCCGGTGTCGCTCTTCGATGCTGAGCTCCTTGGCCTGCCGCTCGATCTCGTAGATCTTGCCGATCTGCGTGAGCGCGAATTCGGCCAGTTGGCTTTTGTTGGCTACATGCAGGTCGAAGAATTTGCGACGTGCGTGGGCCAGACATCCCGCTTCCGTGATGCCGCCTTGCGTGAAGCTTTGCTTGTAGCCGCTGAAGTCGTCGCAGACCAGGCTGCCTTGCCATTCGCTCAAGAATTTGCGTGCATGCTCACCTGCGCGGGATTCGCAGAAGTCGTAGATCACCGCCTTCATGTTGTCGAAGGTTGTGTTCGCGTAAGCCCAGAGGTAGGCGCGGTGCGTGCTGCCCTTGCCGGGTTGGAGCATCTGCACTGGCGTCTCGTCGGCATGCAGGACTGCGCTTTGGAGCATCTCCTGCTTCAGCGCATCGACCAGCGGCTGCAGGCGCACGCCGCAGATTCCCACCCACTGCGCGAGCGTGGAGCGCGGGATCGCCAGACCCGCCCGTCCAAAGATGCTCTCTTGACGGTTAAGCGGCAGGTGATCTGCATACTTGGCCACCAGCACATGCGCAAGCAGGCCTGCGGAGGGGATGCCTTTGTCGATCACATGCGCATCGACGGGCGCTTGCGTTATCGTCTCGCATTGCGTGCAGGCCCATTTGCTGCGGATGTGGCGATGCACGGTAAAGACGCCTGGTTCGTAGTCAAGCTTCTCTGCGATGTCTTCACCAATGCGCTTCAACTGGCATCCACAGTGGCAGGTAGTAGAAGCCGGGTCATGATGAATGATCTTGCGTGGAAGGTCTGCAGGCAGTGGTTGGCGCTTGGGTTGTGCCTTGGCGGCCGGTGCAGATGAAGGAGGTTGAAGCTGCGCAATCTCCTCGCTGACGGCTGCCAGATCGGCCTCGATCTCTTCATCAAGCAGGCTGCGCTGCTGGGCGTTGAAGTGTTCCGACTTGGCTGCAAACTTCATGCGCTTGAGCAACGCGTTCTCGTGCGCGAGTTTGGCCCGAATCGCCTCGCTGTGCTTGAGCTCAGCCTGACTGCGTTGCAGATCGCCAAGCAAACGGGCCGCCACGGCGCGCAGTTGCTCTTCGCTCAAGCTGCTCAGATCATTCAGGGATTGCGGGTTCACGTCCATGCCCTGCAGTGTGCCTGTGCAAAGCGGCGCTACTCGTGCGCAGATTCACGCATTGCCAAGACAAGCAACTGCCGCACCGCATCACACGATCGTGATCGCACCAGCAGCACCCACACGTTGCCATGGCAAGCCCAGCACCAGTGCCTGCAACTGCTCCGTTTGCAGTGGCCAATGCGTAGTGCTTGGCGCAGCCCAGACAAACTTGCCCCGGTGCAGACGGCGTGCAGCCAGCCACACGCCAATGCCGTCATGCACCAGCACCTTCATGCGCGTGGCACGCCGATTGGCAAACACGTAGGCGTGATGCGGCTGGGCCGAGCCGAAGACGGCAATAACCCGGGCAAGCGCCGTGTCCATGCCCGCGCGCATGTCCAGTGGATCGGTGGCAAGCCAGGCCGCGTCGATGCGGATCACGCTGGCACTCCGCGCAACAAGGACTGCAGCCAGCGCGTGCATTCGCTTGCTGCAGCCACAGGCCAATGAACGATTACCTGCGTTCCGTGATGGCAGCACTCGATGCGGATGTCGGCTGGCACGGCGGAACTCACTGACTCAGCGGGAGCGGGACGTTGCAGATCCACGGGGAGGAAGGCGGGTACAGCGCGCGCAACAGCCATGCTGCTTCGCGCAGGACTGCCATCTGATACGACGGGGGATACAGCGGGCAGCGTCAATGCAGACCCGGTGCAAGATTCGCCAGGCAACACGTTCGCCGCATCAGCGCCACTCGCACAAATCTCCACGCGCTGCTCATGCTCCCTGCGCCAGCGATGCAGCAAGTTGGCGTTCATGCCGTGCTCACGCGCAAGCGCTGCAACCGATGCGCCGGGTTGCTGGCATGCGGCAACCAACTGAGCTTTGAATTGCGCGCTATAGCTGCGCCGCGTACGACGCATTGGAGCGACGGAAATTGGAGTCTCTTTAGACATAGTGTCCACGATGAATAAGTGGACGCGATCTTGCTCTTTGGGGACTCCAGTTGCTAGATGGGGATTGCCGGACGCTTGCC
>VSSQ01001151.1_pt1 | contig 11122 bp, 10 predicted proteins | sample 4763081 | NCBI WGS metagenome assembly VSSQ01 (sample SAMN12137344, study PRJNA551015) | bioreactor metagenome | isolation source: SDC9 anaerobic chlorinated ethene degrading culture | place: USA: Knoxville, Tennesee | collected 2015-01-01
GACCACGATATACATTAAGGTTGGTTGGTTCCGTGCTGATAACGAAATCGGGTCTGAATTTTTCTTCCTCAATAATATATTTCCAGCAAAGTCCGTCACAGTCTTCTTCCATCACGCTGGCAACAACCCAAACGGTAATGTCGTTTTCCAGACCGGTTTCCTTGAGAATACGTCCGGCAGTGATTGCGGAAGCAATGCCACCTTTCTGGTCGACGGTTCCACGCCCGTGAACAAATCCGTCGGCAATGAGACCTGAGAAAGGATCCATGTTCCAGTTTTCAGGATTTCCGACATCGACAGTATCTATATGACCATCAATTGCCAGAACTTTCTTTCCGGAACCTACACGTCCGAGAACATTTCCCAGTCCATCCATTTTCACTTCATCGAAACCGGCTTCGCGCATCTGACGCATTACCTCTTCCTGTACATCTTTTTCCTGACCGCTCAATGATTTGATTTTCACTAGTTTTGACAGGTTCTCGGCGGTGTAATCCTTGTATTGTGCTGCTTTTTCGTTTATAATAGCAGCCAGTTCTTTTGAATTCATATTAATTGGTTTAATAACAGATTCTGAAACAGCCTGCAAAGATACAAAACAATTGATTTCAGTATTGAAGCAACCGCACCTTCATATAAAAATATCACGTTAAAATCAATATAATTATTTAAAATCAACATTTATAGATGATTTTGATAAAATCACACAGAAAATTGCAATATTCAAAAAAAACACTAATTTTGATGTTACAAACAAAAACATTTTTCTATGAAAAAAACTCTATTTTTTGTGGCATTTATATGCCTGTTAGGTCGTGTTGGTTTTTCCCAGGCTGTAGAAGAGGGTAATTCCCTGATTGATGCTTCTTATGGATGGCCAAATTTATGGACTTCAGTATTTAAGACCGCTGTTACTGATGCATACAGCACCGATGTGAAAGTAGGCTCACTTGGTCCTATCAGTGTTCAATACGAATATATGGTGTCTGACAAAATGGGATTTGGAATTATCTTTGGATATTCAAATTCCAAGGTTTCATACAAGGAATATAATGATTTTGATGCAGTTGAGTACAAGTATGAGCTTTCTGTTCCTCGTATGCGTTTCATGCCAAAATTTGCTGTTCACTTTGGCAATTCAGATGTTTTTGACCCGTATTGGTTAATTGCTGCTGGTTATGGAACATACAGCTTTAAATATGATACCAATGATCCAAACTACAATGACTCAAACTTCAATATGAATATTGCTCCGGTTGCTTTCAGAACCGCTTTTGGTGGCCGTTACTTTTTCAGTGATGCCATTGGAGCAAAATTTGAAATTGGCTTTGGTGGTGGTGGATTGCTTGAGTTTGGATTAACTGCCAGATTCTAGTATTTTCGCAAGAAATTTCCGAAAAGGTTGCCCCAAAGGCAACCTTTTTTATCTTTAAATCTGAATTTTAAAATTGAAAATGAAACATTTATTGAAAAATCCATACAGCAATGTTGAGGGATACAACTGTTTTGGTTGTTCTCCGAACAATCAGGACGGACTGAGACTTAGTTTTTATCTGGATGGGGAAGATGTGGTTTCGGAATGGACGCCAGACATGCGTTTTGTTGGTTGGAACAATATTGTTCACGGAGGAATTCAGGCCACCATGATGGATGAAATTGCCAGTTGGGTGGTTTTCACCAAACTGAACACGGCTGGAGTTACAAGAGAAATGACAGTAAAATACCGGAAATCAGTCCTCGTTTCTGATGGCAAAATGGTTTGCCGCGCGCGGTTGGTTGAAGTAAACCGTCAACTGGCAACAATTGAGGTGAAGCTTTTTTCTATGGAAATTCTCCGTGCTGAGGCAAAATGTGTTTATTATTTGTTTGGAGAAGAGGAAGCAAAGGAAAAATTCATGTATCCGGGCTCTGACGCATTTCATTCCCAGACCTGATATTCCCATGGATAGCCGTTTTTTCTGATATCTTTTTTTGCAGCTTTAATAAGATTTGAATAGTATCTGTCGGATTTCTTTATTTTTTTCAGACGTTTTTTCACTTGTTCAACATTCACTTCGTCTTTGGACAATTTAATATAATACATATAATTAAGAATTTCCTCATAATACATATTGAGATCATTGCACCAGAATGCTTTCTGCAGATAAATATAGTCCGCCCGCGGATTGAGTTTAAGAATTTCATTCAGATCCCTCACCGCTTCTCTGATTTCACCGCGGGAATAAAAAATGCAACTCCGCAGAAAATAGTTTTTTTCATTACCTGCTAATTTTATTGATTCATTGATGGATTCCAGGGCGCTGTCCATCCTTTTCTTCTTATAATATATGAGTGCCTGAGTATTGTATAGTTTATCGCTTTTCGGATTGATTGCCAGTCCGGCTTCGATATCGTCAAGTGCGCTTTGAAATTCATTGATTTTCAGATACAAATTAGCTCTTTCATCGAGCAGGTTTTCATCGGCCGGATTGCTTTTAATTTTTGAAGTTATCTCATCAATATTTTTATAAATACTTGATTTTGTTTCTTTTACAGGTTCAGACATAGCCATCTGCTGCGCATTGCTGCGGCAGGAAATGAAAATAACAACAAAGAGAAGAAGCGGGTAATAAATCCTCATTGTTGAAAACTTGAACAGTATTATACGTGCAATATACTAAAATGTTAGATGTCAATGCAATGCCAAATGTTTAAAAGTTGATAACTTTTTCCCGGAGATGCAAACGCGCCTTCTAACAGCAAAATACGTATCTTTGCCGTAGATTTTTAAGCTATGTCAACTGAAAGAAAAATTCTCATCCTCGATTTCGGGTCCCAATACACACAATTAATTGCCAGAAGAATTCGCGAACTGAATGTCTTTTGCGAAATCCGTCCATGGTCAACCCCATTAGGCAATGATCCGGATGTATGCGGAATCATTCTGAGTGGAAGCCCGTTTTCAGTAAGGGATGAAGGATCACCCAATCCTGAATTGGGCATGGTCAGAGGAAATCTACCTGTTCTGGGTGTATGCTATGGGGCACAATACCTTGCTTATTCATCGGGTGGAGAAGTCTATCCCAGTAAAAGCCGCGAATATGGCCGGGCAAACCTTGTTTCGGTTTCAGAGCATGCTTTGCTAAAAGGAATTTCTGCCGGGTCTCAGGTCTGGATGTCGCACGGTGATACAATCATGTCGGCTCCTGACAAATTCAAAGTTATCTGCAGCACCAACGATGTTGCAATTGCAGGATATCAGATCGAAGGCGAAAACACTTTCGGAATTCAGTTTCACCCCGAAGTCTATCACAGTACCGATGGTCAGAAACTTCTGTCGAATTTTCTCGATATCTGTGGTTGCACGCGGGACTGGACTCCTGAATCTTTTGTTCACAGCACGGTCGATGAGCTGAAAGCTACATTGGGCAACGATGGTGTCATAATGGGACTGTCGGGTGGTGTTGACAGTACCGTCGCCGCCACTTTGCTTCACCTCGCTGTTGGTGATCGCCTTCATGGTATTTTTATCGACAACGGACTTCTTCGGAAAAATGAATTTGAACAGGTTATGGAAACCTATAAGACACTGGGGCTGAATGTTACCGGAGTCAGGGCGGGTGACCGTTTTCTGGGAGCCATGGCCGGGGTATCCGATCCGGAGACAAAACGAAAAATCATCGGAAAGACTTTTATTGATATTTTCGAGGAAGAAGCTGCAAAAATTGATGGTGCCTCCTGGCTTGGACAAGGAACCATTTACCCGGATGTGATTGAGAGCATATCGGTCAACGGACCATCACAAACCATAAAGAGCCATCACAATGTGGGCGGACTTCCTGAAAAAATGAAACTGAAGATTGTTGAACCTCTACGTCTATTATTTAAGGATGAAGTCCGCAGGGTGGGAAAGACACTGCAGATTCCCGATCAGATGCTGTCGCGCCATCCTTTCCCGGGACCGGGTCTTGGTATCAGGGTGCTTGGTGAAGTGACTCCGGAGAGAGTGCGGATACTTCAGGAAGCCGATGATATTTATATTTCAAAGCTTCATCAGACCGGACTCTATTCCGAAGTATGGCAGGCTTTTGCCGTTTTGCTGCCGGTCAATTCTGTCGGTGTAATGGGCGATGAAAGGACCTATGAAAATGTACTTGCAATTCGTGCAGTAACCTCTGTTGATGGGATGACCGCCGACTGGGCACATCTGCCACATGAGTTTTTATCATCGGTTTCTTCTGAAATCATTAATAAGGTCAGAGGAATAAACAGAGTTGTTTACGATATAAGTTCCAAACCACCGGCTACTATCGAATGGGAATAAGCCAGCCCAATTGGTATAAAGTTTGTAAATTGCAGCCGCTATGAGAAAATTAAGCTTTATTCTCTTTCTGTTTTTTGCGGGATTTGTTTCCGAATTGTCCTTTGCTCAGGTTCCTGTCACCAAATCGACTGAGATCCAGATTATCGATGGCAAGACTTTTTACATTCATAAAGTCGAAAAAGGTCAGACGCTCTATTCAATTTCAAATGCCTACCAGTGCTCGATTGATGAAATCAAAACTGCCAATCACCTGAGCGACAATTCTCTGCAAACCGGATATCTGCTGAAGATTCCGGCAAAGGATAAAAAATTGAATGAAAGTGATGTTGTAACTACCTCTGCAGGAAATGTCGAAGGCGCCGAATACACGGTTCAGAACGGGGAATCTTTGTCCAGAATAGCAAAAAATTTCAACACAACAATTGAATACCTCCGCAGACTCAATCCGGGAATCAGCGACAACATCGTTCCCGGCCAGAAAATCAGAGTACCGGTAATTTCAAAACCGGAACCGGTTGATTCAGCTGTTTATCACACTGTTGTCAGCGGAGAAACCCTTTATAGTATTGCAAAAAAGTATTTACTGACCCTTGCTCAGCTTAAAACCCTGAATCCCGGAATCAGTGATGAGATTTCAATAGGACAACAAATCATTGTTGGTTACAACAGCAGTTCAGCAGGTATTGTAAAAACAGATTCCACCTGCAATTGCGATCATCCGGCAAAGCTGAAGGAATACAATGTTGCGTTGCTGATCCCGCTGTATCTTGATCGTGCTTCCTTCAGAAATTTCGACAAGGATAATCACGATGATAATGAGTGGTACAACAATATTTCATTCAGTTATATTCAATTCTATGAAGGGTTGAAATTTGCGCTTGATACGCTGACAGCCAGCGGACTGAATGTAAATCTTTTTGTTTTTGACCTTGATGAGACTGAAGCAAAATACAACAAGGTCATGAGCGACCCGGCCATGAAAAACATGCAGCTCATTATCGGACCGTTTCAGGGCAAATATCTTGACAGCATCAGCAAATTCAGCTACGAGAATAAAATACCCATGGTCAATTGTTTCTTGTCGGGGCAGACTGAACTGAAGGAAATCAATCCATATTTTTTCAATCCGATTACAAGCATCGAATTTCAGATGAAGGGCCTTGCGTCTTTCTATAAGGATGAGCGCGCTGAAAGCAATATAATTATTGCCTATCAGGCCGGTGGATTTGAAGAAGACGCTGCCATGATGCTCGATTCTTTTCTTCGCGAGGTCGGCTATCCATCCTGGAAACTGGTAAATCTGAGCGAATCAGGCTTAAAAGGAGCAACGAGTCAGTTTGTCGGAGGCAAAAGAGAAAACATTCTTGTTATGATGGCAAGCGGGGAAATGTATGTTGAAAACCTGATCCGTTCTCTCAATGAATTCAAGGATAATTTCAATATTTCATTGTATGGCTTACCGGGTTGGCTCAATTATGATATCATAGACCTGGAGTTTCTTGAATATCAGAACACCCATTTTTTCAGCAGTTCATTTATTGATTTCGAACGTAGCGAAGTCCGCGATTTTGCCAAAAGATTCCAGAAAAGATATAAAACAGATCCGGATAAACTTGCCTACGCAGGTTATGATCTGGGACTGTATTTCTTGTCTGCATTGAACAATTACGGTCCGAAATTTTACAGGTGCATTGACAAAATTGATGCCCCAATGCTTGCCACAAAGCTAGACTTCAGTTTTTCGCAATCTGACGGATTCAGAAACACCTATATTTCCATTTATAAGATGAAAGATTTTCAGCTGTGGAAAGTCAGGTGAGCTAAGTTATCAGATTTTGGATATTTGATTTTGGATTTGGACCTTAACTTTCGGATAAGTCAAGGTATCATTTGAATTTTGCAGAAATTAACATTCGGCAGACTACTTCAAAAATCACATATCAAAAATCCAATCCCGTAAATCAAAAATAGATTTCCCTGAATTTCTCAAAGAATTCCTTATATAATGCAGGATTGCAGGCAATAATTTCTTTGTTGAATACAAATCCGTTGTTTCCTGAAAAATCGGAGACCACTCCTCCGGCTTCCTGCACAATCAGTGCTCCGGCAGCAACATCCCATGGGTTGAGTCCGAATTCGAAGAAACCATCTATTCTTCCGGCTGCTGTATATACAAGATCGATTGCTGCGCTCCCAAGTCTGCGCAAACCATGGGTGTGTTTGATTGAATACTTTATGAATTCCATGTACTCATCAATCTTGTCAAAATCGTGATAGGGGAAACCTGTTGCCCAGAGTGAATCTTTCATGGAACTGATGGCTGTAACCTGAATCGGTTTTCCATTCAGAAAGGCGCCTTCGCCTTTCACCGCGTGAAATGTTTCATTCAGATTTGGCTCGTGAACAACTCCGGCAAACAATTCATTTTCCTTCATCAATGCAATGCTGATGCTGTACAACGGAATACCATGAATATAGTTTGTTGTCCCGTCCAACGGGTCAATAATCCAGGTCCACTCACTATTAGTATGTTTCTCTCCGCTTTCTTCGGCAAGAAAAGAGCTGTTGGGAATAATCCTGCTCAGTTCCTCAATCAGCATGGCTTCGGATTGTTTGTCAACAAAGGAAACAAAATCGTTTAATCCCTTTGATTTTACATCGTTTTGAGTCAGCTTCAAAACCGAAGCAAGCTGGAACAGACCTGTTTCAACGGCAGACCGGCTGATTTTTTTAATGATTGATTCAGAGAAGTTCATGAGAGGAATTGTTTATACAAATGTATGGGATAATAATAAATTGTTATTTTATGCAAAGATGTGAAATGTATTTCACATCTTTGCATAAATATGATTTCAACCGAAGACTTCCTATCCCTTTCAGTTTCTGCAAGAACGAAACTCCTGAGCCAGCTTCAGAATGCTCATAAACGTAGTTATGCAAATCATCATACCCGAACAAAGCCAAAAATTAATTGTCCATTTTGCAATTCACCAGATTTTAGTCTCAATGGATACAGCCCTTCAGGGAAAGAGCGATTTCTTTGTAAGTCATGTAACCATTCTTTTGCTATTACAACGGGAACCCCTATTCATGCAATAAAGAAACCGGAAAAATTTTTAAAATACTTTAATATAATGAGTTGTGGCTACAAACCGCTTAAAAACATGGCTGAAGAAACCGGGATTTCGCTATCTGCAGCATTTGAGTGGAGACATAAAATTCTTTGTGCCATGGAATCCATGAATGAAAATTATGTGGGAATAACTGATTTCAGACAAAGTGAAATGCCTTTCAGCAGAAAGGGTTTGAAGAATACTGAAGAAATAAATGAAAACAAGCAATTTATCACAAATGTTTTAGCCGTAGCTGATTATAGAAACCACAATGAGATAACGGTTTTGAGTGTAGGGAAATTAAAGATGGCTGATTTCCCTGATGAGATACAGCATAAATTATTTACTCAAGCAATTGTTTTAGCTCCTTGGCACAAAGTTGTATCGGATTTTTTCAGAGCTGGCAAATCCAGTTATACTCTTTTCAGGCCAGAGAAACCTTATAACAGGTTTGATGTCAGAAATGCCGATAAGCTGCATGATGCCATGAATACATACATAAAACAACGAATGAAGGGAGTTTCAACAAAGTACTTGCAGACGTATTCTGCATGGGTTGAAAGAATTGCCGGCTTCAATAAAAGAAACACAAACGATTGGGCTGTCTTGATAAAAAATCAGATGGCCTGGGGAAGATATGCAAATCAGGAAGACTCCTTCAGATATTTTATTGAGAACAAAGCTGACATTGTTTATAAACGTTCATTCAACAGAAACTGGAAAACGGCTGAAAATTTCCGTATTACGTCGTTGAATCGGCATAAACAAAATCAAGATCTTCATTAATTTTTGATAAAATGACTGAAATAACAGCGTTTTCATTTATTGAATTTTCATCCACCCCGCATTTGATATAATTATCCGTAAATCCGAAGCGAAGGCCGTTTTTGCTGGTCCCTTCAGCCAGCATGGGCCTGATTGTACCTGTGTTTTTCTTAAAAAAGGATTGTTGTTTTTCTTTTCCGAGTTCAAGCAACTGATTTACCCGATGTCTGATTTCATGAGGATGCACTTGGTCCGGGCTTTTGCTGGCGTTGGCAAGAGGCCGGTCGCTGTACGGGAATACATGCAGATAGCTTATTTCCAGTGATTTAATGAAATCATATGTCGTTGTGAATTCATCTGCTGTTTCACCAGGAAAGCCTGCAATAACGTCGGCGGCAACACATGCGTGAGGAATCATGTTTTTGATGGCATTTACCCTGTCGCGAAAAAGCCGGGTATCATAGCGCCGGTGCATGCGTTTCAATGTAAGATCGCAGCCGCTCTGGAGCGGCAGATGAAAATGGGGCATTATGATTTTTGACTGCGCGACCAGATCAATAATTTCGGGTGACAACAGTTCCGGTTCGGTACTCCCCAGTCGGATGCGGATACCGGACAGGTTGGAATCCATGGTTCTGAGTAGTTGAAAGAAACTCTCATTGTTATTAAGTCCGAATGTTCCGATATTCACTCCTGTTAAAATTATCTCCCTGAAACCTTTCGAAATGATTTGCTCAACATCGCTCATGACGCCGGAAATGGTATTGCTGACACTCCTTCCCCTCGCATAGGGAACGGTGCAGTAAGAACAGAAGTAGTCGCAACCGTCCTGAATCTTGAGAAAACTGCGGGTTCTTTGTTCAAGGCTGTAGGCTGAAACAAAACTCTCTATAGTATCATTTGATACTATCACTTCTGAAACCAACTCTGGTAGTTTCATTTTTTGTGAATGTTTCACTATCAAATGATTGGTACCGGCAAGAAGACTTTTTAAAACTTCAGAATTCACATCAGCCATGCATCCGGTTACAGCAAACCGGGCATTTGGAGCAGTCTTAATGAGTTTTGAAATTATCTGTCGTGTTTTCTTCTCTGCCACGGCAGTTACGGCGCAACTATGAACAACGATAAGGTCAGCTTCGGCTGCAGCTCTGGTCTGCCGCCATCCCTTTGCTATGAAAGCATTTACCAAAGCGGAGGATTCGGCAAAATTGAGCTTGCAACCCAGTGTTGTAAGGTAGAAACGGGAGGGGGCGGAAACAGACATGCAGAATTTTGTATTTGAAAAAAACTATTAGTTTTGCAAAATTAACCAATTTAGTCTGTTTATGAATAAACTCGCAGTAGTAGCATTTGGCGGAAACGCATTGCTCCGTGGAGATCAGAAAGGAACCTATGAAGAACAGGTTGCCAATGTTACAGCCACTTGTGAAAATCTGGTGGATCTGATAAAGCAGGGATTTGATATTGTTATTGGTCATGGCAACGGTCCGCAGGTCGGCAATGTCATGCTTCAGCACGATGCCGGAGAGGAAAAACATGGCATTCTGGCTCAGCCCATGCATTTTTGTGTGAGTGAAACACAGGGATCGATTGCTTATCTGATTGAACAGCAGTTGCAGAATGTTCTCAGAAAACATGACATTAAAAAGAATATTCTTTCACTGGTAACCCGGGTTATTGTTGACAAAAACGATCCGGCGTTTCAGAATCCGACCAAACCGGTGGGCCCGTATTACACCAAAGATCAGTCTGAAAAACTTGCAGCTGATTATGGTTGGGTGTTCAAGGAAGATCCCCGCGGCCGCGGATGGCGAAGGGTTGTTGCTTCACCCAAACCGGTTGATATCATGAACTGGGAAATGGTTGAGCGTCTTGCCCGCGAAGGGAACATTGTGATCACTGTAGGTGGTGGCGGTATTCCCGTTATTGAAGATGAAAACGGTGACATGCAGGGAATTGATGCAGTAATCGACAAGGATCTTGCTTCAGCCACACTGGCCTGTAAGATAAAAGCCAATGATTTTTACATCCTGACGGATGTCCCGAATGTATATATCAATTTTCACAAACCCGGTGAGCAGAAGCTGGAAACCATTTCGGTGCCTGACATTGAAAAGCACCTTGCTGATGGACATTTCACCGAAGGCAGCATGGCGCCCAAGGTCCGGGCTTGCCTCATGTTTGTGAAAAACGGCGGAAAGGAAGCTATCATTACTGAAGCTACCCAACTGAAAAATTCAGATGCCGGAACAAAAATTATTGCGTAAATTTGGTGCAAATTAGTAACAAAAAAAACTATGAACTGTCCCAAATGCAATGCAGAACTGAAGCCCGGTGCACGTTTTTGTCATGTATGCGGCTTCGACACTCAGTCTGTACCAGTTACTCCACCGGTAACACCCATTGTAAATCAAACCCAAACAACTAATACTATGGAACAAAACACAAACCCGACACCACAACAGCCTCAGGGCAACGAACAATTTGACATGAATAAAGTGCCCAAAACATCATGGATTTATGCTGGTATTGCCGCTCTTGGCGCAATCGGTGTTCTACTGCCGTGGGCACGCGTGTCTGTATTTGGATTTTCAAGCTCAGCCAACGGCATGAATGCATGGCAGGGGGTTATTTCCTTCATTTTACTTCTTGCACTGGCCGTAATTATTGTTGCCGGCAATGCAATCAAAATGGATGAAAAAACCAGAGATCAGATAAAATCTTTTGGCGCTTATGTACCCGCAGTTTTCAGTCTCTGGGTTCTTATTGAAGTTCTCGGCGAATCAATGGTTCAGCCTGGAATAGGATTGTTCATTACTCTTATTTGCTCTGTTGCTTTGATTCTTATCGGACACAAAGTTATCAAGCTGAAATAACAATGAAAGCACACGAATACGCATTCTGTCCGGAGTGCGGAAACAAACTGGAGGGGGACGAG
>VSSQ01001152.1_pt1 | contig 11118 bp, 8 predicted proteins | sample 4763081 | NCBI WGS metagenome assembly VSSQ01 (sample SAMN12137344, study PRJNA551015) | bioreactor metagenome | isolation source: SDC9 anaerobic chlorinated ethene degrading culture | place: USA: Knoxville, Tennesee | collected 2015-01-01
TGCGATAGAATATGCGGCAATGCATCCCGAACAGGTAGTCTCCATGGCGCTGTTCGAGCCGGGCGGACTGGGTGAAACGGTCACGGGACAGCTGTTTACCTACTGCTATATCCACACGCCGAGCATGCTTCGTCTGCTGAACAAGCGTTATGTCAAAATGAGCCGCCAGCAAATCGAAAAACTGCTCCGCTCGCTCTATACGGGCACTTCCGCGCCCACCGACCCGGAGCGGCTGATTACGGTTCTGCAGGACGAGATTCGCGGCAAGTTCGAGTGCGGCGAAAACGATATGGACGATTGGCAGCTCAGCGGAATCGGCGCGTTCCGGCTGAAATGGAACCTGCTTAGTACGATTCCGCAGATACAGTGCCCGACGCTTTGGCTCAGGGGAAAAAACAGCGTGCTCGTCAAGCAGAGCGAGATGGAGCGCGCGGTTGCGTTGGCGCGGCAGGGCGGCAGCGAGGCGGCGCTGACAACGGTTCCGAACGCGGGGCACATGCTCCCGCTGGAACAGCCGGAAACGGCAAACCGGGCTGTACTTGAGTTTTTGAACAGAACAACGAAATAGAGCGCGACAAAAAAGCCCGCCGTTTAAGGCGGGTTTTGCGTATACAGTAGTTAGAGAGACAAAAATCAAGCCCCGAAGATCAGCATATAAAGGCCGACCACGCAGAGCAGAACCGCAACAAACGTCTGGAACCTGCCTTTCTCCATGCGCCGGATGAACCGGTTTGCGGCGAAAGTTCCGGCAACCATGGCGGCGCCCATGGCAAGCCCTAACAAAAGCGTTTCTATCGTCAGGGAAGCAAGCTTGGAGTAAACGACCGTTTTGAGCGCATGCATGGCCACGGCGGTTGTGGCTTCGCTCGCGATATAGGCGACGGGGGAAAGCCCCAGCGAGAGAAACACCGCGGCTCCAATAGGCCCGCCGCTGCCCGCCAGCCCGGAGAGTCCTCCGGTGACCGCGCCGCCGACCAACAGCGTCGCGCGGCTGCCTTTGAGTTCAAAGAGCTTGCACATTTTGAACACGACAAGAAGAATCAGCGCGCCGCCGATGCATCGCGTTACGATATCCTTTGGCAAAACGGTAAAGCCAAAAGCACCGAGCGCACTCAGCGGCAGGGCGGTCAGGCAGAACCAGCCGACCGCGCTCCACTTGATCTGCCGGAACCCCGAAGCCATCCGCGCGAGGTTGCCGATGAGCTGAGCCAGCGTAATCACGGGAACAGCCGCTTCCGCGCCGATATAGTACGTGATGACCGGCAAGAGCAGCAGCGCGCCGCCAAAGCCCGCAGCGCCCGAGATCAGCGCCGCGAGAAAGCTCGCCAGTATCAGTACAATCCACATGATCGGCTCCTCATTCTCTCTCCAGTTTACGTTCAGACAAGCAAAGATAAATGCGGCTTATACGCGCGCGGTCATCCACTCGTTCATGAAAGCTAACTGTTCTTCCGTATGGAACCAATGCTCGCCGTTTTCCATCACGGTCAAATCGCAGTGGAAGCGCTCGGCAAACGCGTCTATATCGCTTCTGTCGGTCAGGTTCTCAAAACTTCCGTACAACAGGCTGGTGGGACTGCTCCAATTCTCGACGGGGTGCTGTTTTGCATAGCAATAGTAGTCCCAGCTCAACGGCTGGCCAAAACCCGTTTCAATGATCTTTTGCTCCTGCAGTTCCTCTTTTGTCACATTCGCCCAGAGCATCATCTTTTCGATCAGACGGGACATATCCAGAATGGGGGAGACGAACAGGCTTTGCGCAATCTGCTTGTCACCAAACGCAAGCATGCTGAACCATGCGCCTATGCTGTTGGCGCGGAGGGCGATCTTCTCCGGCTGCGACTGCTCCAGAACGTCCCAGACCGTGCGCAGTTCCGGCAAGGCAACCCACGGATAGAATCGCTCGGTCTCGTTTTTGCGTTCACCGTGTTCCGGCAGATCGACGCCGACCACCTGCCAGCCTTTTGGCTGAACGATTTCGGCAAAGGCGACGGCTTCCTCTTTGCTGCCGCCCATGCCGTGGACAAACAAAAAGATACGCTTGGAGGGCTCGCCGCAGACGATGGCGGGAACGCCCCCGATTGAGATTCGTTCTGTTTTCATGTTTTAGTTCCTGCGAATCAGAATTCCCTTCATATAGTGCGACTGGTTGTGCGTTTGGTAAACCAGCTCTTTTTCCTGTTCCGTGCATCCGATTAAAAGCTTGATCTCCGAGTCGCGCTTTTTCAAATCCACGGTGCATACGATAGCGTCGAGCAGATGAGCTTCGTCCGATCCCCGCCATACGTCGATTCCGCCGCCGTCCATGGAGGACGTGTTCTCCAAATACCCGTAATCGACCGGGTATACAAAATTCGGGTATTTTGGGTGTGCCGTATTCTTTGGCCGGTCGATTATAATATTCGATTCGGCAATCAGCGTGTCGAGCGCCGCCCAGAACGATTCGGTTTGTTCCATGATTGTTCCTCCTTATTCAGAAGCGACTGTGCCGTCCGACTCGACGCATCTGCGAAGTTTTGAGCGATTGATACCCAACACAGTTTATATGGAAATGCGGCGCTAGTCCATGAAAATATGCTGGATGAGCGACTAAAAAAGCGGCAAAGTCGTTTGCCGCTTTTCATTGCGTGACTTATGCAGAATTCGCTTATTTCGGGCGGAATACCTCGTACAGCGCGACAAAGGTTGCGTCACCTTCCACCGTGTCGGGAATTTCGCTGTCCCAGCCAATAAAGCGCCAGCCGATGTTTGCAATTACGGTCGGTATGGAGATGGAATCGCCAATGGCGAGACCACTGAGCACGAGCGGATCCGTGGAGGTGCCCTTGCCGTCCAGATCAAACGTAATGGTGTAGGTCACAGGCGCGTACTGCGCGGTATAGGTTGCGTCGCCGAAGACCGTCGTAACGGGGGTCGTATCCCAGCCGTCGAACGTCCAGCCTTCGTCGGCAGTCACGTTTGGAACCGTGATGGAGTCGCCGGAGGCAAGCCCGATGAATATGAGCGTATCGCCGGAAGTTCCGCGTTCGCCAAGCACGAACTCAACGCGGTAGTTCGCCTCGGTATAACGCGCGGTATAAACTGCGTCGCCTTTTACCGTTACGGAAGGCTCAGAATCCCAGCCGTCAAACGTCCAGCCGGCGTTTGCGGCAACGTTCGGAACGCTGATACCAGCTCCGTAGGAAAGCCCGCTGAATACGAGTTTATCTGAGGAAGTGCCATGTTCGCCAAGCAGGAAACGAACGGTATAGGTAATCTTTTGATACTGCGCGGTGAACAGCGCGCCGCTTGAAAGCGAAAGCTGGCTGACTTCTTCGCAGCTCAGGCATTCAATGCCGCCTTTCGGCAGCCATCCGGCAAACGAGTACCCATTTGGAGCGTTGACCACAGGAATTTGATCCAGTGCAATATGACTGATTGCTGAAAGTTTGACCAAGGGGACGCGGTCAGCGGTCAGGCTGCCTAGATCGCCTGCAAGGAAGGTGACTTCCGTTGGCGCAAGCCGGAGTGAAAACATTTGGGAAACCCAGTTACCGTTTTGACTCGCTGTCAAGGTGCGGTTCCCGATCAGGCCGGAATCGAATACCTGCTCCGAAGCGTACAGAACAAAGCCGCCGTCCGCCAGCTCGTTATAGAGCGTCTGCAGACCGGCGGAATCCTCCGGCGCTGTAAAGCCGACTGTATTGTCCGAAATTCCGAACAGTGTGATGATAACGGAGGGTGCATTCGTTTCGAAGCCGTCCACAGACAGGCTCGTTCCGCTGCCGGTTTCGCCGGAGGCGGCGAAGATGGGGTCAGACGGGTCGATACCACGGCAGATCAGTATTTTGCCGGAAACCTGCGCCTGCTCATCGTCTGCGTTCCCGGTTGCAACGAGGAACGGGTACAGGCTCGGTTCTTCCGCGGGATCCTGAATGAATTTGTAGAAGCTCTCCATGCCGACACCGGCTTCGTTTACTGTCCGCATGATGATTGTCCAGCCAGAGCCGGGCTCAACGGAAAAATCAGACTCACCGGCGCAGCAAATTTGCGCCAGCAGCAGGTCGCCCGCCTGCGCCTCGGCGGGCAGCGCGAGCGAAAGCGTAACGGAACTGGGCGTTGCTTCTGCGGCAGGGTCGCCGGCAGCTTCCGGCACTTCGGTTGCGGCAGGCGCAGCATCGGGTGTGGCGTCCGTTTTGGCGGGCACGCAGGCCATACAAAACGTGGTGGAGAACAATATCAAGACGCACAGGAAATAAAACAACGAGGACAGCCTGCCGAAAGCTCGCTTTGGCATATAATTCTCCTAACAGAAAATAATAGTATGAAATTACGGTTAAAATAGAGGGATGCGCTCGAAATGAGGATATTTATACTATGACTAATAACACTAGCTTTATGAGTATACAGGCTTGCTCATAAGCGAGTCAACAGGCAATTTTTATGCCGAAAAATGGATTAATGTATCGGCTCCGGCCGAATCACTTTCAGCGTTTTTTTGATCTGTATTTTTTCGCGGTACATCTTTTCATCGGCAATGTTGATCACGCGGTCGATCTGCCGCTGCATGCCGCAGTCGAACTCCTCAATACCGTGGCTTACACTGACCAGATAGCGATTCGCTCCGGTTTCGTTGATCTTTGAAAAATACTGCGTAATACGGCTCCAGACTTCTTCCGCCTGATCAATGTCAAGCCCCTCGAAGATAATCAAGAATTCGTCGCCGCCGAGACGGGCGATGAAGTCGCTCTCGCGCGTGTTGCGCTTGATCCCATCCACCACGGTTTTTATCAGCGCGTCGCCCGCTTCGTGACCGAGGGTATCGTTGACTTCCTTCAGCCCGTTGATGTCGATAAAGCAGATGCAGTTGGTGCTGCAGCTCTTTGAGGAGGCGAGAAGTTTTTCAATTTTCTCCAGCCCGGCGCGGCGATTGTAGACCCCGGTCATCGCGTCGAACTCGGAAAAATACTTTACCTGCCGCTTCTCGCTCTCGTTGAGCGCGGCAAGAAAGGCGATAGCAAACGCTATGGGAAGCAGCAGTAAATAGTACTGGTAGTTTTCGGCAAACACGCCAAGCAGGAACTGCCAAAAACTCTGCGTGAACAGTTTGCCGCTTTCCGAACTGGAAGGCAGGTAGGAAACCAGCGCCCAGTCGCCGGAACCAAGCGTAAACTGATAATTCGAGTGCGCCTGCGCAAACTCGTCGCTCGTGACGATTTTTGAGTAGAGAAAGACGCCGTCCGGGTAGATGAGCTGTCCATCGCCGCCGGACTGAATTGCCGCCCATTCTGACGGATATTCGAAAGCGAAACTGACGTTCTCTTTGCCTTCATACATGAAAGCCCATTCCTTATCGGGCGCGGAGCTGTTATAAACCCAATAACCGTCACTGTTCAGCAAAAAAACGCTGCCGTTGCTGGCGGTGGAAACAAGTCGAATGTAGTTGATCATATCCTCCGCAAGATAGTTCAGGATTACGATGCCCTCTAGCTGGTTCGAATTGTCGTAATACGGTATGGATATGCGCAGCATCGGCTTGACCGGATTTTCAATCTGGTTGTTTTCAACGTTCAAATCGAGCTTGGAAACATAGATCTGGTTTGCTTCCAGTGAAATTGTTTCTGTAAAATAGTAGCGGTCTTTTTTGTTCTGTAAGTCTTCCGGCGCGACCGAAACAGCTCCATCCTTGGAATAATTTACGCGGATGACTTCGTTGCCTTCCGCGTCGATGTATCGTATCTGATCGTACATCTGGCGGCTGTTCGAAAAAGCGATCCATTCCTGAATGAGTTCGTCATACCCCTCTTCGCTGTCATGCAGACGAAGGCTCTCGCGAATGAAGATCAAATCGCCGGTAATCTTATTCAGCCTTGCCGAAAGGACGGTGTGCTCCGCGCTTAGCAGCGTTTCCTCATTGCTCAAAAGTCTGGTTTGCGTCGCCTTGTCCACATTGTAAGAAACAAAAGCGGTTATGCCGAAGATTAAAAGGAACAGCGCGGCAAAAACGAGCAGGAATATTTTGTAAAACGTTTTCTTCATCTCTATAAAAACAGTTCGAAACATAGGCGTCATCCTTTTTAAGATAATCGTGAGGAGTTTCATTCAGGTAAAACGAATGGTTAGTTCATTGCCTGCTCAATACGCGCCGGGTTTTACTCGCTATTCGTTGATGGCTTCAACGCCCTGACGCTCAAGCTCCGCCAGATGATCGAGCATCGCCTGCAGAACGTCCGGCGGATGCCCGCTCCAGTCCTTGACCTCGCCGGTTACCTTGAGCGGAAAACGTGTGCGGTAGGAACGGGTAGGGTTTCCGGGGAACTTTTTGTCCGTCAGGTTCGGGTCGTTTTCAAACGCGCCGGTGGGCTCCACCTGATAGATACGCCCCGGAGAATCGCCTTTGGCGAGCTCTGCGCCCCAAACCGCCGCGTCGAGTGTTGCGCTCATGTAAACGAAGTTCGCTGTACTGCGGCTGCCGTAATTGGAAGAATGCCGCGCCTCCAGCAGATCACCCGCGCGCAGATCAGCTTTGGTTCCGTGATAAAACGGGCCGGGATCGGACGGGGAAGATAACGCGGCGCCGCTTTCGAGCGGGAGGCTTAAAAAGACGGTTCCGAAAATCGGGCAGTCGTAATAAGGCGGAATTTCCACAAAGCCCAGTTCACGGTAGAGCTGCTGGGCGCGCGCCATGCTCGAAAGCGTGTCGAGCACGAGATACCGGCAGCCAATCTCCTTTGCGTCCGTAATCAAACGCTCAACGAGCATTCTGCCAAGACGGAGCCCGCGAAACGAATTTCGTACGTAAAGCCGCTTCATCTCGGCGCGCGCATTGTCCAGCCTGCGCAGGGCGGCGCACCCGGCGAGTTCGCCTTCCACGAGCGCGAGGTAGAGCCTGCCGTTCGGACGGGCGTATTTACCGGGCAGCAACGCCAGTTCCTCTTCGTAATTTTGATAGCCCAGATCGACCGGAAGTGAAGCGGCATATTCGCTAAACAACGTTTTTACATCTTCAATTCGTTCGTAGGCTTCGATCAGTTCAATCTGCATCGTTTTCCTCTTGTTGTGGTTTCACGGTATTTTAGGGTTATATGTCTTTTAACGTGCCGCAGAGTGCTTTTAGCGCTTTACAGGCAGGCACTCATTAGCAGTCGTTTTTCGCTAAGCCGAAGCACCCAGCCGCTGAAAGATGCGTAAACATAGAAACGTCAAATAGGGAGAAGGCTGTTTCTTTTGGCCGAAATCCCAATCTTTATACTTTAGGTAAACAGATTCCGGGGTAAAGAAACCTTCAGCATCCTGCTTGATTTTGATGATGGCAATCATTTCTTCAAAGCGCGGGTCGCTGCGGATAAACTGGTATTTGCTCAGTACGTTCGCCACGCTGACGATATCGTACCAGTGTGACGGCGCCTTCAGCTTGCGGAAATCTGTTCCCATATAGAAGACGTACGGATGTTTAGAACGGCTGTTCTCCCAGAGATTCAGGAGCGTGTTCACGGCAGATACCGCGGCGGAGGAATCTCTGTATTCCGGCAGACCGGACAACAAATCGGCCATAATCAGGGTAGCATACGGGCAGCAATCATCCGCGCGACCGGGCCCGCGGAATCTACCGAGCTCCGGCGAGACGGCGCAGGGGAACCCGTTTTCGCGCGAAAGCGAAAGAAGATATTCCAAACCGGGGCGAATGAACGTTTCAAATTCCACGTCCGCTTTGAACAGCGCAAGCAGCAGCAAAGGCGCGTCGCATAAGCTCCAGCCGAAGGCGTCCTCGCCGGAACCGCCGAAATGCTTTGGAATATTCGAAACCGACTGGTACACGCCGTATTCGTCCCGATGGCTCAAAATCTCATCGACCGCTTTTGCTATTTCAGGCACGCCGGTGTCAAAACCGAGGTCAAGCAGAAACAGGAGCTGATGAACCGGCAGGTACGGGTTTTTGTGGTTGGCTATGACCGTTTCATGGAAGTTGCGGATATTCTGCAGGCAGCTGCCTATGCGCGCATCCGCCAGCGCCGCATCTTTGCAGGCAAGAAGCTCGTCCTTCGGCTCGCCGCACAAATCGAGGCGAACTGCATACTTCAGCCAGTCTTCGCTTCGAGCCAGCAGCGCTTGGCAGTCCATATGAGTATCTCCTTGCCTTTAAAAATGCAAAATATCGACAATTACGAGCTGAAGAAGGATTCTTACACTTAAATAATACAATTGCGCGGCGAAACTATCCAGTACTTCTTGCAGAATGCCGAACGCTTGCGCAAAAAAACGCCGCCGTTTCGTTTACCCAAAGACAAACGCACGACGGCGAAAGATCGTTTTTCAGCGGTGAACCCTTTACTCCCAAACGACGCAGCGGTTGCCCGCGCCGTTCTTTGCCATGTACATCGCCTTATCGGCGTATTTCAAAATTTCGCTTTCGTGTTCCGAAGCACCGTTGTCGCAAACGCCGATGCTGAGTTTCAACTGAACTTTTACATCGTCCCCAACCGTGACGACGCATTGATTGGCGGCTTTCAGGATTCGGTTGGCAATCTCCAGCGCTTCCTTGCTCCCAACGCCGGGCAGAAGCGCTTCGAACTCATCGCCGCCGATGCGCGCAACCAAATCCTCGCGGCGCAGGACGTCTCGCAGGACGCCGGCAAACGCTTTGAGCACGCGGTCGCCTGCGTCATGGCCGTATGTATCGTTGATGCTCTTGAACTTATCCAGATCCATCATCAGCACAGAGACCGACTCGCCCAAAAGAACCGCTTCAAACAACTTCTTGGAAAATGCTTCCGAAAAACTCTCCCGGTTCATCAGCCCCGTCAGGTTGTCCGTTTCCGCCTTTGCCTTCAGGGTCAATTCCTGCACTCTTAGCTCGGTTACATCCCGCATAATCGAAACCGAGCCGATCTGCGTTCCCGCGTGATTCTGGAGGGGGTAAACGCGGATATGGATAAAGCTGACTTTACCGCAGGTCAGGCGCAGTTCCAGTTCACCGGCGGTGTTTTGCTTTGTCAGTTCAACCCATTCGGGAAAACTGACAAAAACATCGCTCATCTTCGTGCCGGTGAGTTTTTCCTGAATGCAGAAACTGGAACCTAGAATTTTAGTTGCGCAGGGATTCGTGTCCGAAATCATTCCGGTGATATCCGTTACGAGCAGACCCATCTCTATTACGTCGAACACCTTTTCCCGCGCGATGGGGGACACGCGGAAGAGATTATTGGAAAACAGGTTCGAAAAGAGGATAAGCGCGCCGGGCAGATACATTGCTACGATTGGAATATTGATGCTTGTGCCTTCCAGAAAAGCGGACTTTAACAGCGAAAGCACAAAAACAAGCCCCTGTGCGATGAGTATTAACACAACCTGTTTTCTGAGACTCTTGGTGACCTTGCGCGAGAAGACAAAGAGGGTGACAAGGGAGATCATCACCAGCAGATAGTTAAACGAAACAAGTACCTTGCCCAATAGGGTCTGATGAACGGAGAGCGCTTTGCCGAACATTTGGCTAACGCTGATGGTGTATCCGGTGCGCATCAAGTGGGTGGAGGAATCCGTAAAGATCAGCAGAATCGCAACACAGGGGATAACCAGCAGGAGCGGAAGGTATTTTTTAAGGCGGTCGTAGCCCGAATAGTCAACTGCAAAATAAACGCACGCAACAGGGAGGAGAAAAATGCCGATCTGCTCGATATTCCGCCAAAGAAGCATGGACTGTTCGGTTTCCGAAAGCATTTCAAACAGCGAGCCGAGCGACCATATTGTTACACAAACAATCTGCAGGACGAATGCTTTCGATCCCGCTATGTTGAGATTGCGAAGAGCGAACGCGCAAACGATGAATAACAATACCAGTGAACTGCCGACGATGAAAATGTAGCCAAGCTCCACGAATTGCATACCTCCACTCAAACAGGTTGCTTACATGGTAATGAATGATGATTACTTTAACTATAAAGTACAAAAGCCGAACAATCAATGTTTTAAGTGGTATTTCGTATTTTTGTTTCTATCGCTTATGCTCGCAAAAAAGGATTCCCGCACTAACGGCGGGAATCCTGAGTTGCTTAAGACGACCTGCAAACGTACTAATTTTTTACGACGCGGGCGTGGCAAAAATATCAATCGCGGTCGTGTTCGGTACATACTCCCAGAACGGCGGGATGTATTCCGGCGGGGTCAGTTCCAGATACAGGTCGATCAGCTCGTCCTTTAGGAGCGGAATTTTCATATCGGCGTCGAACGCTTCATAACTACTTTGCAAGGAATCATTCTGCACCTGATCCAGCAGTTCGTTGCCATTGTACGCAATATCCCAAAGATTGTAATTGGCAATCAAGTCCGCCAGCGTGCCGGAACCGAGAAGGTGCACACCCTCCAGCATAGCACTGGAGGCGTTGTGATACTTCCAGAGATCCATGTACGAAAGATTGGCGGGCGCCGTTTCGCTGTCAATGAAATAGGAGAACATATATTCGCCGTTGAACAGGCTGTGCACGTCGGTCGTGCCTGCGGGAGTGCCGTAGTATTCTATCGCCCAGATGATGCGCTTAGAACCGTTCAGCAGATAATAATACATAGTGATTTGACCGAACGGATAGCCCGGCTCAAAATCATCATCAACACCCATCAAAAGAATTGCCTGGTCACGAGAGAGCGCGGGCACGGGCGTTGCGGCGGGGGTGGGAGAAGGAGGATTGTCGAAATCGGCAGGCTTTACCGCACCCGGAACATACTCCCAGAACGGCAGCAGATACTGCATTGGAGTAGAGTCGATATATGCTCCCATCATCTTCTCTTTCGTCCAGACGCTTGTGCCATAGGTACCGTCCGCGATATACGAGCTGATTGCCGCGTAAGGATCGCCAGTTCCGGTCGTACTGAGGCTGTTTGCCGCAAACACGTCGTAGATATCGAGCAGCTTGCATGAGGTGAGAAAAGCGTATTGACTGAACGGTTCGCTGACTTCCGAAATGTATTTCGGATAGGTTTTAGGATTCGCTTTGAGCTGGTCTTCCATAGGAACGGCTATCTGAAACAACAATTGGCGATTGAACACCTCATAGAAATTGAATACACCCTGCGTCGCGGTCGCTTCTTTGGATGCCCAGATCAGTCGGCCTTCACCGTTGACTTCGGCGTAAAAAACAAAAATGG
>VSSQ01001155.1_pt1 | contig 11099 bp, 10 predicted proteins | sample 4763081 | NCBI WGS metagenome assembly VSSQ01 (sample SAMN12137344, study PRJNA551015) | bioreactor metagenome | isolation source: SDC9 anaerobic chlorinated ethene degrading culture | place: USA: Knoxville, Tennesee | collected 2015-01-01
AGTTCTACTATTAATAATCCTACTAAAAGTTTAATTGTAGCTTTACTCATTATAGAAGAAGTATAAAGTTCAGTTATTATTTTCTCTACTAAGTTTTGTATTTCTTTGTTATCTGCAACTTTAAAATATAAATATTCTCCTTCTTCATAATTAGTATATAAGGTTGTTATTAAGAATCTGCTTATTATATTATCATTTTCTAATAAGCCTAATATATAATCGAAGAATTCAGGTTTTATTATAAAGTTTATTATTATATCTTCTTCTTTAGAAGCTTCAATTTCATGAGTAATATATTGATTTAAGAAAATTAACTCTCCCCTTTTAAGTATTATTTTCTTATCATCAATTATCTCTGTTAAGCTTCCTTGATAAACATAGTTAAATTCAATATAGTTATGCTTATGCTTTGGAAAATCTATAAACCTTGTATGCTTTCTTATATCTATAAGCTCTTCTTTTCCTAATAACTTATTACTGTCTATTATAAATTGACCATTATCAGTATATAAACTTTTATTAACTTCATGCTCACCATTTAAAATTTTATTTTCTTCATCTGTTAGTGCTATTAATTTATTATGAATATACTCCTTCATAAGTTTTCTCCTACTGGCACTTATTTTTATTTACCTTTATTTTAGCATAAGTAAATTTTCACAACAAATTAATCAATTTTTAAAGATAACAAAGCCTTTTACAGTTAATCTAAATCTTTTCCTTGAGTTGAAATTACTTTCTTGTACCAATAGAAACTATCTTTTCTGCTTCTTTCTAAGGTTCCATTTCCTTTATCATCACGATCTACGTAAACAAAACCATAACGTTTCTTCATTTCTCCAGTTCCTGCAGAAACTAAATCAATGCATCCCCACATTGTATATCCCATTAAATCAACACCATCAATATTAATAGCATCTCTCATTGACTCAATATTTTTACGTAGGTATTCAATACGATAAGTATCATGAACACTTCCATCTTCCTCTTTTTTATCATCCCAACCAATACCATTTTCTACAATCCATAATGGTTTGTGGTAACGATCATATAGTGTATTTAATGCAATTCTTAAGCATGCTGGATCAGTTGCCCATCCCCAAGCATTTGTTTCTAAATATGGGTTCTTGATTCCCATTATAAAGTTTCCACCACTTTTATCAACATCATCATGTGTTGTAAATGTACTAGAACCGTAGCAAGAGAAGCTTAAGAAGTCAGCTGAATATTTTTCAAGAAGATCAAAATCTTCAGGTTCTGTATCTAAGACAATGCCTTCTCTTTCATATTTCTTAAGTCTATAAGCTGGATAGTGTCCACCTGTTTGCACATCAGTATAGAACAAACTTGTTTGAGCCGCTTCCATAACCATTAATTGATCAGCAGGATCACAAGTATAAGCATAAATTGGTTGATATGCCAGCATTTGTCCTACTTTTATTTCATCATTAATTTCATGAGCTGCTTTTACTGCTTTTGCGCTTGCTACAAATTGGTTGTGAGCTGCTTGTGCTTTATTTTGAGGTGTTGGATCAGACACTCCGCCTGCAACAAATGGAGCAAATTCCATAATATTAATTTCATTAAAAGTTAACCAGTACTTTACTTTTCCTTCATAATACTTAAAAACTGTTTTTGCATAGTTTTCAAAGAAATCTATACACTTTCTATTTGACCAGCCACCATATTTAATTGTTAAATTAATTGGTGTTTCGTAGTGTGATAATGTTACTAATGGTTCTATGCCATATTTTACACATTCATCGAAAACTTCATTATAAAACTTTAATCCTTCTTCATTAGGCTCTGCATCATCACCATTTGGAAAAATACGTGCCCAGTTCATACTTAAACGGAATGTTTTAAAGCCCATTTCACCCATATTCTTATGAGTATAGCTATAATCCTTTATATGAAGACAACTTAGATATATTGAAAGAGTTTCTTACTATAAATAACGAGAAACTCCTAAAATTAAGATCAACTAAATATTATGAAAACTATTTTTCTATTAAGTTAACTACTTCTGATAACTTTGAAGGAACTATCTTAGTAGGCCCTACTATTTCCTGTGGAATAGATGAAAAATCAATTGATTTGCTTATCAAAGAATTTAATCTTCTTGCTAAAGATAGAAGAAAGTTAATAGATTATTATAATCATCTAATCATAATGGATTTTAATAGTTTCAGCGATATAGCCTTATTACTTTATAATTTAATTTATGATTATAAATTAGATTCATATGATCTTTTAACAAATGATCAAGCATTAATTAATGTTGAATCTAAAAAGAATAATACAATTGATACTTATCTCTCTACAAATAAACGAGAATTTGTATTACATCACTCTCAAAAATACGAAAGAGAGTTGTTGACTTGGATAAAGGAAGGAAATATAAAAAAACTAAAAGATCTTACTGAATCAGAAAGTAATATTGATGGAAATAAGGGAGTTCACTCAAAAAATCCATTAAGAAATGAAAAGAATATATTTATTAGTTTTACATCATTAGTATCACATGCAGCTATTGAGGGTGGACTAGATTGGGAACTAGCTTTAAGTCTTAGCGACTTTTATATACAAACTGTAGAAGAGTGTAACGTAATTGTAGATATATATAATTTATATGAAAAGATGTTTTTAGATTATGGAGAAAGAGTACATAAAATTAAAACTAGTAACTACTCTATTTCTGTACTAAAATGTCTTAACTATATATCTCAAAATTTATATACAAAAATATCTTTATCTCAAATTGCAAATCATACCTCTGTAAATCCTAGCTATATTTCTTATTTATTTAAAAAGGAAGTGGGCATATCAATTACAGAGTATATTCAAAGGGAAAAAGTTGAAGAAGCAAAAACTCTTATTGAATCAGGCGAAAAATCCTTTGCTGATATATATGTATCTCTTGGCTTCATTGATCAAAGCCATTTTACAAAAACTTTTAAAAAATTTGTTGGTATTAGCCCAAAGGATTATAGGTTATTATATTCATCTATAAATTAAGTGTTATAGACCTTAATAAATTTAAATGCCTTAGTGTATAAACTACTAGCCTATTAACCTAAAAGGACTTTCCTTACACTCATAGCTATAAACTAATATAAATCGTTATTAATTTCTCTTGCATTGCTATGAATCTTAACTACCATAAAGACCTAAGGCATTTTCAAACCTTAGGTCTTTATATTACTGAAGTTTACTTATTTCATCAAAGGATTTCTTGAGAGCTGGATATAACTTATTATATACATCATATATCTTATTGTATTTTGTTACATTTTGAGAAGTCGGATTTATAGAATCTGTAATATTGATAAAACTCTTACATGCTTCATCTACACTTTTATACAGCCCACATCCTACTGCAGCAAGTATTGCAGCACCATATGCTGGACCTTCCTTAGAGCTTATAACTTGAACTTTTACTCCAAATATGTCAGCTAAAATTTGCCTCCAAAGTGGGCTCTTTGCTCCACCTCCACTTACTCTAATCGCTTCTACCGGAACATTAAGACTCTTAAGTATTTCAAGAGAATCTCTAAGACCAAAGCATACACCTTCAAGTACAGCTCTTGTCATGTCTTCTCTGCTAGTTGTAATATTTAATCCAAAGAATACTCCCTTTGCATTAGGATCACTATAAGGTGTTCTTTCTCCCATTAAATATGGCAAGAATACAAGTCCATTACTTCCTACAGGTGATTTGGAAGCACCTTCTAATAATAAATCAAAAGCATCGCCTTCTACTTTTAAATCTTTATTTATTTCTTCAACCCACCATTTTAAGCAAGATGCAGCTGAAAGCATAACTCCCATTTGATGCCATCTTCCATTTGCATGGCAGAAAGAGTGAAGTCTATTAAGTTCATCAACTTCATATTTATCACTGCTTGCAAAAACTACTCCTGATGTTCCAAGTGCAACTGATAAAATTCCACTTTCAACTATTTCTGTTCCTATAGCACCGGCAGCTTGATCTCCAGCACCACCTACTACTACAGTTTCTTCTGTAAGTCCAGTATATTCAGCTGCTTCTTTAGTAAGCTTTCCTGTAACTTCCCATGACTCATAAATTTCAGGAAGTACTTCTTCTTTTATATCAAGTATTTCAAGCATTTCCTTAGACCATTTTCTTTCTTTAACATCAAGCATTAGCATACCTGAAGCATCAGAAACATCTGTTGCAAATACTCCTGTTAACTTATATCTTATATAATCCTTTGGAAGCAGAACATGTGCTATATTATTAAATATTTCTTCTTCATGTTTTTTAACCCATAAAAGCTTTGGTGCAGTGAATCCTGTTAAAGCTTTGTTTCCTGTATATTGTGATATTTTATCTTGGCCAATTTCATTATTTAAATAATCACACTCTTCTTGTGTCCTTTGGTCACACCAAAGTATTGCAGGTCTTAATACATTTCCTTTTTTATCCAATATAACGAGACCATGCATTTGTCCACTAAATCCTATTCCTTTTACGGTTTCTCCACTTATATTTGAAGTTTTGACTAATTCTTTTATACCATCTCTTGTAGCATTCCACCAATCTTCAGGATCTTGCTCTGCTAAGCCAACCTTTGGATAGCTAACATCATAATCTTTAGCAATTGAACATACAACTTGACCTTCATCATTCATAATAACTATTTTAACCGATGATGTACCTAAATCTACTCCTATAAAATTCATTTTTAATCCCCCATTGAAAATTTCTTATTAAAAGAGTCTTCCTAATTTTTATTACTTATAAATTTTAAAAACCAAAACTATTTAAAATAGGCATAAGAGCTGCTCCAAGTATATTTGAATCATCTTGTAATCCTGAAAATAATATTTTTACATCGTCTTTTTTATAAAATTCATTACATTCAAAAATTTTACTTGAAAGTTTACTACTAAAAATATTTGAGTGCTTACTTATATCTCCTCCAATAACTATATAATCTGGATTGAATATAAATATTAAGTTTTCTATTCCTTCTACAAGATTTTCTATATATTCTTCAATTACATTACTTGCAGTATCTTCACCAGAAATAAATCTTTGAACTAATTCATCTATCTTTTTTACTTTATCCTTAGTATTTTCATTGTAATCTTTTATTAATGCACGGCTTGAAGCATAAGTTTCCCAGCAACCACTTCTTCCACAATTGCATTGCCTTCCATTTTTAGCAATGCACATATGTCCAATTTCCCCTGCTCTTCTATCCCTTCCCCTGTACATATCATTATTTAAAAGAATTCCTCCACCTATCCCTTCTGTAATTGAAACATAAATAAGATTTTTCAAATCCCTTGCTACACCAAGTCTAGATTCAGCTAAAGCACCTGAATTAGCTTCATTTTCTAGAAAAATAGGTAATTTAAAATAAGAATAAATTTCTTTAAAAGATATATTCTTTAGTCTAAAGTTTGTTGCAACTTCTAAAGTAAGCTCCTTTTCGTTAACTGTACCTGGAAGAGAAAAACCAATTCCTAATAATTTATTTTCTATATTAGTCATAGAATTAATTAAATCTTCTATTAATGATTTCATAATACTTAAGACTTCGCTTTCAGTAATAACATCTAATTCTTTGCTTTTATCTTCAATTATCTTGGAATCTAAATTAGTTAAAATAGCTCTTACATAATTTCTTCCAAGGTCAATTCCAATACTATATCTTGAATCAGGCAAAAACCTTATAATTACTGGCTTTCTGCCGCCTGTTGAAGTTGCCATTCCAGCTTCCTCTACTATTCCCTCTTCCTTAAGCTCTCCTACAATTGTTGTTACAGTAGGAACACTTATATCAAGTTTTCTTGATATATCCAGCTTAGTAAGTTCTCTTTCCTTAGAAAGTAATTTAATTATTCTCTTTTTATTGTTTATTTTTATATCACTATTATCTAAAACTATCATTTTATCACCACTTATAAATATAATGTAGAGACAATTACTGCCTCTACATTATTTTACATCATTATTCGTTAAATATATATTGATTTAATTTTGCTTCTAAAAGTTCTTGTCTTCCTGATTTATTTTTAATTAAACTATTAGTCAGCGCATATTTTTCTAGTGATTCAAAATCTGCTTTTCCTTCAAGGATATCCTTACCAATACCTTCTGTAAAACTCTTATATCTTTCAGCAACAGCAGCTTCAAATTCTCCTTCTTCAAGCATTTTGTATGCAATTCTTAAACCTTGAGCTAAAGTATCCATGCCAGCTATATATCCAAGAAATAAATCTTCTACTTCAAAAGAAGCTCTTCTAACTTTAGCATCAAAATTAAGTCCTCCTTGACCTATTCCTCCATTTTTAAGAACTTCGTACATAAGAAGTGTTGCATCATATATATTGGTTGGGAATTGGTCTGTATCCCATCCTAAATTTAGGTCTCCTTGATTTATATCAAGGCTTCCTAATACTCCATTAATTCTTGCTAATGCAACTTCATGTTGGAAAGTATGTCCTGCAAGTGTAGCATGGTTAGCTTCTATATTCATTTTGAAATATTTATCTAAACCATAATTTCTTAAAAAAGCTAATACTGTAGCTACGTCAAAGTCATATTGGTGCTTTGTTGGCTCTTTTGGTTTTGGCTCTATTAAGAATTGTCCTGTAAATCCAATTTTATGTGCATAATCAACTGCCATTTGTAAGAATCTAGCTAAGTTGTCTTGCTCTAATTTTAAATCAGTGTTAAGTAAAGTTTCGTAACCTTCTCTTCCACCCCAGAATACATAGTTTTCTCCACCAAGTTCTTTAGTAACTTCCATAGCCTTTTTAACTTGAGCTGCTGCATAAGCATATACATAAGCATTACAAGTAGTAGCAGCTCCATGTACATATCTTGGATTACCAAAAGCATTTGCTGTTCCCCAAAGAAGTTTCTTGTTATAAGTTTTCATTAATTCCTTACAATATGCAACTATTTCATCAAGGAAAGCATTAGTTTCTGCTAAATCTTTTCCTTCTGGAGCTATATCTCTATCATGGAAAGCAAAATAATCCATTCCAAGCTTGTCCATCAACTCGAAAGCTGCTTCCATTTTTGCCTTAGCTACCTTCATTTGATCTGTTTCATTGTCCCAAGGTTTTTGATAAGTTCCCACTCCAAATGGATCTGATCCATTAGCAGCTAAAGTATGCCAATAAGACATTGTAAACTTTAAATGTTCTCTCATAGTTTTTCCGCCTATAACCTCATCTGGATTATAGTACTTAAAAGCAAAGTCATTTTTAGAATCTTTTCCTTCATATTTAATATACGGTACATTAAAAAAATATTCAGCCATTTTACATCCTCCTAATTTTAGTCATTTTAAATAAAAATATATTATTTTGTGTTTTTTGATCTTCTTAAGGAAATTGTTTTCATATATTATATTTTTATTTTACTATGATTTAAATTCTTTTTCAATATGTTTTTAAATGTACTTTAAAAAGTTTTTAATATATTTGAATCATATATTAATTATTACAGTTATAAAAAAGTTGATAATGAATTAAGCATAAAAGTAACCAGTAATTTTACTGGTTACTTTTATGCTTAATTTATCATTTTCCAGCTAATTTCCTTCATCAATTAAAATTTCATTTTTAAAAACTAAATATCTACCATCATCATAAATATATTTTTCTTTCACCATGCCTATATAATATTCTCTAATTATATTAATAGGATTTGTAGATTGAAAAAATTCTAATAAATCTTTATCTACTATATTAGGTATTTTATTATCCTTTGATAAGTTTAATAGATCATTATTTAGGCTTTCTATTTTATTCCTAGAATCAAGATGATATTCTGATGCAGGATCTACCTTTTTATAAAAATCTATAGCATTTTCTAATGTTATATAAGTAATATCTTTAGTTAATTCTTCCTCTGCCTTCTTATAATTATTTTCTGATTCAGATATAATAGTCATTTTATCTTTTAAGTTTTCTAATTCATTAGAAATAGCTTCAATTCCCTTATAATAATTTAAGTTTGTAAAAGCCTCACTTAATGATAAATCTTTATTCTCAAAGGATTTATAAATAGTGTTCATGTCTTCTAATATGCACTTATCTACATCTTCCTTATCTGAATTTGATAATTTAGAATATTGTTGTTCTGCTATAGCTTTATCTACAGAAAATTCGTTAAAAACTTTCTCTGCAGTAATATCCTTTGATGAACATCCAATTATAAAAAGTGCAATAGAAAAAACTAGGATTAACATACCTCTTTTCATTAATAAACTTCACCTCAATATGTGTGGCTTTCATACGTATAGCTATAATTTCTATAATAAATAGCATTACAATTTAAGCACTTCTTAACATTATAAACATCTACAAAGAAATATGTGCATCTTGAATGTTCTACACAACCATATACAGGTCCTGCTATCTTTTCTGTAGTAATAGTAATATTCATATTATTACAACACGTTACAGCTTTAGGTTCAATTTCCACTGCATTTACATTAGTTGTAATAACTAAGAAAAATAAGGATAAAATAGTAGCTAATTTAATTATAATTTTTTTCATTCCTTTCCCCCTTTAATCTTATATTATACATACCTTTTAAAATAATTATTTGTTAAACTGCCTATATAATACCATATAATGTAAATTTATACTATAGATCCCTGTCATATTTTTAATTTTTAATTTTTTATAACTTAATAAATTTATCCTATTATTTAATTCTAATTTAATAAAAGCATTTGTTTAATAAAATCCTATTTATGTATATAATATATTTATAAGAGGTGATTATTTGATTGAAAATATAGATTTTAATTTAGATAAGAATATTTTAAAGGAAATTATAGAAATATCTGAAAAGCATCCTAATATAAAAAGATTAGTTTTATTTGGCTCTAGGGCAAGAAAAGATAACTTAAGTAAAAGTGATATAGATTTGGCAATATATTTGGATGATAATTCTAGCAACTTACTTGATTTTATTTATGATATAGAAAATAATACTACTACCCTATTAGAATTTGATTTTTCAAACATGAATGAAATAAAAGATGAGTTATTTATAAAACAAGTTGAGCAGGAGGGAATTACAATTTATGAGAAGCATTGATTTTAAATATATGAACTTAAAAAAAGCTTATAGTAGATTAAAGGAAGTAAGTGATTTATACGATGGACATGATGATATTATTAGAGATAGTTTAATACAAAGATTTGAATTTACTTATGAACTTACTCATAAAACTTTAAAAGAATTTATGAAATACTTAGGAGTTACCCTAGAAAACTCATTTCCACGTACAATTTTTAAAAAAGCTTACGTAAATAACTTAATTTCAGATGATAAAGTTTTGATAAACCTACTAGAGGATAGAAGCTCTATAACACATATATATACTGAAGATATGTATAATGAACTAGCTAATAGAATAGTAAATCAATATGTAGAAGCAATTGGCGAATTGGTTAGTAATTTAGAAAAACTGTTATAAATACTTATAAAAGTTATCCACAAATTTGATTATAATTTCCTAAAGAATAAAAAAGTGGACATATGTAAATTTGCTTATGACCTAACTTCACTCCAAGTCAACGCAAACTTACATATATCCAATTCCAAATAACCAGTTAACTTTATGCAAAAATTTATGAATTAACTATAGGTATTTTTATTAAAAGCTATTCTAAAAATACTTTTTTAAGTCCTCAAGAGATTCAAGATCAAATATATCAGTTGCAATATTTTCTACTATGCTTTCAGGTAAAGTTTTAATTTTTTCTATATATTCTTCAGGTAATGATTTGAATTTTCTTGAAAGTTGCTTAATTAAAATCTCGGTCTTACCTTCTATTTTACCTTCTATTTTACCTTTTGCCTTACCTTCTTCTATTCCATCTTCTTTTAATTTTTCCAATCCTCTTGAAATATTTGAAGTCACATTCAAAACCTCCTCTTTATTAGAACTAAATATTTTTTCAATGTTATCTTTAAAATTATATTCTTCTGTATTTATATTAACTAACCAGTGTTTAAGTTGCATTTTTTCTTCGCCTGATAACTTATTAAATTGAATTATAATATCTTTAAGTCTATCATAAAATTCAATTCTATCTATATTTTGATCTAGTAAAAATATAGCTGAGGAAATATCTTGTTTATTATAAAGCTCTTCTTTATCATAACTATTAATATCAATAAACTCATATTTAAAATTCAGTATATTTTCTCCAAAAATTTTACTATTACTTATTACATCTTTTAACTCCTTGGAAGAAGTCCATTTCTTTTTACCATTATACAAAACAATTGGAACTATAGCGGGTAATCTAAAGCTCTTTCTTCTAAATTCATTAAGTTTAGTATTTTTTAATATTTCCCTCCAAATTTCTATCATATAAAGTAAAAGCCTTATTGGCATCCTAAAATCTACTGAACTTTGAAATTCTAATAAAACATAGAAAAACACATCGTTTCCATTAAAATTTGCTTTATATACTATATCCGATTCTTGTTCTTCATAATCAGATAATATATAAGATTTATTTATTAATGTTAGGTTATCCTTAGTTAATTGACTACCCCAAGTATTATTAACAAAATTTTGTATTAAGTTTAAAAAGGTTTCTTTGTTAGAAAATAGATCTTTATAGCTTTTATCGTGAATATTATTTTTGGTACTATCATTCATCTTACACCTCTATTTTATCATCTTCTATGGCTATTTAAAATACTTTAGCTATTATAATTATTGACACATATAAGAACAAACATTCTTATATGTATAAAAAATTAGAAATATAAGTTTAATATAAAAAAGTCGTCAAGGCGAGCTTGCCGAGCTGTCGACTTTTTTTGCGCATGTGCATTTCCGAAGCTTGCCTGAGGAAAATCTTGCACGCGCACTTTATTCTATTTTTTGCTCTATAGGAATAACTTTAACAACTTATATTCTATAAACAATTTATCCACAGGTTTTTAGAATATAATTTCCTATAGAGTAAAAAAGGCTGTCTAAAAGACAACCAAATTAAAAATAATTTAATGAAAAAAACTCCTACAGGAGTTTTTTTCATTAATTTTTCACTTTTCACTCTTAACTTTTCACTTATT
>VSSQ01001156.1_pt1 | contig 11089 bp, 8 predicted proteins | sample 4763081 | NCBI WGS metagenome assembly VSSQ01 (sample SAMN12137344, study PRJNA551015) | bioreactor metagenome | isolation source: SDC9 anaerobic chlorinated ethene degrading culture | place: USA: Knoxville, Tennesee | collected 2015-01-01
AAAGTCCTCCTATGAATAATTTATTTGTCCAAAATTTACATAATGATATTATAATACAATATTACACTTTTATGTACTCTATTTAGTATTTTATAAAACAATTTTACTCAATTAGGTTGATTTAAATAATTGCAAAGTTTTTCTAAACATAGTTATCTTAATTATCTTATTGATATTATGTAAAATTCCGTTTATAATTAAATTGTAAAAATTTTACAGATGGGTGATGTATATGAATAAATTTCTAATATTAATTAATAAGATAATAAGTATTCTTCTTATATTTTTTATAGTTTTCATAATATTAAATGAATACTATATTATAGAGTTCTCTAATACACTAAAATATGTTTTATATTTCTTAACATTAATATTAATACTAATTTCTTCTACTAAAGAAATTATAGTTAATAAATCTGGATTATCCAAATTTATAAATTGCATAATACTCTTTTCTTCAATAGTTGGTGGAGTTTTTTCAATAGTTGCAAATCAAATAAACATATTTATTTATATTTGTATTCTATTTTCTCTGATTTACGGATTCATAGAATTGGTTTATAAAAAAGCTTAATTTTCTATGTTTAATTAATATTTCTTCATAATATCATATCTTAAGTAATAGTATTAAATATAATTATTATTTGAGGTATATTTATGAAAAAAAAATTATTTTACTATTTATCATTAATTACTAGTTTAGTATTATTATCTGTTTCTATATTTTTTAATTTTACATACTCACCTTTTAATGCTGATAATGTAAAGGCAAATATTGCTGCATTTTCTTCTGAAACTTATGGCGGCAGACTATCTGGTAGCAACGGTAATTTACTAGTTGGAGAAATTATAAGAAAAAACTTTGAAGATAACAAATTGGTTCCACTTAATGAAAGCTTTAAAGAAAGCTTCAAAACATTATGTCCTATAACTAATAATAGTTCCCCTTATCTTAAAATCTTCTCCGGTGAAGATGTTGTAGAAACTTTGAAATATGGAGTTGATTATAAAGAAGATATGATTAATTTCAGAATCAATAATTTAAGTTTTTCTAAGGAGGATAAAGTAAATATTTATACAAATTCTATTGAAGTAATAACTAGCGAAGGAAATTGTTTATTTTATGTATCTCCTAATAATGATTTTTCTTTTAGAAGTTCTTTTATCAGTGATTTTGCTTATGACATGATGGTTTTGATAAATACTAATACTTATAATAAAATTCTAGATTCTGTACGCTCTGGACTAATTGTTTCTGTAAATTTACCATTTACTACTTGTGAAAAAGAACTTGTTAACATAGTCGGCGTTTTAAAAGGTTCTTCTAGTGACCTACCTCCTCTTGTATTAACTGCTCATTATGATCATTTAGGTGTAGATGGTTTAAAAAACACTTATTATGGAGCTTTGGATAATGCCTCTGGAACTGCATTTTTATTAGAACTACAAAAAACTTTATCAAGTTATGGTAAGCCTAAAAGAGATATAATTTTTGTAGCATTGAATGCTGAAGAGTTTGGATTACTCGGCTCAAAAAGCTTTGCCCAAAATAATCTTGATAAGCTAAAAGAGGCAGAAGTCATTAATTTTGATATGATTGGCAGCAAAGGATATCCTCTTACTTTAATGCTTGGATCATCATATAAAGATAAGGATTCTGAGCTTCTTAAATCTGTTGAAAAAATAGCAAAGAAAAACAATGTGGATACTAAAGTTGTTTATGAAGATTCAAGTGATCATGCAAGTTTCAATAACTTAGGAATAGATTCATTAAGCTTTTGTCATAGTGATATGAGTAAAATTCATACTCCTAATGATAAAGTAGAATTCATAAGCACTGATGCTATAGATAGTGCTTACAGTGTAATTGAAGATAAGATAAATAAATCTGCTTATGGAACCTTAACTGTATTTTTCCATGGTAAATCTTCTTTGTTTACTTTTGCCATACTGTTCGGATTTTTATTATCTTCTCCTTTTATAACTTATATAAAAAGAAAAAAGTATCTTAATTAAGATTAGCTTATAAAATTTATAAAACCATGTAAAAATAACAAATCTATTTTTACATGGTTTTTAATTGCTATTAGAGCTATAGGTTATTACTCTTTAAATATGCTGTTATGAAATTATCTATTTCTCCATTCATAACTGCATTTAAATTTGATGTCTCTTCACTTGTTCTATGGTCCTTTACTAAATTATATGGATGGAATACATAAGATCTTATTTGGCTACCCCATCCCATATCCTTTAATTCTCCAGTTAAATCTTCTATTTTTTCTTTATGAGCTCTTTCTTTTAATTCTATAAGTTTAGATTTAAGCATAGACATAGCTGTATCTTTATTTGCAAATTGACTTCTTTCATTTTGGCATTGAACAACTATTCCTGTTGGTAAATGGGTTATTCTTATTGCAGATTCTGTTTTATTAACGTGCTGTCCCCCAGCTCCACTTGATCTGTATGTATCAATTTTTAAGTCATCACTTTTTATTTCAATATCTTGATCTTTTGTAAGCTCTGGAAGAACTTCAACTGATGCAAAAGATGTTTGTCTTTTACCATTTGCATTGAATGGAGATATTCTTACTAACCTATGAACTCCCTTTTCAGCCTTTAAGTATCCATATGCAAATTCACCTTTTATCTTTAATGTTACACTTTTTATACCAGCTTCATCTCCTTCTAAATAATCAACAGTTTCTACCTTAAAGCCTTTTTTTTCACACCATCTAGTGTACATTCTTAGTAACATTTCAGTCCAATCATTTGCATCACTTCCACCTACACCTGCGTGTAATGTTAATATTGAATCATTTCTATCATATTCACCTGATAAGAGAAGTTCTATTCTATATTCTTCAACATCTTTTTCTATAAGTCTAATTTCTCTTATAACTTCATTTATAGACTCTTGGTCTTCTTCTTCTATTAATTCTGATAAAACTTCAATATCCTCAACCCTTGATGATAAGGATTCAAATCTATCTATCTTATCCTTAATTCTCTTGCTTTCTTTAGTAACTTCTTCTGCCCTTTTTATATCTTCCCAAAATCCACTTTCTTGCATTTGAAGTTCTAATTCCTGTAATTGTTTTTGTAGTACTTCCTTGTCAAAGAGAAGCCCCCATTTCCTTTATAGTTTTTTTTATATCATTAAACTTTCCTAATTCAGCCTCTAACTTAATTATCATAATATCACCCTATTCTTTTTTATTTTTAAAAACTAACTATAGATATAACTCAAAAACTCTATAATACTTTGGATGATCATATAAAGAATTCACAATTCACAGTTCACAATTCATAATTTAAGGAATAATTCTGCTTAGCTGAATTATGAAAAATATATTTCTAAACTCCTTTGGAGTTTATACCTTAATTGTGAATTGCTCATTGCGCATTGTGAATTAGTTTATATCTAAATATTTAGTATTTTATACTATCATGGTATAGAAAACAATTTATATATATTTTATGCTTCTCTTCCACAACAGTTTTTATACTTTTTCCCACTTCCACAAGGACATGAATCATTTCTACCTACTTTTGCTTCATTTCTAACAGGCTTCTTCTTTACGTCTGAATCATCTCCACCATGGCTTGCTGTTGTTTCTTCTGCTACTCTTTCTCTTTCAACAGGTTTTTGAATTTGAATATGGAATAGGAACTTTACTGTATCTATTTTTATTCCATTTATCATTTCTTCAAACATAGCACTACCCTCCATTTGGTATGCTTGTATTGGGTCTAATTGCTTATATGCTCTAAGTCCAATACCTTGTTTTAAATGATCCATATTGTCTATATGATCCATCCATTTTTGGTCTACCACTCTAAGAAGTATTACTCTTTCAACTTCTCTAAATTGTTCTTCACCAAATTCTTGTTCCTTTTCATTATAAATCTTCATCAACACATCTAATAGCTTATTAATCATCTCATCATTAGATAATTCTGCTAAATCTTCAACTTTCACTATTCCATGTGGTAAACATATATCTTCTAGATATTTTATTAATTTATTTATTTCTTCTTCAATATTTTCATTTACACCATCTAAATGCGCTTTCACAGCATCAGATACTAATTCATTAACCATTTGATTAATTTGTTCTCTTAGATTTTTTCCTTCTAGAACTTCAGATCTTTGTTTGTAAATTACTTCTCTTTGCATATTCATAACATCATCATAACCGATAAGATTCTTTCTTATGTCAAAGTTATTACCTTCAACCTTCTTTTGAGCATTTTCTATAGCTTTACTTACCATCTTATGATCAATAGCTTCATCTTCTTCTAAACCTAATCTCTCCATTATTCCTTGGATTTTTTCTGATCCGAATATTCTCATTAAATCATCTTCTAAAGATATATAGAATACTGATTCTCCTGAATCTCCTTGACGACCAGATCTACCTCTTAATTGGTTATCTATTCTTCTTGATTCATGTCTTTCTGTGCCTATTATCTTTAATCCGCCGACTTCTTTAACGCCTTCCCCAAGCTTAATATCAGTACCTCTACCAGCCATATTAGTTGCAATAGTTACACTGCCTAATTCACCTGCATGAGAAATTATTTCCGCTTCTTGCTCATGGTACTTAGCATTAAGTACTTGATGCTTAACTCCTCTTTTCTTAAGTAAAGAAGATAAGTACTCTGACTTTTCTATACTAACTGTACCAACTAAAACTGGTTGACCTTTTTTATTAGATTCTATTATGTCTTCTATAATAGCGTTATACTTTCCTTTAGTATTTTTATATATTAAATCACTCTTATCTAATCTGGCTACTGGTTTATTAGTTGGAACAACTATAACATCTAATGCATAAATTTCTCTAAATTCGTTTTCCTCTGTTAATGCTGTACCTGTCATACCAGATAACTTTTTATACATTCTAAAGTAATTTTGGAACGTTATTGTTGCAAGAGTTTTAGATTCTCTTTCAATCTTAACTCCTTCCTTTGCTTCAATAGCTTGGTGAAGACCATCTGAATATCTTCTACCTTCCATAAGTCTACCTGTAAATTCATCAACTATTATTACTTGACCGTCCTTTACCATGTAGTCCTTATCTATTTTCATTCCGTAGTTTGCCTTTAATGCTTGAGTTATATAGTGTTGTAATTCTAAGTGTTCTGCATCTGCATAGTTATCTATTCCAAAAGCTCTTTCTGCTTTTTCAACACCAGCCTCTGTTAGCATTACTGAATTAGCCTTTTCATCAATTGTATAGTCTTTTTCTGCTAATAATTGCTTTACGAAATTATCTGCAACATTATAAAACTTAGTTGACTTTTCTCCAGCTCCTGAAATTATAAGTGGTGTTCTCGCTTCATCAATAAGTATTGAGTCAACTTCGTCTACAACTGCAAAGTTTAATCTTCTTTGAACTCTTTCTTCCTTATAAATCACCATATTATCTCTTAAGTAATCAAAACCAAATTCATTATTAGTTCCATATGTTATATCTGCTGAATATGCTTCTCTTCTTTGCTCTGATGTTAAACCATGAACTATACATCCTGTAGTTAAACCTAAGAAATTATATAGTTTTCCCATCCATTCTACGTCTCTTGTTGCTAAGTAATCATTAACTGTTACTAAGTGAACACCTTCGCCTGTCAATGCATTTAAATATAGTGGAAGTGTTGCAACTAGAGTCTTACCTTCCCCTGTTTTCATTTCTGCAATTCTTCCTTGATGAAGAACCATTCCTCCTATAAGCTGAACTCTATAATGTTTCATTCCTAAAGTTCTCCATGCAGCTTCTCTACATACCGCAAAAGCTTCTGGTAATAAATCATCTAGTGATTCTCCCTTTTGTAATCTTTCTTTAAATTCATCAGTTTTAACTCTTAGTTCTTCATCTGATAATTTTTGCATTTCTTCATCTAATGCTTCTATTTTATCTGCAATTTTTTGTAGTTTTTTTACTTCTCTCTCACTATATGACCCGAATACTTTTTCCAAAAATCCCATACTAATTTTCCTTCCAATCACTTTATTTTATTTTCTCTTATTAGTTTAATCATATTATTTTATTTGTATAAGTTTTACTAAGGATTATTTATTAGTTATTAATTAAAATTCCTTTAAAATTATACCATTTTACTAATAATCAATTCAAGAAATAACTTAATATTAATAATATTATAACTAAAAAGGAAGTGCATTGCACTTCCTTTTATTAATTTAATTCAATATTAACATAAATTTAAATATAATCTGGTTCTAATAAACCATAATCTCCATCTTTTCTCTTATATACAACGCATATTTTATTTTCATCTGAATCTTGATAAACAAAGAAATTATGTCCTACTAATTCCATTTGAAGTATTGCCTCATCTGCTGACATTGGCTTCACTCTAAACTTTTTAACTTTAACAACTTCTCCATCATTTTCTTTTACTTCGTCACTTAAAGCAACTTCATCTAATTGTGGGAATCTTAATGACTCATTGTTTCTTCTTGATAACTTTGTTCTTTGCTTCCTAATTTGTCTTTCTAATTTAGCTACAACTAAATCTATTGACTTATACATATCCTCTGTTGCTTCTTCAGCTCTTAATATTATTCCATTAAACGGTATAGTTATTTCTACCTTTTGCTTATTTCTTTGTACTGATAAAGTAGCCTTTGCTTCTACCTCCGGATCAAAGTATCTTTTTACCTTTGAAAGTTTTTTTTCTATCATCTCTTTTAATGCTGGTGTTACTGTTGTATTTTTTGCTATTGTTGAAACTCTCATATAAGTTCATCCCCTTTCTATAAGCTATATGTAGCTTAATAGATTAAATTTTTGTTATATATATTATACTATTCTCAAACTTCTTTAATCAAGGGGAATAAGATTAATTGACAGAAAATTCACTTTATTTTACTCATTATAACTTCTGTTTACTCTATCTTTTATATGTTTAAAAAATAAAAAAATAGCCATCAGTAAAAACTAATAGCTATTTTTTTGTAAAGTCAGCTGACCTGGATTTTGACCCCACACTCGCCTACTGGAGCTTTTGCTACTCGGAATTAACCTCTCACTACTAACCCTCTCAATTTTCTTGGTAGGACTTACTTCTATACCGCACCATGCTCATTAGGAACTTTTCCAAACTTACGTGGATCGTTTTGCCTGCGACTGGCATCGACTTTCATCCACAGACCTAGCTTTACATTATTATTATATATAACTTTTCGCAACTGTCAACATTTTTATTGAACAAGCTCCATTATTTATAAGTAATTTTTCGCACTCCAATAAAGTTGCACCAGTAGTCACAACATCATCTATTAATATTATATTTTTATTCCTTATGTTTCTATTACTTATAACTCCAAATGCTCCCTGTACATTTTTTAATCTATCTTCTTTTGATAAAGTTTTTTGCTCTTTTATATTTTTTACTTTAATAATATCTTTATACACTGGTATATTTAATTTATCACTTATTTTATTTGCCATAAATTCACATTGATTAAATCCTCTTTCTTTTAAGGATTTTTTACTACTTGGAATAAAAAATATAGCATCTGCCTTAATGTTATTTTCTTCTATTAATTCAAATAAATAGTCTGATAATATATCTCCACAAATAAAATCTTTTTTATATTTAAATTCTAATATTAATTTTTTCATTACACCACTATAATAACCATATGATATTATGTTATGATTTTCCTTTACCCTTATTATTTTCTTATTACATATTGGACATAGTCCTATAAACTCACTTCCACATGATATACACTTGTTTATTGGTGGATATATTATATCTAGAAATTCATTAAGGAATTCTTTTAATAATTTAATAAACCCTTTTCCCATATTTGTTTATTATAACCTCTTGTCATATCCTTAGCTAAATCCATATCTTTTGATATTTCTTTAGCAACTAAAATTACTTCTCCCATTTTATCATCTTTAGTATTTTTCCCTACATCTGAGCAAAAGTATATTATTCTTTTATAACTATAAAAAATATCATCTGAAAATAATGCTACTATATCTATATCATTTGTCTCTTTAGCATAACTTCTTATATTGTTTGTAATTACAAATACACTTTTATTTTTTAATTTATATATTAATTCTATTTCTTTTAAATTATCTCCCTTTAGAAATTTAATTATTCTTACATCCTTAATCTTTAACTCTTCTTTATAGTAATTATATAATTTATTTATTTTTTCTTCCGTTGGAACAAATATTATAACCTTTCTATTATTACTCTTAAACCACATTAAATAATCATATAATGTATATGGTATATCTTCATCTAATTTTACTCTTGTTGTTATTATTCTTGGCTCTACAAACGGCTTAGACCTTTTTAAATCTGAAAGAAATATACTTTTCCCCATATTTACTACTTTTTCTATAGAAAATATTATCATTCTATTACCATATAAATATAAATCTTCTACACATTTTCTTAAATCTTCTTTTGAAATTTTTGAATAGATACTTATGTCATCAAATATACACAAGTCGTAATTTTTTTTTATTTTACTCGTACTTGTAAAGTTTAAAAATGTTAAATCTTCTTTTCCTTCTTTTTCTTCTATATATGAATAAGTAAAATTAAGATTTCTTTCTTTTAATATTTCTACTATATCTTTATTAGGTTCATTTCCCCCCCAAATATATAATATCTTCTTATTCTCTTTTAATATTCTCTCTATTAAGTCTATAAATATTAATGTACTATTATATGGATTAGTTATTATAGTTAGTATTTTTGATTGTTTGTTATACCATTTATTTATCCTAGAAGTAAAATTATTAAACTCCCTATTTTTTGTTAACCCTTTATCTAACATATAACTCTCCTTATTTATTCAATAAAAACGTCTTTACTTGTTATATCTATAATTCTATCTTTAAGTGATGAATATCTTTCCATAACTTTTGTATTTGAAACCATATATTTTAATGCTTTTGGCATACCAACAACTACAACTAATTCTTTGGCCCTAGTTATAGCCGTATATAGTAAATTTTTATTCATTAAAAATGGTGACCCCATAAAAGCGGGGGTAATAATTACTTTAAATTCACTTCCTTGGCTTTTGTGTATAGTTATCGCATAAGCTAATTCTAATTCATCTAGATATATATAGTCATAAACTACCTTTCTTTCATCATCAAATACTATGGTTATAGTTTTTTCTTCTTCATTTATGCTTTGTATAAATCCCATATCTCCATTGAATACACCTACACCTTCATTATCTCCATTTCCATTGACTCTAACCCACTTTAAAGAATAATTATTTTTAGTTTGCATAACTTTATCGCCTTCTCTAAAAATTATTTCCTTTAATTCTTTTTCTTTTTTTGTGGGTGATTTAGGGTTTAAAACTTCTTGTAATTTATTATTTAAATTTTGTACTCCTAATATTCCCTTTCTAGTTGGAGTCAAGATTTGTATATCTCTATATTTATCCCACTCCTTATTAAATTTAGGTAATCTTCTATTTATTAAGTCAATTATAGTAAATAATATTTCTTCTAAATCCTCTTTATTCTCAAAGAAAAAATCACCATCTCTTCTATTTATATATGGCATTTCCCCATTATTTATTTTATGAGCATTAGTTACAATTAGACTTGCTTCTCCTTGTCTAAATATATCTTTGAGCCTTACAACCTTTATAAAATTACTTTCTATCAAATCTTTTAGGACATTTCCTGCTCCTACTGAAGGTAATTGATCTACATCACCTACTATTATTAACCTGGTTCCAAGTTTTATAGCTTTAAGTAGGCTATGCATAAGCATTATATCTATCATTGATGCTTCATCTATTATAACTACGTCAGCTTCTAATGGTTCCCCTTCACCTTTCGCAAAGTACGAATTTTCATCTTCACTTACACCCATTTCAAGTAATCTATGTATTGTTTTAGCTTCTCTTCCAGTAGATTCCGTCATTCTTTTAGCTGCTCTTCCAGTTGGTGCACCTAATAAAACCTTCATTCCATTATTCTCATATATTTCTATTATTGCTTTTATTATTGTGGTCTTTCCTGTTCCAGGTCCCCCTGTGATTATTTCTATTCCATTTTCAAAGGCTCCCACTATTGCTTCCCTTTGAGAAGATGCAAATTTTATATTGTTTTTTCTTTCAAATGATTTTATTTCAAATTCTACATCTGCATTTATATTTCTAAAATTCTCTATACTTAGTGTTATTATTTTATTGGTAACCCCTAGCTCACAGTAATAATATGGCAAAGAGAATACTGATTCTATGTCATTTATCTTTTCTATTTTTATTTTAGTCTCTAAAACTAAGTTATATAAATTTTCTTCAACCAATTCACTAGATACGTTTAATAACTTACCTACTTCTTCTATTAAATTTTCTTTAGGCATATAAGTATTTCCGGATGCAGAGAATTGATTCAATATATATCTTATTCCACTTTGTATTCTAAAAGGTGATATTAATTCTACTCCAAGGCTTTTTGCTATTCTATCTGCTGTCATAAAGCCTATTCCTGATATTTCATCAGAAAGTATATATGGATTTTCTAAAATTATCGCCTTTGAATCAACCCCAAATTTCTTATATATTTTTATACATTGATTAGTTGTCATTCCATGTCCTTGAAAGTATATTACTATATCTTTCAAATCTTTTTGCTCCATATAAGATTCGTAAATTATCTTGAACTTTTTTTCCCCGATTCCTTCAATTTCTTGTAGTCTTTCAATATGATTCTCTAATATATCTAAAGTTTCCTCTTTAAATCTATCAACAATTTTCTTTGCTGTTATAGGCCCTATACCATGGATTATTCCTGTACTTAAATATCTCTTAATTCCATCTATTGAATTAGGTAGTATTTCCTCATATTCATCTATATTAAATTGGCGCCCAAATTGTTTATGAAGAACCCATTGTCCTTTTAATTTAACACTTTGCCCTTCTTTCAAAAAAGGAACGATTCCAACTGCATTAATGCAGTCCTTATCAACTCTTATTTTCGATACAACATATCCTGTATCTTCACTTTTGAATACAATAGATTCTACTACTCCATTTAGAAATTCCATGCTATCTCTC
>VSSQ01001158.1_pt1 | contig 11072 bp, 8 predicted proteins | sample 4763081 | NCBI WGS metagenome assembly VSSQ01 (sample SAMN12137344, study PRJNA551015) | bioreactor metagenome | isolation source: SDC9 anaerobic chlorinated ethene degrading culture | place: USA: Knoxville, Tennesee | collected 2015-01-01
TCCCTGTTCTGGTTAGGGCGGTTATGTTACCATTGGAGTCGTAGGTTATCCCCTGCTCGTTGTTTGAACCGCTGTGTAGGCCATCCGTCAGGCGGCTGTATGAATCATAATTATAACGGTAACTCTGTTCGCCGCCTCCGTTGTGTCTCCATCTTACGGCACTGCTATTGCCAGAGTACTGGGCTGTCGCTCCGCTCACATTTGGAGCATTGTACTGTAGCTCCATAGCGAAAGGCTTTGTACCCAACGATGAAGGGTTGTTGATCATCCGAAGACGGTTCTGTATGTTATATGTAAATGCTGTGCTCACGATGTTGTTACCCATAAAATGAAAAGGGCCTGGAGAAATGAGGACGAAAAAACTGTAGGAAGAGTCTTAATATTTAATAATGACCAAATATAATAATTATATGTTAATAAATTGTTAAGTTTTAAAAGCATGTCGCCCGGCACGGGTTTGACCTAAAGTTTCCCACATCAAAGACCAGAAGTAAACTATATACCCACACCGCTGTAACACGCTGATTACCTAAACATAAGCAATCCACCTGTCAGGTCACCTGACAGGTGGATTGTCTATACATTGATAATCTGAGACTTAGAACCGCACGGGTTTCGCAAAAATCATCTGCCGAATGGCCAACTCAGGCCGGGCGGGCGGGTAGGTTGACAGGGATATTCGTTTATGTGCTTAAAAAAGAAGTAATTGCAAATTGCTTTTTGAAAAAGTTTTTAAAAACCCAATTTTTAAACACCTAACTACCTGTTAGATAAATAAATATCCCTGTCAAACCTCCCGCCAAGTTTAAAAGGTGCTCCGCAGTTTACACGGCCGGTTCCCGGCTGGTTTATCTGTCATGTCCCTGCCTGAATCAACCGAGACACGATGGAACCTCCGCCACAGCGAACGAAGAGAGCGAGGAGGAAAAGTTCCAGAGGGGCTGCGGGTGATTCAGGTAGGGGACAGCAGTACACTGGGGAAGGGTGCCACAGCAGACTGAAGCAGGATGTGGCAGCAGACGCGGCAGGATGTAATGATTTTTACTAAATTTGTAGACCTCACATAAACCTAAATCCACCTACTATGAAAACTTCAGTTCTAAATCTGCGCATTTTAACACTTTCATTCTGCATAGTTTTAATTTCCGCTACAAAAATGAGTGCCCAAAATCTCACAGCCGCCTGGGAGGAGCTTACATCGGCTGAGTTCAGATATGCGGTTGAGAGAAGTGAGGGGGTTTGTATTGTGCCTATGGGTGTGATTGAGAAGCATGGGCAGCATCTGCCGCTGGGGACCGATGTTTTCACATCCAGGCATACATCGCTGCAAGCTGCGGGAAAGGAGTACGCAGTAGTTTTCCCATTCTATTTTGCGGGGCAGATTTATGAGGCTATGCACCAGCCGGGGACAATTGCCTACAGTCCGGATATGTTGTACAAAATGCTGGAGGAGACCTGTATGGAGATCTCCAGAAACGGATTCAAAAAGATTATTTTTGTAAACGGCCACGGCGGAAACACATATTTTTTGCAGTATTTCTGCCAGACACAGCTGGCAAAGGAGAGGGAGTATTCGGTCTATCTCTTTACCCCATCTGTTGATGCCGATACTCAGAAAACCATCGCCTCTATGAGAAAAAGCACTACCGGTGGTCATGCCGACGAGGGGGAGAGTGCCACAATGCTGGTAGTGAGGCCGGATCTGGTAAAGATGGAACGTGCCGGAGATGAATCGGGAGCGGACAAAAACAGACTTACTCTTCCAAATGCCTATACAGCAATATGGTGGTATTCAAAATACCCTAATCACTATGCAGGAGATGCTACAGGTGCCACTGAGGAGCTGGGGAAAGTCATAATTGAGCAGAGAATCGAGCAACTAAGCCGCGTCATAAAAACCGTTAAGGAGGACAAAGCAACAATGCACCTGCAAAAAGAGTTCTGGAGACAAACAACTGGCAAATAGCGTATACTATCTATCTTTATTTTTGTTATATTTGGAATAGAATACCCATCTCTTTACCTAAATGATTAACGACTCTTTCTTAAACCTCTCAATTCTAGAGGCATCTCCGGATGGTATTGTTGTCACAGACCTTAAAGGTTTAGTTGTGAGAGCATCACAAAGTGCAGTAAATATGTTTGGATTTAAATGCCATTCAGAGGTTGAGGGTTTGAATGTATTAAATTTTATTGATGTTAAGGAGCATGAGCTTGTTTACGAATGCATTGCCATGATGCTCCGGGGAGACAACGGAGGTGCAAAGGAGTACACAGGAGTAAGAGTTGATGGGGAGAGTTTCAACCTTGAGATAAATAACAATGTCATCAGAGATATTGAGGGAGAAATTTCAGGGTTTATTTTTATTACAAGGGACATATCTGAAAGGAAAAAGGATGCCGAATCACTGATGCGTAACAACATGATTATGGAGGCCATCTTTGAAGCAGTCCCCGGGATGATTTACCTCTACGATTCTGATGGTAATCTGGTTAGATGGAATAAAAAGCATCAGCAGCTAACCCGCTACAGCCAGGAGGAGATTGCCGGAAAACATGTTATGGATTGGTTTAAAGATGATCCAAAAAGTACTGAGATAATAAAGGAGGGTATCAGACAAGCCTTTGAAGAGGGATTTGGAGAGGTGGAGGCACTGCTCAGGAGAAAGGATGGAGAGAGAATTCCAATGTATTTTACTGCAAGCGGTGTGGAGATTGAGGGGAAACAATATCTTGCAGGTATTGGAGTTGATCTTACAGAGCAGAGAGAGAGGGAGAGTGAACTAATAAAAGCAACTGAGAGAGCCCAGGATGCCGACAGACTTAAGACTGCCTTCCTGCAAAATATTTCACACGAAATCAGGACCCCTTTAAATTCTATTCTGGGATTTCTTGAGCTTATAAATGACCCTGAAACAGACAGCATAAGCAGAGAGGATTATATTAAAATAGTTACTATAAGCGGAAGAAGACTCCTTGGAATAATTACAGATATAATCAGCATCTCCTCTTTACAGACAGGACAGGAGAGGTGTATTTACTCCGATGTCTCTCTTAAGCTTCTTTTGCAAAACATTTATGAGAATTACCTGATTTTTGCTCATGAGAAGGGTGTTGACTTCGTTATAAACGCTCCTGAAGAGGATGTTGTTATAATAACTGATGAATCCAAACTTCTTCAGGTTATTGGTAATCTGCTTTCGAATGCATTTAAATTTACAGAGAGAGGGTACGCATTACTGGATTGCAAAGTAGCAGATGGCAAGGTTCATTTCTGCGTAAAAGACACCGGTATTGGGATTAAAAATGAGTTTATCAATAATATTTTCAATGTCTTCACTCAGGGTGATATAAACCTTAACAGAGGTTACGAGGGTTCAGGTTTAGGACTCTCAATCGCCAAGGCATATATCAATCTAATGGGTGGAGAGATTAAGGTAAAGAGTAAATTTGGTGAGGGTAGTGAATTTTCATTTTCTCTCCCGGTAAATATTAAATAATCAAATAATAGATATGATGAAAAGGGCCCTAATGTGTTTGCTGTTTTTAATTACAGCATATGGATTTAATTATGCTCAGGGAAAAGAGCTTATCTGGTATATGCCTGAAGGAGTTGAAAACTTTAACAGCAAAATCCCTGCTCCTGAAAAGGTTCTGGGATTTAAGAGCGGCGAGAGACATATAACTTACGACCAGGTTCTCATTTACATGAGAAGATTGGCGGAGCTGTCACCAAGGGTAAAAATTATTGAACAGGGATATACTTATGAGAAAAACCCACTCATCTATCTTATAATAAGCACTCCGGAAAATCTTGAAAACCTGGAGAGTATCCGCACTGAGCGTCTTAAAATTGCGGACCCATCTCAATCATCAAAGCTAAATCCGGATCAGATGCCGGTGGTTAACTGGTTTGGCTATAGTGTTCACGGAAACGAAGCAACAGGTATGAACGCATCTGTAATTTTCGCCTATGCCCTGGCAGCCTCGGAGGACAAAATTATTACAGATATGCTGGAGAAAACTATAGTTATTCTTCAACCCTCAATTAATCCCGATGGAGGTCAGAGGTATGCCGGCTGGGTGAATTCAAACCTCTCACTTGCAGGCAATAGTGACGAAAACTCAAGGGAGTTCCGAGAGCCCGCCCCAAGCAGTCGCTCAAACCACTACTGGTTTGACCTGAACAGAGACTGGCTGCTCGCTCAACATCCGGAGAGCCGCTCAAGACTTGACCTGTTTTACAAATGGCTCCCTGCAATGGTAAACGACTTTCACGAACAGGGGAACGCTAATGGGACATTCTTCTCACCGGGAATCAGAAACAGTACAAATCCTCTCATTCCTGACCAAAACTGGCTGCTCACAAAGAAGATATCGGCTTACCACTCGGAGCTCTTTGGAGAGATAGGAACCATGCATTTCTCAAAAGAGGATTTTGATGACTTCTATACCGGCAAAGGCTCTACCCTGCCGGACCTATCGGGAGCAATAGGCATCCTTTATGAACAGCCCAATCCAAGAGGTATTGCAAGGGAGAGAAATGGTATTGTTGTGACACTCTCTGACAATGTCCGCAACCAGGTTTTTAACTCGTTCAGTGCCCTGAAAGCGGGAGTGGAGATGAGGGGTGAACTAATGGATTATCAGAGGAACTTTTTTGCCGAAAGAAAGAGGATGGCAGAGAAGGATTTAGTTCAGGGGTATATATTTGGTTCAGAAGGTGATATTTCACTCAGCCGGGAGCTTTACAGGATGCTGAGAGCTCACGATATTAGAGTTTATAATATCTCAAAGGAGGTTAAAATTAACGGAAAAACATTTACCCCCGGCAACTCCTGGATTGTTCCGGTTCAGCAGCAACAATACTCAGTTGTAAGAACCATCTTTGAAAGAAATCTAACATTCAGGGATACGACATTTTACGACATATCTGCATGGACAGTACCACTGGCAATGAATATCTCTTATGCCGAGGTTAAGGAGAGCTCATCTCTTCTTGGGAAACCTGTTACAGGAGATAGTGAATTTGACAGGATGGCAAATATGGATATGCCCGGTGTTAGCAGATATATGTACCTTGTGGAGACATCGGACCTCTACTCATATAGTTTGATATACCGGCTTTTAGACAACGGAGTTATCGTAAAGGTTGCCGATAAACCATTTAGTTACAAAGCAAATGGCAGCGAGAGGCAATTTAACAGAGGTACTCTGATGATTACGGTTGCCCAGCAAAAGATACCGGCTGATAAATTAAACTCTATTTTGATTGATGCTCTGAAAAAGTACAGAGGAGCCGGAATTAAAGCCTTCAGTTGCAGTGCCGGCCAGAGTGAAGGGGATACAGATCCGGGAAGTAACCACTTCAGAGTTATATCAAAACCATCTGTTGCAGTTATTACCGGCAGAGGTGCATCATACGGCACAGTTGGTGAGATATGGCATCTGTTTGATTACAGGCTGGGGATACCTGTCTCACTTATTGATGCAGAGTCTCCGGGAGATCTCTCAAAATACAATGTCATAGTTTTTACAGGTAATATTCAAATTAACCAGACGATTAAAAACAGGCTTTCAAGCTGGAATGGAGAGACTGGAAATACCTTAATAGCTATTGGCTCAGCATTAAGAACTGTTAACGAATTGGGGCTGGCAAATATTAAAATTGTTACAGAGAAGAGAGATACCTTCAAAATTGCAGATGGTACTTACGAACATTTTCAAGAGCAGAGGGGTGCCTCCAGGGTGAACGGAATAATTCTGGAGGCATCACTGGACAAAACAAGTCCGGTCTCTTACGGAATTGAGAGCGAATCTCTTCCTCTTTTCAAAAGCAGAGATGTTGTTTTTGCAGAGCCTAAAAACAGATTTGCCGCACCCGCAAGGTATACAAAAGAGCCTCTTTTAAGCGGATTCCTGCAGAAGAGGTATAAAGGTATATTTTCTGACACCCCTGCTATACTTACAGGAAGAGGCATAGTAATTCTGGCGGACGACCCTTCGTTCCGAGGCTACTGGCACGGCAGCACCCGGATATTTCTGAATTCAGTTTTTTACAGGGAACTCCTTCCGGCTGTTTCACTTTAGAAAAACTCTACCCTGGAGAAGTTTATTCCGTATGTATAGTAACGAAGAACCATACTCTTCATCCTCTCCTTAAATGAATCATAGTTGCGGCTCTCTTTAGGTGACCAGACCACCTCACTGAGGGCCGCTGCTCTTGGATATATCATATACTCCACATGGGCGGAATTTGGCATATATTCGGTCCATACATTCCCCTGGGCCCCCATAATATATTTTGCCTCGTCTGCGTTCAGTGCGGCCGGAACAGGTTCGTAAGAGTAAATCTTAGCAAGCGATGTAAAGCCCCCTATTGCAAGTGGTTGTGATGCAGGATCTGCCTGATAGTGGTCCAGATAGCAGTGTGAGCCGGGAGACATTACTACATAATGGCCCGATTTTGCTGCCTCTATGCCGCCTGCCTCTCCTCTCCACGACATTACTGCCGCATTTGGAGCAAGCCCGCCTTCAAGAATTTCATCCCAGCCTATTATATTTCTCCCCTTTGAATTGAGGTATTTCTCAATTCTGGTAATAAACCAGCTCTGGAGTTCGTGCTCATCTTTAAGCCCCTCCTTTTTTATCCTCTCCTGACAAAGAGGACACTCCTTCCAGTTATGTTTGGGTGCCTCATCTCCTCCAATATGGATAAGTTTAGAGGGGAAAAGTTCAATTACCTCATCTAGCACCCCCTGAAGAAACTCAAATGTGCTCTCTTTACCTGCACACATTATGTCATTAAAGACACCCCATTTTGTAGCAGTCTCATACGGACCTCCTGTACAACCCAGTTCCGGATAGGAGGCAAGAGCTGCCAGGGCGTGACCCGGCATCTCTATCTCAGGGACAACCGTAATATATCTTTTTGCTGCATAGTCTACAATCTCTTTTATATCCTCCTGAGTATAAAATCCACCGTGAGGCTTACCATCAAACTTTGCATCAGGGCCAAAATTTCTGCCAATAAGAGTCTCTTTTCTCTTTGATCCTATCTCAGTTAGTTTTGGATATTTTTTAATCTCAATTCTCCATCCCTGATCCTCGGTTAAATGGAAATGAAATGTATTGAACTTATGCATTGCCATATAATCAATATACCTCAGCACAAATTGTTTTGGCATAAAGTGACGGCAAACATCAAGATGAAGTCCTCTCCACGGAAATCTTGGTGCATCCTGAATTTTAACTGCATCAACCGTAATACTCTCCATTCTCCTCTCTTCTACAGGCATAAGCTGAGTCAGAGATTGAGCAGCATAAAAGAGTCCGTTGAATGTTGAGGCAACAGCCTTTATCCCTGATTTGTCAATATCCAGTCTGTAACCCTCAGGAGCAATTCCTGACTTCTCATCTAAAATGAAACATACAGATCCCTTTACATACTTTTCAGTAAAAGCAGGTGAGGCAGCCTGAATACCATAAAATCTCATAAAGTGAGAGGAAATAACATTAAATATATTATCCCTGTGATCTCCTGAAAAATTGAACAAAAACTTAGTCTCTTTGGTCATAGAAAATATACCCTTGCCCTGAATCTGAGAAACAGGCTGAGGGACAATACCTGATAATCCGTAAGCAGATGAAAATCCCATTAGTACAATCGCTGTTACACCAATGCTCATTAATTTGATTTTTAGATTCTTCATAACCATAGTAGCCATTTGTTTATTGAAATTTATAGAGCAAGTTAAAAAAAATTCTTAATAACAATTTTTTAACCTAAATTTATTCCGGATTTCTAATAATTTGAAACCATGAAAAAGCTTCTAGCCGTCACAGCATTAATATTATGCTCGGTCTTTACCGTCAGGGCTCAAGAGAGCGCCAAACCTCAGATGAATTTTGTAAAATTTAACCTCACATCTCTTCTGCTTAAGAATTACTCCTTACAGTATGAAAGAGTACTATCAAAAAGTATTTCTGCTGCCGTCTCCTTCAGATTTATGCCATATACCACTGTACCTTTTAAAAGCACAATTATTGACATGGCAAAATTTGAAGATCAGGAGACTATTGATATGTTTAATACTGCTCAGTTTGCCAACTACTCCATTACTCCTGAGATCAGATTCTATCTGGGTAAAAAGGGTTACGGAAGAGGCTTTTACATAGCCCCATATTACAGATATGCCTCTTATGAGGCGCAAAATCTCGAATTCTCCTTTGAAATTGGAGATGAAGAGGGGCAGATGGCACAGACACAAAAAATTGATTTGTCAGGTAGTCTTACTTCTCATACCGGTGGAATTATGTTTGGTGTACAATGGGCACTCGGTAAACATGTATCTCTGGACTGGTGGCTCCTGGGCGCAGCATATGGTGTAAGCAGTGGTGTAATTAACGGCATCCCAACCCCGGCAATTTCTCAGGAGGATATCCCTACTGTAAAAAGGGAACTTGAAGAGATGGATATACCTATGGTTGAGAAAACAGTTACCGTTACCTCTAATAATGTGAGGATGGATTTAACCGGTCCCTGGGCAGGAATTCGTTCAGGAATTATTATTGGAATAAAATTCTAAAATATTTTTGCTTATATTTGAGTTACAAAGACTTAAATATGAGAAACAGAATTTTTAAAAACATTTTATTAATTTTTGCTATAGGAGCAACTGCTTTATCCGGTGGCTGCTCTTCTCTCTCTAAAGCTCAGCTTGAGGGGGTAGCCACTTTCGCCCAAACCTGTGACAGCTTTTCTGCCTATCCCTCCCTACTATTTCTGGAAATGGCAAAAATCAGAGAGGAGAGTTCTATTTGGTATGCCTCTTCTCTAACCTCTCCCGAAAAGAGAGTTGCAGAGCTGGTGGAAATTTCCGGTTTTAAAAAGAGTCAGGAAAAAATTGCAAAGGGTACCGATATCTCTCTGAAAATATTATCTGACTACTCTTCTGCGCTTAAATCATTAGCTCACGAAAACAGAGTTATTGATCCCGGAAGGGAGATTCGCTCTGCAGGAAGGGCTATTGACTCTCTTATTATCTCTTTCAACTCCTTAAAATTGGCACAACCTGTTACATCAGGGATTATCTCATCCGCAGCAAGGATTATTGGCTACGGAGCTCAGCTTAATGCCTCCAGGGCAAGGGCAAATGCTATTACAAAATTCATCCCCTCCGGAGATACTTTAGTCCAAGAGATATGCAGATCATTAGAGACTCTGCTGAAAGACGAGAGTATAAAAGCCTTGATAGATCACGAACAGAAGATGCTTGTAAATAATTATCTTTCATATGTAGGTATAAGAGGGGGCGATATTAATGAAGACAGAAGGTTCTGCTCTCTCCTGGAAAAATCTGCTGACCTGGATAAACTGAGGAGCTCTACTGTTACATCGGTGGGCTCATTAAGAAGGGCACACGGAAAGATGGCCGCTCAGATAAAAGAGGGTATATCTCTTTTTGAACAGCTGGAAGCAATAAAAGAGTTTGGCTATGAGGTTGAAAAACTTAGTAAAATTGTAAGAAAATGGCAAAAAAGGGGGTAACCGGCACTGTAGCTGCTGAGCTTGCAAATATTCGCAAATCAATTGAAGAGGTGGAAAAGCTGAGAATCTCTGCCGTAAAAAGGGGCAGAGAGGAGGATGTTTTACGGCTGGAGGAGGCCTCAGCAGCACTCATAAAAAAAGAGAGGGAGGTTGTGAAAAGAGTTGGTGAAGAGGCAGCTTCAAAAATTAAATCAGATGGAAAGTCTCTGAAAGTCCTCTCTGAAAAGCTTAAAGCAAGAGTTAAAAGAATGGGGAGGCTCCCTAAAAGACTGGATACAATCAGCAAAATAATTCTAAAAATATCTGACCTTATTAATCTATGAAAAAATACAATTAAAGTAAGTGATTTAAATTATTACCTTTATTGGTCAAAAGAATACACGGATATGAAAAGCACAGAGCTTGAAGACATGTTCAGAGTGACTAATGATATGCTCTCTGTTGTCGATCAAAACGGGCGTTTTCTAAAGTTAAACGAATCTTGGAGCAGAGTTCTTGGGTACTCACTTGAAGAGATTTACACACATCCCAACTTTTTTGAACTTGTACATCCGGAAGACAAAGTGATAACTGCTGAGACTTTCAAGAGAATTTTGAAGGGGGATATGGTTAAATCTTTTGAGAACAGATATAAGTCAAAGGAGGGCAGTTATATTTGGTTTAACTGGGACTCGGTTATCCTTCCAAACGGGAATGTCTTCTCCTCTGCCAGAGATATGAGTGAAAATAAGGAGAGGCAGAAGGAGCTAGAGTTTCTGGCTGCCAATCTTGAGGCTGCTAACAGAGATAAAGATCAGTTTATATCAATTCTTGCACACGATCTAAGAAACCCTTTCAATACTCTTCTTGGGTTTTCTCAATATCTTGTAGAAAACATCGGTTCTATGTCTAATGATGAGGTAAAAGAACAAGCTCATTATATTCACGATGCCTCTGAAAAAACGCTATTTCTTCTTGAGGATATTCTGCTATGGTCAAAACTGAAGGTTGGCAAATTGTCAATATGCAAAGAGATGTTTGATTTAACAGAGATTTGCGAACTATTGATACAATTTCTTAAAATTTCTGCAGAGGCCAAGGGTATTAGTGTAGAGTGCAGGCAAAAAGAAGAATCCTATCCTGTTTTTGCAGACAAGAATATGATTAAGACTATTATTAGGAATCTCTTTTCAAATGCCGTCAAATTCACTCACAAAGGGGGCAGAATTATCCTTGAAGTAGCTATTTCAGAAAAATCAACAAACTTTATTGTCTCTGATACAGGAGATGGTATTTCAGAATCTGCACTGCAGGATATTTGGGACCCTATTAAATCAAAAGGACTTGGTCTCTCAATTAGCAAAGAGCTTGCAGAACTAAACGGTGCATCACTGTCTGCCGTAAGCACAGCTGGTGCAGGAAGTTCGTTTAAACTATCTATTCCCAACTCTCAATAATATATTTAATCACTAATCCCCATGCAACATATTTTTACAGATCAGGTAAATATTGGCGAACTTCCTGTTGCCTATTTTACACTCGA
>VSSQ01001159.1_pt1 | contig 11072 bp, 8 predicted proteins | sample 4763081 | NCBI WGS metagenome assembly VSSQ01 (sample SAMN12137344, study PRJNA551015) | bioreactor metagenome | isolation source: SDC9 anaerobic chlorinated ethene degrading culture | place: USA: Knoxville, Tennesee | collected 2015-01-01
AGTAGTAACGAGAGAAGGAAATATATTAGAAAATAAGCCGGTATATTTTGTTTTAGAAAAAGTAATAAATATAACTAGATCAATACCATTTATTATATTGTTAGCAGCTGTTATACCATTAACTAGGGCCATAGTAGGAACAGCTATAGGAACAAAAGGTTCCTTTGTACCATTAGTTTTAGGAACAATACCATTTTTTGCAAGGCAAATAGAAAGTGCTTTATCTGAAACTGATAAGGGGATAATAGAAGCTGCTGAAGCCATGGGATCATCCCCATTTGAAATAATCTTTAGAGTATATTTAAAAGAAGGTGTACCAAACATCGTAAGGGCCACAACAATAACTTTTGTAAGTTTAGTTGGATTAACAGCTATGGCTGGTTCAGTTGGAGGAGGTGGTCTTGGAGATTTAGCAATTAGATATGGGTATCAAAGATATCAAGTAGATATAACTTTTGTAACTGTTATAATCCTACTTATTTTAGTAAATATAATTCAAGGGGCAGGAAATATAATAATAAAAAAAACAACACATTAAAATTAAGCAATAAGAAATAAATTAAAAGGGGCGTTAAAATATGAAAACAAGAAAATTATTAAATATTATAATATCAGGAACATTACTTTTATCATTGGCAGGATGCCAAGGGGCAAAGACAGAGAATACAGATGGAAAGAATAAAGTAGTTAAGGTAGGAGTAGTTGGTGAAAATACAGATCAATGGGAGCCTGTAATAAAGAATCTTCAAGAAGAAGGAATAACTTTAGAGCTTGTCACCTTTTCTGATTATAGTCAGCCAAATCAAGCTTTAGCAGATAAAGAAATAGATTTAAATTCCTTCCAACATTATGCATATTTAAATCAAGATATTAAAGATAGAAATTTAGATTTATCAGTTATTGGAGAAACGATAATAGCTCCACTTGGGGTATATTCTAATAAAATAAAATCTTTAGATGAATTAAAAGATGGTGATTCCATTGCAATACCAAGTGATGCAACTAATGGGGGAAGAGCATTAAAGGTTTTAGAATCAGCAGGAGTTATTAAAGTAAATGAAGCAGCAGGATATACTCCAACTTTAAGTGATATAACGCAAAATCCTAAAAATATTAAATTTGTAGAAGTTGAAGCTGCACAAACTCCAAGATTATTAGCTGATGTAGCTGCAGCATTAATAAACGGTGGACATGCAGTTGATGCAGGATTTAATCCTAAAAATGATTCTATTTATTTAGAACAAGTTAAAGAAGGTACTGATAATCCTTATATAAATATAATAGTTTCAAGAACTGAGGATAAAGACAATGAACTGTATAAGAAGGTTGTAGATGCCTATAGATCAGAAGATGTAGCAAAGGTTATAGAAGAAGTATATAAAGGGGCTTATATACCAACTTGGAAATAATAAAGAATATTATTAAATAAGTATCTATCTTATAGGGCTTTAATAGATAGTACTAAATATAAGGGGGCTTTTTAATGAATATAAAAGATTATGTAATAAAGGAAAAAGATTATATTACCTCTTTAAGAAGGTATTTTCATAAACATCCAGAAGAAAGCTTAAAAGAATATAATACAGCAAAAAAAATAGAAGAAGAATTAGATAAGTTGAATATTCCACATAAGAGAGTTGGGGCAACTGGTGTTTTAGGAATAATAAAAGGTAAAAATGAATCAAATAGAATTTTAGCAATAAGGGCAGATATAGATGCTCTTAAAGTTCCAGATTCAAAAGATGTAGAATATAAATCACAAAGCAATGGATATAATCATGCTTGTGGTCATGATGGGCATACAGCTAGTCTTCTTGGAACAGCAAAAGTTTTAAAAGAAAAAGAAAAAGAATTAAATGGGGAAGTAAGATTAATTTTTCAACAAGCTGAAGAAGTTGGACAAGGAGCTAAGGTATTTATAAAGGAAGGATACTTAGATGGTGTAGAAGAAATACTTGGAGCACATGTGGCATCCCATTTAGAGGTAGGCAAAGTATCAGTAACAAGTGGTCCAATTTCTGCTTCATGTGATTATTTTAAAATAACTGTTAAAGGAAAAGGCGGTCACGTATCTGCACCACATTTATCAACTGATGCCTTATATATTGCAAGCCAAATAGTAGTAAATCTACAGTCAATAGTAAGTAGACAAACTGATCCAGTTGATACAGTAGTAGTAGGAGTTGGTTTGATTAGAGGGGGAACTACTTACAATACAGTAGCAGAAGAAATTGTTTTAGAAGGAACAACAAGAAGTTTTACTTTTGAATCAAGAGAAAAAACTAATAAATCAGTAGAGAAAATAGCAAAGTCTATTGGAGAAATATATGGAGCAGAAGTTATAGTAGAATTTAGAGACTATGCTTCACCTCTTATAAATGATGAAAAAGTAAGTGAAGAAGTGGCGGTTATTGCTAGTGATATAGTTGGAAAAGAAAATGTAATAACTAATTCGCCAAAGAGGTTAGGAGCTGACGATTTTGCAGAATTCTTAATAGAAGTACCAGGATCATATATTCATGTAGGTACTAAAAATTTAAAAAATGCAAATACTTCAGTAGCACATCATAATGATTTGTTTGATATAGATGAAGAGGGCTTGTTAGTAATTACAAATATAGAAGTAGAGTATATATTAAATAAATTACTATAATTAAATCTTTAATTTTAATAGTAATCTATAAAATTAAAATTATAACAGTATTTATAATAGATAAGATTTATGATGTTATAAGTAAATAGAATAAGCTTAATAAATATAAGTGTGAATATAAGATTGTTATAACTTGGATTATTCTAAGCAAATAGCAATTTATATTCACATTTTTTACTTTAAAATTAAATTAAAAATAAATTTACAAAAAATAAAATTAAAGTAACATATCGTTGTAATTAAAGTAAATTAAATTTAAAATAATAATTGAAAGGTTTACAAAATAAATTTAAAGAAGAATTTATAAATTAAAAGATATCTTATAATTTCAAATTAAAGTTAAGTAAAAAAATATATTTATTAAATCAAGGGGGATTTTTTATGAGTAAAATTACAAAGATGATATCAGCTCTAACATTATCTACAATAATGATAACTTCATTAGTAGGATGTTCAGGTGGTAAAAATGAAGGGGGAACTTCATCAGGTGATACTATAACAGTTAATTTCTGGACAGCACCACAAAAAGTACAGTATGATTTTTGGACAAAGAAAGCAGAGGCTTTCAATTCTACTAATACAAAAGTAGTAGGAAAAGTTATTAAACTTGAAGTTCAACAAATGCCTGAAACACCATCATCAGAGGCAGGAATACAAAATGCTTTAGCAACAGATACTGCTCCAGCAATTTCAGAAAACATAAATAGAGGATTTGCTACAACATTATCTCAATCAGATGCAGTTTACTCATTAGAAAGTGAAGAATGGTTCAAGGATATAGTTAAAAATAGAGCATTAGACTCAGTAATGCCAGGTTGGGAAATTGAAGGTAAACAATATGTAATACCAATGTATGTTAATCCAATGGTATTACAATGGAATACTAAAGCATTGAAGGAATTAGGATTTGATAAAGTTCCTGAAACAAAAGCAGAATTAGAAAATGTAATAACTAAGTTTAGAGCAAGTAAAGATAAGATGTCAGCTATAGGAGTTACACATGTATTTTATAGAAATTCCTTAATAAGACCAGATCAATGGTGGGACAGATGGTCAGACTTCCAAAATATTTATTTAGCATATAGTGGTGGTAAGTCTTGGGTTGAAGGAAATAAACTAGTTTTAGAAAAGGATTTAACTAAAGAAGCATTTGAGTTTTTTGGAACATTAGGTGATACTTTATTAACTTCAGAAGTCCCAAATATCTGGGCTGAAGAAAAACCACAAGTATTATTTACAATAGCAGCTCCATGGGAAATTCAAGCTTTAAGAGAAGGCGGAAAAGTGTATGGAGAGGATTATGAATATGGCCCAATGATAGTTAAGAATCAAGGGGATACACCTTATAACTTTGCAGATGCAAAAGGATTAGTTTTATATAAAGATGATAATATAACAGATGAAATTCATCAAGGTGCAGTAGAATTTATTAAGTGGTTATATAATGGAGAAAATTCAGCACAAACAGATTTAGATTGGGTACAAGCTACAACAATGTTACCAGTTAGAGGAGACTTAGTTACTAATGAAGCATTCTCTAAATATCTAGAAGAAAATGTAGAATTAAAAGCTTTAGCTGCACAAGTAGAATACTCTATTCCAAGTATGCCACATGATAAAATGGCACAAATTCAAGAAGCATTAGGTACTAACCTAGCTGCATATTTAGAAACAACATTATCATCAGATAGTTTAAAAGCAACTGATGCAACACAATATGTAGATAAAGCTTTTGAATCAATGAAGCAGGCTGGTGGATTAGAATAGTTTATTAAAATAAAGCAAAGATGAATAATTTTATCTTTGCTTTGTTTATAAAGGAGTGGCACTAAATGAAGAATAAAATAGAAAGTTTTAAAAATAAAAGTGGGTTTTTAGGATGGCTATTTAATATACCATATTTGGCTTATTCAGTTATTTTCTTCTTAATACCATTATTGTGGGCATTTTGGTTATCTTTAACAGATTGGAATTTAATGTCTAAAAGTAAAAAATTCGTAGGATTAGATAATTTTAAAGTACTATTCTCCGATCCAAGAATTAAGGCAGCATTTATAAACTCATTTAAATATCTAGTACCTATAGTTATTTTTACAGTAGCAGTAGCAATTGTTATAGCATTATTAGTTCATAAGTTACCAGACAAAATTAAAGGAATCACAGCAGTATTGTTTTTTATACCTTACTTAACTTCAGGTGTCGCCATATCAGTAGTAGTAAGATACTTCTTCAGTTATAATTCAGTACTAAATGTTTATTTGAGAGAGAAAGGTATTAATATAGATTGGTTTAGAGATCCTAAATGGTCTTTCATAATAATTTTTGGAATAGTAGTTTGGAAAATGTCAGGTTACTATGCACTATTTATATTATCAGCATTAGAGTCTATTTCAGATGATGTACACGATGCATGTAAAATAGATGGAGCAACTGGGTTAAAAAAATTCATAAGTGTAACATTACCTATGATTATACCAACTTTAACAACAGTAGTTGTATTAGCAGCTGGACTTGCCTTTGGTATTTTTACAGAACCTTATTTATTAACAGGTGGAGGGCCAAATTTAGCAACAACTACATGGCAACTTGAAATTTATAATACTTCATTTACAAATTTCCAATCAGGATATGGTGCAGCTATTGCAATAGCTAATGCAGTACATATCTTTGTATCAATTAAGATAATTACATTTATAATGGAAAAGTTTAATAACAAATATGGTATGTAAATATTAAGTTGGAGGATAATAATATGAAAAAGAAGTTAAATATAAAGACTATTTTAGTAGTAGCGGCAACTGTTTTAATATTAGGAATTTCATTATTTCCATACTTTTACATGATAGTTCAATCACTAGCACCTTGGGACCAAACAGATAAGGTAATGGTACCAGATGGATTTACTTTAAAAAGCTATGAATATCTTTTTGGTGGAAGTGGTGGAGCTAATGCAGGTATGTGGATAAAATCATTAACTAATTCATTCATAGTTTCCGCGCCTACAGCAATAATTTCAGTATTAGTTGGATTACTAGTGGGATATTCTGTATCTAAAATGAAAAATTTTAAAGGTGGAAAAATAATAATGAATTCATTATTATTTCAAATGTTTTTTCCAGTAATTATATTACTTGTTCCTAGATATATAATATCAAAACCATTAACCAATACCTATTTAGGAATGATACTACCGCTATCAGTATCAACATGGGGTATATTCATGTATATAAATTATTTCAAGTCATTACCAGATACTGTCTTTGAGGCAGCTAGAATAGATGGAGCTTCAGAACTAAAAATATTATGGCATATATCATTTCCAGTAACAAAATCAGTTACAACTATAGTATTTTTATCAACATTTATGACAAGATGGTCTGAACTTATGTGGGACATGCTTATTTCTCCAAAGATTAATATGCAAACATTAAATGTATTAATTTCAACACAATTTAAACCAATGGGAAATTTACCAGGGCCTATGTATGCAGCTTCAGTAATATTGACATTACCAATAGTAATAATGTTTTTATGCTTCTCTAAACATTTTAAAGAGGGTATAAATTTTATGTTAAAGTAAAAGGAGAATTAGATATGACAAATAATATAGTAGCAAAAAGAAGTGAAAGAAACCCACTAATAAAGCCGAGTGATGTAAAGCCAAGTAGAGATGACTTTAAAGTAGATGGTGTATTTAACTGTGGAGCGTGTAAATATAATGATGAATATATATTACTTTGTAGAGTAGCTGAATCAGTTAAAGTAGAAGATGAAGATGAAGTAAAAATACCTGTAGTAGTTAATAAAGATGGAAAAGATGTTATAGATATAATTTCTTTTAATAAGAAAATAGACACACAATATGATTATTCAGACTCACGTTCTTTATGGACATTAAATAGTAAGGGAGCAAAGAAAATAGCTTATTTAACATCCTTATCCCATATTAGAATTGCAAGATCAAAGGATGGAGAAAACTTTACAATTGATGATAATGCATTTATAAAACCAATAGCTTCAGAAGAAGAATGGGGAATAGAAGATCCAAGAATAACAAAGATAGAAGATACTTATTATATAAATTATACTTCAGTTACTAGAAATGGAGCAGCTACATCTTTAGTATCAACAAAGGATTTTGTAGGTTATGAAAGACATGGAATTATTTTTGCTCCTGAAAATAAAGATGTGACGATATTTCCTGAAAAGATAAATGGAAAGTACATGACATTTAATAGACCAGTTCCATCAGCTATTGGAGGACCAGATATGTGGCTTGCAGAGTCTCCTGATTTAATACATTGGGGTAAACAAAAACATTTTTATGGTGTATCAAATGAAGAATCTTGGGAAAATGGAAGAGTTGGTGGAGGTGCAGTACCTTTCTTAACAGAAAAAGGATGGATTAAGATTTATCATGCAGCAGATGAAAATGATAGGTATTGTTTAGGTGCATTTTTATTAGATAAAGATAATCCAAGTAAAATATTAGGGAAAACTACAGAAGCTATACTAGAACCTGAAGCAGATTATGAAAAAGAAGGCTTCTTTGGAAATGTAGTATTTACTTGTGGATGCATTTACGAAGATAGAACTGTAAAAATATACTACGGTGCAGCAGATGATAAAATTTGTAGAGCTGATATAATGATTGATGATATTTTTAAGATTATAAAGTAAATCAGTAAACAATATAGTGTGAAGATTCAAAACTTGTATAAGATTCAGCGCTATGTTATTTATTAAAACTGTTAATATTCTTAAGTTATAATAATAAAATATAGAAAAATATGTAGAAAAATAATTCTAAGTAAAGGATTAATAGGACTTTATAAAGAATTAATAAATAGATTGAATACAAAATAACGGGATTATTAGGAGATTGAGCATGGGAAAAATAACAATGAAGGATATAGCTGAAAAATTAAATATATCAATTAATGCAGTATCACTAGCTTTAAATAGTAAGGCAGGAGTTAGCGAAGAAACTAGAAAGCAAGTTTTAGATATGGCAGAAGAATTAGGGTATTTAGATAAGTCACCTAAATTTATAAAGACTTTTGCAAATAAAAATATTTGTGTAATTATTAAGAAATATTATTTTGAAGATAATAATTTCTATGGCAAGATTATGATGGGTATTGGAGATGAATCAAGGCGTAAAGGATATGATATCATTACATGCCTAATAAATGAATCAGAAAAGAGTATACCAAGCTGTATAGAAAGTAAAAAGGTATGTGGAATAATAGTAATAGGAAATATAGATGATGATTACTTAGTAAAACTAAAATCTTATAAGATACCTGTGGTTTTGGTAGATCATACATCTTTATTAGAAAGTACTGATAGTATATTAACTGATAATAAACTGGGAAGCTTTAATATTACAAAGTTATTAATAGAAAGAGGATATAAAAATATAGGTTTTTTTGGTGATCTAAATTATTCTTTAAGCATAAAGGAAAGATACTTTGGATATAGAGAATCAATGAAAAAATTTTTAGAATTCAAAACATATAGAGAATTAGATGAATTTATAGATAGTAATTCTATATTATATGAAATTGAAGACCATATAATAAATAAAAATTTAGAGGCAGTAAAAGAAACAGTGAAAAATATAAAATTAATGCCTGAAGCATTTGTCTGTTCTAATGATAATGCTGCAATATCATTGATATCAGCATTAAAAGAACTTGGATACAGTGTCCCAACTAATATAGCAATAGTTGGATTTGATGATATAGTTTTAGGTTCGCTTATAGAACCTAAGTTAACAACAGTGAGAGTAGAGAAGGACTTTATGGGTAGAAAAGCAGTAGAGAGATTGATTTGGAGATTAGAAAATAAGAATTATCCAGATGAAAAGACTATACTTAGTGTAGAAATAGTTGAGAGAGATTCAGTAGGAAAAAAGTATGACTAATTAAGTTATAGATTAAATATTGAAAACATCAGTAATATACATATGGTAATATAATAAAAATAGTATGAAATAATGATAATTTAGTTTATCTTATTGGAGGATGGGACAAATGAAAATAAAAGAAACATGCTCAACATTATTAAGAAAATACTTAGACAATAAAATTAATATATATAATGTAGAAAAAATAAAATTTATTAATGTAGGAAAAAATGATGTTTATAATATATCAGCTCCTTTTATTAATGAAGAAAAATTAGTTATTGCTGGTAGGGTAGAGGCTAGAGATAGTGAGGATTCTACAGTTTACTTTTTTGAAAAAAAAGAGAATGTATGGCACCAAATTGAGGAATATCCAAGGTTTAATCTACAAGACCCTTTCTTTACCAAAATAAATAATGAATTAATAATTGGTGGCGTTGAAGTATTCAAAGATCCAGAAAAAGAAAATACTTTAAAATGGAGAACTATTTTTTATAAAGGCGAAAATATTTCTTCTTTAAAAAAATTCTTTGCAGGCCCTGATGGAATGAAGGATTTAAGATTAGTTCAATTAAAAAATAATAAAATTGGAGTACTTACAAGACCTCAAGGGAAAAAGGGTGGAAGAGGAAAGATTGGCTTTACTATAATATCTGAATTAGAAGATTTAAATATAGATATTATAGATAATGCTCCCCTTATAGATAGTTTATTTATAGATGAAGAATGGGGAGGAGCTAATGAGGCAAGAGTTTTAAATGATTCAACATTAGGAATACTTGGGCACATTGCTTGTTTTGATAAGGAAATGAATAGACACTATTATCCAATGACTTTTAAATTAGATATAAATACATTAGAGGTTAGGGATCAAAAGATAATAGCAATAAGAAAAAATTTCAAGCCAGGAGAAGCAAAGAGATTAGATTTAGAAGATGTGGTTTTTAGTGGCGGATTAGTTTTAAATAGAGATAGAGCAGTACTTTATGCAGGAATTAGTGATGCAGAAGCTCAATTAATCGAAATAGATAATCCATTTAAATAGGAGGCTTATTATGATAAAAACATGGTGGAAAGAAAGTGTTTTTTATGAAATATATATGCCTAGTTTTAAGGATGGCAACAATGATGGTATAGGAGATTTTAAAGGAATAACTTCAAAATTAAACTATTTAAGTGAACTTGGAGTTAGGGGAATTTGGTTAACTCCATTTTATCCATCACCTAAGGTTGATAATGGATATGATATATCAGATTATTATAATATAGATAAAGATTATGGGACTTTAGATGACTTTAAAAATTTCTTAGAAAAGGCACATAATTTAAATATAAAAATAATTATTGATATAGTACTTAACCATACTTCCAGCGAACATCCATGGTTTAAAAAGTCAAAAGGTTCTAAGGATAATGATAAAAGAGACTTCTATATCTGGAGAAAAAATAAGCCTAACAATTGGGAATCATTTTTTGGAGGAGATGCATGGGAATATGATAATTTAACCAAAGAATACTATTATCATGCTTTTGCAAAGGAACAAGTAGATTTAAATTGGGCAAATCCAAAAGTTTATCATGAAATGCTAGAGATTTTAAAGTTCTGGCTAAATATTGGAGTAGATGGATTTAGATTTGATGTTATTAATTTCTTAACAGTAAATGAAAATTTAGAAAATAATAATCCTTATGATGAAAAAGGAGAGCAAATCCATAAATTTGATAAAGATCAAAATGGAGTTTTAGATATTATAAAAAAACTTTCAAAGGACATAAAAAGTATTAAAAAAGATGCATTCCTTGTTGGTGAAGTTGGTTCAGAGGAAATAGACGAGTTAATAAATTATTCAGGAAAAGATCTTTTAGATGTAGTATTTAATTTTAATTTAGGAAGTATGAAAGATTTTTCAGCAGAAAAATTATATAAAGAAATAAAAGAAATGAACAATAAGTATTCAGAAAATCAAATTCCTACTATATTTTTTAATAGCCATGATATGGAAAGAAGTATATCAAAATTTAATCCAAAGGGGGAGAGCGTTGGAATAGAAAGAGCTATAGCAGTATTTCTATTAACTGCCTATGGAGTTCCATTTATTTATTTTGGAGAAGAAATTGGAATGAAAAATTTATTTTGTAACGATATAAACAAAATGAATGATGTCCAAGGAGTAACAAAATATAATATAGAAATAAATAAAGGTAAAAGCCATAAAGAAGCATTAGAAAGTGCGAATAATAGTTCTAGAGATAAATCTAGAAGCCCTATGCAATGGAATAACAGTAAATATTACGGATTTTCAGAACTGAAGCCTTGGATTAATATTGATGATAAAAAAGATATAGAAACTGTTGAATATTGTGAAAACACTAGTGATAGCCTACTTAATTTATATAAAGGCTTAATTAAATTAAGATATAATAATGAATGTTTACTATATGGAGGATATGAAAATATTTCTTTATATGATGATGTTTTAGTTTTTGAAAGAAAATATAAGGAACAAA
>VSSQ01000548.1_pt1 | contig 11061 bp, 12 predicted proteins | sample 4763081 | NCBI WGS metagenome assembly VSSQ01 (sample SAMN12137344, study PRJNA551015) | bioreactor metagenome | isolation source: SDC9 anaerobic chlorinated ethene degrading culture | place: USA: Knoxville, Tennesee | collected 2015-01-01
CCTTCTCCGGGCCCTGGGAGGCGTTTCCAGGGGCGTGGCTGAAGGAAGCGAGACCTGCGGGGCCCTCCTCGGAGGGGCCTGCCTGCTGGGGTTTTACGCCGGAAAGGGACAGCCGGGCGAAGGGGAGCATCCCCTGTTCCGTGCCATGCTCAGGGATCTCGCGGAGTGGTTCCGGGCGGAGGCGGGCCTTCCCGGGGAAAGCTCCCGGTGCGCGGACATCCTGGAAGCCTTCGGAAAGGCGAGGTGTCCCATGCTCGTCCGGTCGGTGTGGGTGAAGGCCATGGAGATCCTTGAGGAAAACGGGATTGACATCCTCGAAGGGAGGCCCCTTCCCGAATGATTCCGGGCGGGATGTCTCCGGGATGAAGCCGCCCGTGCATTCTCCTTTTCCCTTCGATATCCGGACCGCCCGGAAAACGGGCGGAAGGACGGACCCCGGAAGCCTGGATGAATACCGTCTCTCCGCCCTCCGGGCGGCCGTGGCCCGTGCCAGGCGGAACAGCCCCTTCTTCCGGAGCCGTCTCGCCTCCTATCCGGAAGGGTTTCCCCGGTCTCTTGGCGAATATGGGGCATTGCCCTTCACAACCCCGGACGATCTGGCAGCCGACCCCTATGCCTTCCTGGCGGTTCCCCAGGACGAGGTCGCCCGCATAGTCACGGCCCGGAGCTCGGGCACCACGGGGCCGCCAAAACGGGTATTCTTCTCGGAAGGAGATCTTGCCGAAACCCGGAGCATCTTCGCCGAAGGCATGACAGCCCTGGTGCCCCGGGGGAGCGGGGTGCTCATCCTTCTTCCCGGAGAGCGCCCGGGAAGCGTGGGGGACCTGCTCGTCCGGGGGCTTGCCCCGGACATGGAGGGCGTGCTGTGCTCCTGCCCGGATGCGGACGGCACCCTCGACACCATCGCCCGGCTCAGGCCGGACTGCCTCGTGGCCCTTCCTTCCCAGGCGCTCCGGCTGGCGAGGCATCCCCGGCCGTCCCGGGGAAGGTGCCTGTCGGCAGTCCTGCTCTGCTCCGATTATGCTTCCGACAGCCTCACGTCGGCGGTGGAGGATGCCTGGGGATGCACAGTCTTCCGCCAATACGGCCTTACGGAGACGGGGTACGGCGGCGCCCTCTCCTGTGGCGAAGGCCGTGGAATGCACGTCATGGAGGACGGCTTCTTCTTCGAGATCGTCTCCCCCGGCACGGGAGAACTCCTCCCCGACGGGGAAGAAGGGGAAATAGTCTGCACGGCCTTCCGCGCCGAGGGAACCCCCCTTCTGCGGTACCGCACCGGGGACCGGGGGAGGTTTATTCCCGGAGACTGCTCCTGTGGTTCCTTTCTCCGCAGAATTGATGTCAGGGGAAGATACGGGAACGGTCTTGCCCTTCCCGGCGGATGGGTTCCCCTGGCCGATCTTGACGAAGCCCTGTTTTCCCTCCCCTGGCTCGGCGGGTACGAGGTCAGGATGAACGGCAGCTCCCCTGTTTTTTTCCTGGAAGTTCCCTCCCTGCCGGAGGGAATCCTGTCCCTTCCGGAAGACCTGGAGCGGGAGGCCGGGAAAAAACTCCGGTCCCTCCCCGGTCTCGACATCCTGCCTCCGGAAATTGGACTTTGCCTCGCCCCCCCGCGGGACGCACCATTGGCCCCGTCAAAGCGGCTGGTCCTCCGGGAAACCCATCCGGACCGCACCAGGTAAGCCGCCGGGCCGACCGTACCTGTTTCCGTCCGCTTCCGTCCTGTTTTTTTCATGGTGAAACTGAAGATTCCCACAAAACGGTGAACTGTGATAGAATTGCTCATCTCTGTTTCTGCATTTTCGATTCTGCAATCCAGGCCTGCCGGAAGAGGAGGAGAGACTCCACATGGGAGTGATGACCGTTTCCACCAGGGTGAGGCCCGAGGATCTCGCCGTGGTGGCCGAGACCCGGGGACACGGGCTCGACATGGACCAGTCGAAGCAGAGCGGCGGGCGGGAGGACACCATGAAACCCATGGAGGTCGTTCTGGCTGCCCTTGGCGGGTGCATCACCATGGTGGCCCTGGCGCGGGCTCCGAAGGAAGGTCTTGATATCCGCGACCTCAGGCTCGGGATGGAGGGAGAATATTCCGCCGCCGGCGGCTTCCGGATGATCCGGATGACGGCACGGCTCCGGTCCTCCTCACCGGAAGACCGGCTCGTGGAGTTTTTTCACGATGTCGAGAGGGTGTGTCCGGTCAGCAATTCGCTGAAGGCCAGGATAGAGCTGGAGGTGGTCCGGGAACAGTAAGAGAGCGGGAGTGAACGGAAAGGTTCCGGAAACATCCGGAGAAGCGGAGTGTATTTTTCGAGACGACTTTTCTTTTGAGGAGCAGGAGGGATAGAATGAGTTTCTTCGAACATTTCGGTCTGACCAATGCCGCCGACGTTGCCACGGGCATGCTGATGCTCGTTATGATCTGCTACGCCATCGGCGATATCGTGTCCTACAAGACAAAGGCCGTCTTCTCCATGATCTTTGTCACGGGCTTCGTCTTCCTTTTCGGGTTCTGGTACGGCTTCCCCAAGACCATCTTCCAGACGACGGGAACCATTGCCTTCGCCGCGGTCAGTCTTCCCATCATTCTTGTCCACATGGGAACCCTTATGAAACTCAGGGACATCAAACAGGAATGGAAGACGGTCATCATCGCCTTTGTTGGTCTCGTGGCCCTTTCGATCGGCCTTTTCTTCATCGCCGGCCCAATCCTCGGCCGTGAAATGGCCCTCACAGCGGCCGGTCCCATCTCCGGCGGCATCGTGGCCACCATCATCGTGTCGGAAGCCGCCAAGAAGGTCGGGCTCGAGCACCTCGCCGTCTTCGCCACCCTTCTTCTTGTTCTGCAGAATTTCGTCGGCCTTCCCATCGCCTCCCTCTGCCTCAAGTCGGAGACAAAGCGCCTTCTCGCGAAGTTCCGCAGCGGCGAGGCGGAGGAAACACAGGCGGGGAAAGCTCCCAAGAGCGATCCCGAGGTACCGAGCATCAGGCTGTTCCCGGCATTCCCCAAGCCCATGCAGACTCCCTTCGTCCTTCTTGCCAAGACCGCCATCGTCGGCTGGGTGGCCCTTCTCGCCGCCCAGCACTACAACGCCATGGTTCTCGGCGCCGGACTGCCTTACCTGCAGCTCCACAAGTTCGTCATGGCCCTCATCATGGGCATCGTGTTCTACGAGACCGGCTTCCTGGAGCACAAGGTCCTTGACAAGGCCAACGCCATGGGCTACGCCATGTTCTTCTGCCTGATCTTCATCTGGGTCAGCCTTCCCCAGGCCACACCGGAACTGGTACGCTCCCTGGTCTACCCGCTGGTGGTCTGCTTCGGCGTCGCCCTCGTCGGAATCGTCACTTCCACCTTCTTCACCTCGAAGATCCTCGGATACTCCTGGGCCATGGCGACGGCCATCGCCGTCACCTGCCTCTTCGGCTTCCCGGCGACCTTCATCATCACCGACGAGGTCACCACGGCGGGATGCGCCGACCCGAAAGAGAAGGAGTACTGCATGAGCCATCTCCTGCCCAAGATGCTCGTGGGAGGGTTCACCACGGTCACCATCGGCTCCGTCATCCTCGCCGGGTACCTCGGCCAGATCATCGAGACCCTGGCGAAATAAGCGCTCCATACCCCAACGTAAGAGGGAGGTCCGGACATGTCCGGACCTCCCTCTTACGTTGGGGTGAAATGACGCTGTTACTTTTCCGTTCTAGCCCCCGCCGGTTCCCTGAAGTAGGCCTCCGTGAATCCCCGGCACCCCCGGCAGACGGGACCGTGGTACGGCGGGTAGGCTTCCCCGCAGACCGGGCAGATCACCGGGGGCACTTTGGGGCGGACCTGGAGCACCTTCGGGTCCACCATCACCGGGCTCGAGTCGAAAAGCGCGGCCCCCGCCCTGTTGATGCCCTCCAGGATGGCGTCCAGGTCCTGGTCCTTTTTCGGAACAAGCTTCAGGAACCATTCGTTCACGGCCGGGTACTCTTTCAGCCGTTTCATGCCGAGGGAGATACGCACGCCCTCGCCGGTCTGCTTGTCGTAGAACACGGCGGCAAACCTGCCCGTGTCCACGATCTTCATCCAGTGGTTCCCCACGGTGCAGGGGGTGAGCAGCTGGATGGCGTCTGCGAGACACTTCCGGGTCTCGCAGATCACGTCCATGAGAATGCCTTCGGGCAGCAGCTCCCGGGCCAGCGAAACCATGTGGAGCGCCAGGACGCCTCCGGGGGCTTTCTTTCCGTGGAAGCGCTCCAGTTCTTTCAGATATTCCTCGTAGGAGGAAAAGGGACCGAAGTACATCAGGCGATCTTCTCGATCCTCACGGCGCACGCCTTGAAGGAGGGCGTCATGGTGTCCGGATCGAAATGCTTGAGGTCGCCGCTCAGCAGGTGGTTGGCGTTGGTCTCCCAGAAGTGGAAGGACATCCAGACCATCCCCGGGGCGATACGCTTTGAGACATTTGCTTTGATCCGAACCTCTCCGCGGCGGGACTTCACCCGAATGACCTCGCCGTGGGAAATGCCAAGCCGCTCGGCATCCTGGACGGAGATGTCGGCGAACTCCTCGGGCATCCTTTCGTTGAGTCCCTTCGCCCGGCCGGTCTGGGTCCTTGAGTGGTAGTGGACAAGACGGCGTCCGGAGCTCAGCACCAGCGGATATTCCCCGTCGGGCTGCTCGCTGCTCGGAACCCAGTCGATGGCCTGGAAAAGGCCTTTCCCCCGGGAAAATTTGCCGTCCTTGTGGAGGATGGGGGTTCCGGGGTGCTCCTCGTTCGGACAGGGCCACTGGATGCCCCCGATGCTGTCGAGCCGGGAGAACTTGATCCCGGCAAAGGCCGGGCAGAGAACCGAGATTTCGTTGTCCCAGAGTTCCCGGCCGCTGTTGGAGGGCCATTCGTGGCCGAAACGCTTCGCGACCTGCCTGAAGATCCACCAGTTCGGCCTGGCATCACCGGGGGCTTCCCTGATCTTCCGTACCCGGCTCACCCGGCGCTCGGTGTTGGTAAAGGTTCCGTCGTCCTCGGACCATGCCGCGGACGGAAGAATGACGTCGGCGAAGGGCGTGGTCTCGTTCCGGAAGATGTCCTGCACCACCAGGAACTCCGCCGAGTTCAGGCAGTGGGAAACGTGCCGGGGATCAGGCTCCGTGGCCACCAGGTTCTCGCCGAAGATCCAGAAGGCCTTCAGCCTGCCCGTGGGCAGTCCGTTGATCATTTCGGCGATCTTCAGCCCCGGCTGTCCCGGAAGGCTGTCCACGCCCCAGAAATCGGCGAATTTTTTGCTGATCTCCGGCGAATCCACCTTCTGGTAGCCGCAGAACATGTTGGGAAGGGCTCCCATGTCGCAGGCGCCCTGCACGTTGTTCTGTCCCCGCATGGGGTTGACGCCGCCGCCTTCCACTCCCATGTTTCCGAGGAGCATCTGGAGGTTGGCCAGGGTCATGACGTTCCGCTTGCCTGATACGTGCTCCGTGATGCCGAGAGTGTAGATGACCATGGCCGGCTTGACGGTCCCGAGCATCCGCGCGATCTCCACGATGGTGCTCTCGGGAACTCCGCTGATCTCCGAGGCCCGGCTGGGAGGATACTCCCCGATCTTTGCCGCGAATTCCTCGAAGTTCTCGCACTTTTCCTCCACGAACTTTTTGTCGTAGAGGTTTTCCTTGATCAGCACGTGCATGATGCCGTTCAGGAAGGCGATGTCCGAGCCGATGCGAAGCTGGGCGAAGATGTCGGCATAGTCGGCCAGCTCCTGCCTCCTCGGGTCGACAACGATGAGTTTCGTCCCGTTCCTGACGCCGTTTTTCAGGTACGTGGCGGCGACCGGATGGGCCTCCGTCATGTTGGTGCCGATGCAGAAGAGGAGCTTCGCCTTGGCGAATTCCCCGATGGTGTTGGTCATGCCGCCCGCTCCAAAGCTTGTCAGTAGCCCCGCTACTGTAGGAGCGTGTCAGACCCGTGCACAGTGGTCTACGTTGTGATTCTGGAAGACCATGCGGAAGAGCTTCTGCATGCTGTACGAGTCCTCGTTGAGGCTGCGCGCGCAGCTGACTCCTCCCACCGCGTCCGGGCCGTGCTTCTGCATCACCTCCTTCAGTCGGGATGAAACGAGATCGAGGGCCTCGTCCCATGAAGCTTCGCGGAATTCGTCGTCAGGGCTTTTCTTTTCGCCCTTCCGCACCCGGATGAGAGGCTTCGTGAGCCGTTCGTCGGAGTAGATGAAGTCGTAGCCGAACCGTCCCTTGACGCAGAGCCTGCCGAGGTTCGGCATGCCGTCCTCCGTTCCGGTCACCCGGGCGATTCTGTCTCCGTTGACATGGAGGTCGAGCTGGCAGCCCACGCCGCAGTAGGGGCACGTGGTGCGGACCGTTTTCGTCTGCCATGCCCGTCCCTGGCCGACGGACTTCTTCTCGGTGAGGGCTCCCACGGGGCACATCTGGACGCACTGGCCGCAGAAGACGCAGTCCGACTCCTCGAGTTTGCTTCCCACGGGGGGATGGATCATGGTTTTAATGCCCCGGAACTGGAAGTCGATGGCGTGGTACCCCGACTGGTGGTCACATGCCCGGACGCACCGACCGCAGAGAATACACTTGTTCATGTCCCGGATGAAGAAAGGGTTGGTGTCGTCAAGATCGTGCTCGGTGCACACGTCGCCGCTGTCACGGAAGGGGGATTCCTCGATCCCCAGTTCGTAGGCGAGGTCCTGCAGTTCGCACCTGCCGTTCGACTCGCAGGAAAAGCAGTCCAGAGGGTGACGGATGAGGATCATCTCCACGACGGCTTTTCGAGCCGCCAGGGCCTTCGGGCTGAAGGCGTCGACCACCATGCCGTCCGTCAGGGGTGTGGTGCAGGCGGGAAGGAGCTTCGGGTTCTTTTCCACCTCCACGAGGCAGACGCGGCAGGCGCCGCTGGGCGGCAGGGCCGGGTGGTCGCACAGCGACGGAATCCGTATGCTGTTGGCCCGGGCAGCCTGCAGAATGGTCACGCCAGGTTCTGAAGTAATTTCCCGGCCGTTGATGACGGCCCTGATCCTGTGTGTTTCCATTTCTCAAACTCCTTTCAGGGTAAAATGTCAGCTCCGTGCTGAAAAAGCGCATCCGGGGTAGGAGCACGAAACGCAGTTCCTGCACAGACCTCCTTTCCCCCAGCGTCTCACCTCCGCTCCCGAAGGAGGAATGCCCGCATACAGCCTGTCGAGGACCATGTCCAGTGACGTCCGCCCGAAAAAAACGGCGGAGGCGGGAACGCCGAGGACAAAGGCATTTCCCCTGCGGGCAAGCATAAGGTTTGCTCCGGGGATCACCGGGATTCTCCGGAACACCACGTCGTCGCACATTGATTCTATGGCTCCTGGCGTCATGTCGTCGGCGTCGACGCTCATGCCGCCGGTACAGATGATGACCCGGGCTCCCTTTTCGATCCATGCCGAAGCCGCCCCGAGAATGGAGTCCCGGTCGTCGGGGCAAAGGGTTTGCCCGAGGAAAGGTGCCCCGTAGACGTCAAGTTTTTTCAAAAGCTTGGGAAGAAAGGCGTCCCGGACCGTCCCCTCGTAAATTTCCCGGCCCGTGGTGACAAGGGCCGCAGGGAGGGAAGCCCAGGGCAGAACTGAGAGGGGCGACGCTTTCCGGGCCCGGTCCACCCGGTCGCGTTCCATGGAAAGGGGACCGATGCGGAACGCGGCGGCCGCCATGCCTTTCGTGACGGGGGTTTTGTTGGGCCGGGTGGTGAAGAGCCAGTCAGGATCGTCGTTGATGAAGTCGATGTCCTCGTCGCTGAAAAGAAGAAGGCCGTCCCTGGCGGCGACGAGGGTGCATTTCCCCTCCTCCGGGCCCCGCAGTTCCAGCCCGGCTCCTCTCATCCGCTCACCGAGGAGCAGGGCCGCGTCGTCTTCGTGAAGTTCATCCGGTGCGAGCTCCAGAAAGGGAATGTTGGATTTTCCCATCCTCCTGAGCAGGGGAACATCGCCTTCAGCGATAACATGGCCTCTACGGAAGCGGGCACCCTTGAATCCCGTCTCGGGGTCGATGAGGGTAAGATCGTGGGAGATTTTTCTGCCGACGGCCTGTTCCACGGGGAGAGTTTTCACAATCATGTCCGGGTCACCGCGATTCCCCTTTCATCAAAAAAGGACCGTTCATCAGCAACGATGACGGTCCCCGTGGTTTCACGCGGTTTTTCCCGTCCTCCTTGCCAAACACGGGAGGCATGCCCGTTTCCAGGCATACCCTGACGGCCGCAGTCCATAGAGGTTCGCTCCACAGGAGATACGGCTCGGAGGCGCTGTATTGGGGGATGGAGCACTTTCCCTTTTCGTTGAAACGGCATTGCTGGGGAAAATTATCTCAATCTGTATGTCATTATAGGGTATTTTCTCTTTTTTTTCCAGCCCGGTGTCCTCTTTCGTTTCCGGAGGAAAAAGGAAAGGGCTCCGGCATTTGCCGGAGCCCTTTTTGTCCATGGAAACGGCGGAATATCCCCGGTTCTGTCAGTCTACCGCCAGCATGACGCTGTCTGCCTTCACGACGGCGTAGACGGGGGAGCCGACCCTGATTCCCAGGTTGGCGAGGGAGTCCATGGTGATCACGGATACCATGGTCTGTCCTCCGCCGATGTCGATGGTCACCTGGGCTTCCACGGCTCCTTCCTTGACCGCCGTGACTTTGCCCCGTATCTGGTTCCGGGCGCTCAGCTTCATTTTCTCAGCCTCCTTTTTCGTAGGGATGCCAAAACAGTACCTTCCTATTCCATTATGGCGATGATATGATTTTTTGCAACGGGACAATCCCGGAAACATAAGGGAAAAACACAGGGGAGGAATAGAATCGTGAAATCCATAAGAGAAAAGGGAATACTGTGTGTCGTTTTGCTCGCCGTCATGGTCCTGTCCGGCCCGGCGGAAGGGAATCAGCCCCTCACGGTCACGGGCGGGGAGCCCGTCACCTATGCCTGCGCCAACGGAGACCGGCTGGTGGCACGGTATTTCAGCCTGTCCGACGACAGCCTCCGGTTCGTGAAGATTCTCTTTCCCGACGGCCGGGAATACACCCTTCCCCAGGTGATCTCCGGGTCAGGAGCCCGGTACACCGATGACGGCGAACTGCTCTGGTGGATCAAGGGCGACGAGGCGCGGGCGGAGGTCCGGGACGAAAACGGGGAATGGAAGGAACTGTGCGGCGAGTGCAGGGTTCTGCCCTGAGGAAAAAACTGATACGGAAAAAAACGGGTCCCTCACAGGGACCCGTCAATTTTTTCCTGAAGCTCGTCCCAGGAGGGGATTCCCCTCCAGAGAAGCTTCCCGTCAAGGACCCACGTGGGTTCCGCCCGGATGTTGAACCGGACGAGGTTGAAGAACCAGATGCAGCAGCGGGGATCATAAATGTTCACTTCCACGGAATCGCCGTACCGTTCCCGGAGTTTTACCAGCAGCGGTCCTGCCGCCTCACGGGCGGCGGCCTGCGGGAAGGATCTCATTTCCTCCTCCCCGTACAGGAAGTTGCTTCAGCAGGCCGATCCCATGGGTTTTTCCATGTAGAGCCTGAGTTTTCTCACGGCCACGGCATTTCCTCCTTTTCAGAGATTTTCCGAAACGAGATCCCCGTACTCCTCCGACCGGTACTGTTGGTAGTTTTTGCCCTGCACGCCGATGGCCGCGGGGGGACAGAAGGCGATGCACCGCTGGCAGGAGACGCAGCGGTCCAGGAACTCGGGATACTCCTCCATGCGGATGTTTTTCGCCGGGCAGAGCCTGGCGCACTTTCCGCACTTGATGCACTTCGCCCTGTCCACTTCAAGATGGAATTTCCGGCTCATCAGCTTCCAGGGCCACTGCCGGCGGGACAGCCGGTAGAGCAGCGGAGAGAGGACATTGCCTCCCTTCCACGGAGCGTTTCCCTCAAGCAGCGCGTCGGCGAAGGCGGCGGCGTTCTTCTCCATCCTTTCGGTCTTTTCTCTGTTCTTCTCGAGGGAGATGGTTATGTTGTTGTAGTTTGACGGCATGACGAAATCCCGTGCCCCCAGGGGAGTGTAGTGCTTTGAGACAAGGAGTTTTTTCACCGCGGGGCGGAGGCCGCCGGACGCTCCCCCCATGGTGGAGATCAGGAACGCCCCCCGCCCCTCCCCGTCGGGAAGGCTCTCGAGAAAATCCCAGGCGAAGGGGTAGGTGGAGAACATGGCCACGGTGACGGCGATGCCGAGGGCGGTGTCGCCGTCACGGAAGGGGACGAACCCCTTTTCCAGCCGCCGGAGCCGGACGTCCTTTCCTCCCTCCCGCAGCCCGCGGGTCACTGCCCGGGCCGCAAGCAGGGTGTTTCCCGTTCCGCTGAAAAAATAGAAATCCACTGATGTTTCCTTCATGTCGGGTGCCGCGCCTCCTTCTGGTGCATGGATAGTGACCATTGTACAGCAGGGGAAATCTCCCGGACACAATCCGTTCCGTAAAGAAACATGACGGTAGTGTAAAATAATGATAAGGAAATTTTCGGGAGGTGGAGAGAATGAAAATGTTTGAAGCTGTCATTGCCGCTGCGGTGGTATTTTTCGCGGGAAGGGCCTGTGCCGGGGAGATTCCTCCCCTGGACCGGCAGATCCCTTCGGAACTCCGGACGGCCGCCTTTGCCCTTGGCTGATTCTGGGGCCCTGATGCCCGGTTCGGGCTTCTCGACGGAGTGGTGCGCACCCGGGTGGGGTATGCCGGCGGAACAACGCCCGACCCCACCTATGATGACATCGGAGACCATGCCGAGACCGTCCAGGTTGATTACGACCCGGAAAAGATCTCTTACGACGAGCTCCTGGAGGTCTTCTGGACGAACCACAATCCCGCTGCCCGCCCATGGTCGACCCAGTACCGCTCCGCTGTCTTTCCGGCTGACGAAGACCAGAGGAAAGCGGCGGAACGGTCGGCCGCGAAGATTAAGGCGGACATGGGCGGGAAAATCTTCACGGCCATTGAACCACTGGCCCGGTTTTACCAGGCGGAAGGGTATCACCAGAAGTATTACCTCCGCAGGGACTATGTTCTCATGAGGGAGTTCAATGAAATGTTCCCGGAGCGGGACGGTTTTGTGAG
>VSSQ01001160.1_pt1 | contig 11057 bp, 7 predicted proteins | sample 4763081 | NCBI WGS metagenome assembly VSSQ01 (sample SAMN12137344, study PRJNA551015) | bioreactor metagenome | isolation source: SDC9 anaerobic chlorinated ethene degrading culture | place: USA: Knoxville, Tennesee | collected 2015-01-01
TAGCGGTTTTCGCGGTACTGACGGGTGATGGCCATCTTTTCCTCGGTGGTCTTTCCTTCCGGATCAATACCAATGAGTTCCTTCATCTGCTTGTCGTAACGTTCTGAGCGGCTTTCGTATTCCTCTTTGGTAACAGGACCGCAGGCACGGTAAGGTTGCGCATCATGTTTGCGAAGTCCCTTGCCCATGCGGATGTTGAAAACGCGCTGGAAGTTATAGACTCTTTCGCTCTGACGGATCAGTTCTTCCTTACTGAAGTCATTTCCGGTCACGGCTTTATAAATGGTCACATAGTTGTCGACATGTTCCGGAACTTTTGCAGGTTCATCGGTCTGTGCATTATCGGCTGGTTCAACGTCGTTCCACGGGAGTTTGCAGAGTCCCTGCAGACCAAACCATGTACGGAACATCGGGAAATAGAACAAAGCTTCGGCTTTCTTTTCAAATGTCGGGATCTGGTTGTTCACCATGTCCATGAAGATCAGCCAGGCTTCGTCGTGCTGAGGACCTTTGTTTGTCATGGCATAACCGCCCTGCTGAGCCAGTGATTCTTTTGAAATATACTGGCTGTATTCAAGACCTTTGTTTTCCATACCGATATCTTCGATCAGCTGAGCATCGCCCCAGCCGTTGGCAATGAACATGTCTTTCATCACGCGGACACCTTTGCCGGCTGTCAGACCAAATCCTTCGCCTCGGGCTACCTGATGCAGCAGTTCCATGGCGTCGTCTTTGCTGCCGAAATTGAGATCCAGACCGCCTGTGCGTTCTTTATTGAGAATACCGAGTTCATAGCATTCCATAATGAATCCCATGATGGTTCCCCATGAAATGGTGCATATTCCGTAGGTGTCGCAATAAAAGTTGGCTTCGATGGTCCATTCGGGATCAAAAATGCCCATGATGGAACCCAGCGAAGAAGTTGTTTCATATTCAGGACCGTCAACGATTACTTTCTGTCCTTTGTAAGGGCCGGTTTTCAGTTCGAAATCATCAACACCTTTGGCACAGCTCATGTTGCAACCAATCCAGCAACCGTCGGGAACGCCCTGCGTGAAGTAGCTCATCCAGACATCACCGTGGATCTTCCCTACTTCGGAATGCACACCGAATTTGAAGTTGTGCACAGGAAGCAGATCGTAGTCGTTCATGATATGAGTAAGGTGAGCAGTGCCTTTTTTACGCATTTCGCACTGGCTGTCGTCAAGCTCGCGCATTTCCTTGTTGAAACGGCGGCCGCGTTCCATAATGGCATCAAGATCAGCCACATTGTTGATGTTTCCACCAATGCCCGGAACTTTTGCAACAATTGCCCGGATTTTTTTGTCGCGGAAAACAGTACCGATTCCACCGCGTCCGGCTTGTTTCAGACGAATTTTCTTACGTTTGCTGTCATAGAAGGTGAAGTTGAGCATTCCGATGAGCGAATGATCAGCAGCATCTCCGGCAGAAACAATACCGATGTTCTTTTTTTCCTTGTCTTCGTTGGCAAAAAGATCGGTCAGTTCTTCGGCAAGCATATGTGAATCGTGCTCAAAACCCGGATCTTCAAAAATTTCAACATGACCTTTGGCAGCATCAATATAAACCACCACATCTTTGTCGGCTTTTCCTTGTATTTCAAGTGCATCGAAACCTGCAATCTTCAGAAAAGGACCGAAAAATCCGCCGACATTGCTGTCAACCGGAATATGTGTCTGCGGGGAGAGTGATACCACGAGTGACTTTCCGGCTCCGCTGTACTGTGTGATTCCGCAGATGGGACCACCTGAAATCAGAATTTCGTTTTCCGGGTCATTCCATTTGGTATCGGGGGTTACTGCATCCCAAAGCAGACGCAGGCCGTAGCCTTTTCCACCGATGAATTTTTCTTTCACCTGGGCAGGAACATCCTTGCTTTTGATTTCACCGGTTCCGACATTTACATACAATGTTTTGTCAGTGTATCCGCGATTAACCGGGGTTACCGGGTAATCAAACGACGCAATAATTTTGCGGTTTGTTTTAAGGTCTTCAATATTGATGGCCATAATTCTTGGATTTTTTTCGTTGGGCAAAAATAACAAAAAAATCGTTCGAATCGGGCTGTATTTCTTATTTTCAATATGCATTGTTTTGCATATTGTATTGCGTGACCAACGGTCAGAAAATGCAAAATACCACTCGAACTGCAGTTTATTCGCGCATTAAAAAGATTTCAAGGTGCTCCCTTCGTCTGCCTCAGGACATCGCATGAGCCGGCATCGCTGGTGCCCGGTTCGCAAAGTTCACAGGGGTTGAATATCGACACAAGCGAAGCGTCGTTTCAGAAATTGTTGAGTAGCACAAAGAACTCAAAGAAGGGCACTAAGAGCACAAAGTGAAAATTATTAGCAAAAGCCGTTGCAATGCACAAACACAACTCCGTTGTGTTTGATAATTTATGTCAGTATGAAAACGAAAGAGGTCTTTCGCTTTTCATCTGACATAAATAATAACGGCTTTTGATTTGCAAACTTCAAAACTCTGTGAAACACTGCGTGTACTCTGAGCAACTCTGTGTATCTGAAAATTACACACTTTTACAGCCGCATATGTGTTGATCCGCTCACTGATATTTTATATCTTTGCTGCAAAGGCAGAATCAATGACTTTTGAAGAAATCAAAAAGAAAGTTTCCAATTATAAAGTCGGTATCGCCGGTTGCGGCGGGCTGGGGTCCAATTGCGCAGCCATGCTTGTGCGCAGCGGTGTGTTGAAACTTGTCATGGCTGATTTTGATATTGTTCAGGAATCAAATCTCAACCGGCAGTTTTTCTTTCAGAACCAGATCGGAATAGCCAAGGCTGAAGCACTGAAGGAAAATCTTCTGCATATAAATTCCGGTGCTGAAATAGAAGCACATGTAATGAAACTTGACAAGGAAAAAATCGAGGCTCTGTTTGCATCGTGCGATGTCATTGTCGAAGCCTTTGATCATGCGGAATACAAACAACTGATCATTGAAACCGTTCTGGAAGCTTTCCCCGACAAATCGCTGATTTGCGTGTCAGGACTCGGGGGTCTCGAAGATGCAGAACACATGCGGGTTGTACGCAACGGAAATCTGATTGTTGTGGGCGATTTTATGGACAGCGTTTCGGAAGAAAATCCGCCGATGGCACCGAAAGTGACCATTGCTGCCGCTTTGCAGGCGAATGAGGTGCTGAAGATTCTGTGTGCGAAGTAACGGACTGTTGTGCGAAGTATATACTTCGCACAACAGCTATAGACTTCGCATACCTGGCTAATGCGCATCGACTTTTGAAAGCATCAGCAGCAGATGAATGTAGGTCTTCAGGATTTCATCGACATACTCATTGCAGGCTTTTACACTGCCGGGCAGACAGTAAATCTGGGTCTTATCAATAACACCGGCGATGCTGCGGCTCAACAAGGCATTCATGTTTTTCTGCGCCGATTTCCAGCGGATGTTTTCCATAATGCCCGGAATATCCTTGTCCAGCAACGGCCACACGGTTTCGGGTGTGATATCACGGGGACCAACACCGGTTCCGCCGGTAGTGAAAATGGCGTCAAATCCGGCATTCACGCTGTGTACAATCAAAGTTTCCAAAGCTTCTGAATCATCGGCGATCACAGTGCGCTGAATTTCGCATTCACGTTTTTCGGAATCGAAAAAACTCTTCAGTTTGTTTTCAATGGCAGGACCGCTCAGATCTTCGTATTCGCCGGCAAATGCCCGATCGCTCAACGTGATGACATGGATTTTATGAACCCTTGGAATATATTCGAGCGAATCGCCTGCCCTGAGTTCTCCGCCGCTGATCACACGTGCAAAAATTCCTTCTTTTGGCATGACGCAATTCCCTACTTCACGGAAAATGGCGCAATTGTCGCCGTGGCATTCCTTGCCGATCTGCGTCACTTCGAGCTCAATGCCGCCGCCTGCAAAACGATCGAGCGGATGGGTTTCATACAGCAGCACACCTTCGGTGGTAATGTTTTCGGCAAATTCGCCGAAAGCGATTTTTCGCTTTGCTTTGTGTTCAAATTTTTCAATGCTTTCTACCGCCAGCAAACTTACCATTCTGTGCCACGCGCCTGCATGGGCATCGCCTTTCACTCCGGTTTCGCACAGTGTGATGAAATCAACCGGAACTTTAATGGTTCCTTTTTTCTCGGAAATATTGACGGATTTTATTTCAATTTTTTTCATCGGATTTCAACGATTTTAAAATATTATCAACAATGTAATCGGCTGCCTGTGTATCGCCATGATCAGGCCGGATGCGGCCCAGACGGACGATTACGAGATCGAAGTCAGGGACAACAATTATGTACTGCCCGAGAATTCCGCGGGCATAGAAATATTCGTGTTCATCAACTACGGAAATCCACCAGGAATAGCCGTAATATTCGCATGGAATGCCGGTTTCGTCAGGAATCATGCAGGGTTTTACGGAATTGCGGACATATTCTTCTGAAACAATCCGCTTTCCGTTCAGTTCACCGTTGTGCAGATACAGACTTCCGAAGCGGGAAAAGTCGCGGGCATTGGTGTTGAAGCAGCAGTAAGCTTTTTCAAGTCCGTCTTTGCGGTCAAGACTCCACAATGCGTTGTGCGAAGCGCCAATGGGCTTCCAGAGCTTTTCGGAGGTGTATTCGCTCAGCGTCATTCCGGTTGCTTTTTCAAGGATCATGGCCAGCACAACCTGACAGATACTTTGGTATTCGTGAAATGTTCCGGGCTCGATAATTACATTCAGCTTTTCAACCATACTACGCAGATCGTTGCCGTAATAGGCTTTGGTTGTGGGCGAAAACAAGCTGGAATAGGCTTCGTGCCAGTCAAAGCCAGCTGTCATGGTCAGCAGATGCTTAATGGTCAGCTTTGCATTCATTCCTTCGGAAAAGTGCGGCAAAAAATCGGAAACTTTCTGATCCACGCTTTCGATTTTGCCTTCATCGATGGCAATGCCGATCATGATACTGACAATGGTTTTCGCTACTGAAAAAGAACCCGACATGGTGTCAGGGTCGTATCCGTCCCAGTATTCCTCGAAAATGACTGAATCGTGCTGAAGCACAAGTATGGCTGTTGATTTTGTTTCAACCATGAATCGGCGGAAAGAATCCGGCAGCTGGATTTCATACGATCCTTTCGGAATCTCAACAGGAGTGCCGGCTTCAACCGTACGGTTCTCGAAAATGGTGAAATCCTCAATTCCGACATTCTGATAAATCAGCGTTTTGTAAATGTAAGTGTTTCCGGTTACAAAAATCAGGATATTGGCTGCAGCAATCACAATGAGAAACCCGATCAATATTCGTTTCAGTATTTTCATAACCGCAGTTTTTATCAGATTTTGGTTTTACTGTCGAGATGAACTTCTGAAATGGTCATCGTTTTGTCAACGGCTTTGCACATGTCGTAAACGGTGAGCAGACCTACGCTGACTGCCGTGAGGGCTTCCATTTCAACGCCGGTTTGTCCCTGGCATTTTACGGTAGATGAAATCTCAATACCGTCTTTGCAGAGTTTCGCTTTCACCTGCACATCGGTGAGCAGCAGCGGATGACACAGCGGGATCAATTCTGATGTTTTTTTGGCACCCATGATTCCTGCAAACTCAGCAATACTCAACACTTCGCCTTTTTTCATTCCGTTCTCACGAATGAGTTTCCTGGTTGCCGGCTGCAGCAATATTTTTCCGGAGGCAACAGCAGTCCGGCTCTGGATCGGCTTTTCGCCGACATCGACCATGCGTGCCTTGCCCCGGGTATCGGTATGGGAAAGTTTTTTCATCGGCGTAATAATCAGTTACGCTGCAAATTTACGAAAATTAAAAAGGTCGGTGCTGTCGTTTTATCTGTGGAAATCTGTGGACAAAAAGTTGGAGGTCACGCGTCATGCTGACGGAAGTTCCTTCATCAGCACAGGAGATGCGCGCGCCCAATGTAATTAAATGATTTTTGTGTCTTGGTGCCTCTGTGGCAAAAAAATAATTAGTGCCTTCGTGGCAAAATAGTTTTTGTGTCTTCGTGCCTTCGTGGCTATTATTGCCCGGGAACTATTTACTCAGAAGTTAATTCCTGCCTCAAAGCTGATCATCCGTCCAGGACAGTACTGGCCTTTGCTGTCGGTATATATTTTGTCGCCGATATTCGTGACTGAAGCGCCGAGCAGCCAGCGGTGTTTTATTTCCTTCCACACCCGCACATCGGCAGTGACATAAGGCTCGTATTGAGCCGGCAGTCCGTATTTTTCATCCGGCGTGTTGGTGTCGTTCACACAGCGGGAACCGACATAACGGGTGTTTACCGAAATGCCCGCGCCTTTGTACATGTATTTAAATCCAAGATTGGCCAGATGTGCCGGCACATTGCTCAGATACAATCCTGTGATATCGCTTTGCTGTGCCAGAGACGGCGTGTATGCGGTCACAACGGAATACGCGTAGGCATAATTCGCAAATGCACTCAGATTCTTGTTGATCCTGTATGAAAAATCAAATTCGGCACCGGCAATCTGCACTTCCGAAACATTCGAAGTCACAATGACAGGCGCTGCATAGCCCATATCCACTGTATCTCCGGTAGCAACCGGGTACATGAAATTCTTTCCGATACTGAAATAAACAACGGGTTCGAAAACTATTTTTTCATTGAATTCCTGCCTGTATCCAAGCTCAAAATTTTCAATTGTTTCAGGTACAAGCGTTGAATTTGCCACCTGAAATCCTCCCCTGGTCTTGCCTGAGCGACAAAGGTCATCAAGTATCGGTGCACGGAAACCATGCGCATACGAAATATAAATCCGCTTGTGTTCTTTCGGCATAAACTGCAGGGCCATCTTCGGACTGAGCGAATTCCAGTGCGTTTCAGCCATGTTGTCGTTTTCGTAGGCCAGCAGATACATGTTGTTCATGCCCGGATTTTCCACCGAAAAATGTCCGTCGTGAAAACCGGCGTAATCATAGCGAAGTCCTGCAACCAGCTTCCAGCGGTCTTTTCCGAATACAAATTCATTCTGCGCAAACAACGCCGCCATATCCATCGTGCCGGCATTGATAATTTTATCCGTCGAGGTGTGATACACGTCAGCCGCATCCACAGCGCCCTGCCGGATTTCAAAACCTGTTGTCAGCGTATTTGCATTTCCGATTTTGCGGCTTCCATGAGCAATCAATCCTACATCCGTTCTTTTTGAATCGACGTCGTAGAGCGTGTATTCACCCGATTTTACATATTCATTTATTTTCGCATAGTTTTCACGGAGAAAAAATGCACTGGCGTTGATCTTCCACTTTCCGGCTTCAGTTCTGTAATTGCTGCGAATATGATAACTGTCGTGTTCGGAAAAAGAGCCGAGTTCTTCATAGACTTTTTCGCCGGCACCGCGCTCATCGTCAAACAGCATCCCGCTTACCCACAGGTAACTTCCGGGTTTGAATTTGTATCCGCCTTTCAGCGAAAATATTTTTTCTTTCAGAAAAGCCGGAACGGTGTATTCCGTACGCATGTAATCCGGCTCACTGATATAACCATCGCTTTCGCGCCACATCGCGCTTCCGGACCAGAAAAATCCGCGGTCGGTGGTCTTGCCTGCAAAGCCGTTCAACGCCAGATCGCCCGACATTGTATTGTAAGTTCCATAGCCGAGTTTAAGTCGTCCGGCCAGTTTTTCTCCGGGGATGGCAGAAATAATATTGATGACGCCGCCCATTGCATTTCCGCCGTACAGCGCAGATGACGGGCCTTTCACCACTTCCATCCGGTCAACCAGCAACGGATCAACAAGATTGAAATTCACGGTTCCGCCATCCGATTTGTTGATGGGAATTCCATCGAGCAAAACAAGTGTGCGTCCCTGTTCATCGCCCGAAAGCCCCCGCATGGAAACAATGGATTTCGCTGCAAATATTCCCATAGGCCGGTCAATCATAACACCCGAAGAATAGATCAGTGCGTCGTCAATGCTTTGCAAAGGAAGTGCATGCAAATCGGCCGAATCGATCAGCGACACTTTCTGTGGAATCTGCATGGGATCACATTCTTCGCGTGTTGCGGTGATGCAGACAGTTGAAACATTGTAGGCAAGCGGAACCAGATAAATTGAATACGCCATCAAATTCCCGGTCAGATCTTTCGCAGGTATTTTCTTTGCAGCATAGCCAATGTGGGAAATTTCAAGCGTGTCGTCAGGAATGGCAGAAATGCGGATTGAAAAATGACCGTCTGATTTTGAAGAAGTTCCTGTTTTATCTTTAATCCATCGCAGAGATGCATAAGAAACATAGGTTTCATTATACGAATCATAAACAAATCCGGAAATCATCTGTTGCCCGAAGCTTAGAACCGGAGCGAGAAGTAATAAAATCAGAACAATCCTTTTCATTTCAAAACAAAATTAAAAAATAAAGCCGGTGCAGACTAAATCATGCACCGGCTGATCATGAGAAAAATTATTCAACGATGAGACTCTGCGTCTTCACAGCGTTGTCGCCTGCAACCATGCGGAGCATGTAATGACCTGCAGCGAGATTGCTGATATCAATGCTCTGTCCGGGATTGCTGATCTGCGAAACAACACGTCCGTCGGTGCTGAAAATATAAAGCACGGAAACAGATTCGTTGTTTTCAATATTCAGAACATCATTGGCCGGATTCGGGAAAACGCGGGTGTTCATCAGGCTGTTTTCGCCAATGGCTGTATTGTTCAAACCAACCACAAAAATGTCATCAATTTTTACAATGCCGAGTGAATCAACGGTAGCGCCGGCAGGAGTTTCGTTGGTGATGCTGAGGAAACGAACATACACCGACTGCGATGCGTTCCATGTTTCCGAAGGAAGGTTCCAGCCATCAATAACGCCGGTTGTCCAGTCATTGGCCACAGTAACGGTATCGGTGCATACATCGGTCCAGGTTCCAGAGCTGCTGATGCGATACTGAACCTTGAAATATTTCGGTCCCGGATTTGTTCCGCCGCAACGCATTTTTGCATAAAGCACCAGGTTCGTGTAGTAGCCGGTTTTAAATTTGATTGAGAAATACTTGTCATCGGCGCCGTTTTCCCAGCTGTTGGCGGTAGCTGCATAATCGGTCACACCGTTGGTCAAAGTAATTGAATCCTGTGTTCCTGCAGATTCCGACTCAAAACGGATGTCATATCCGAGATTGAGAGTGTCACCATAGTTTGCATTCAGGCTGTCAATTCCTGTCTGTACCGGGAATGTGAACCCGATAACGGTGTCAAGCTGTCCGAAACTCAGCATGCTGATGCCAAGCATTGCAACGAAAAGAAGTAAAGACTTTTTCATTTTTCTGTTTTCTGTTTTTATTGTTGGATTTTGATTTCAAGTGTCATTGTTCCTGTGTCAGTCTGATCTGCTGCGGAAACTTTGATCAGACCTTTTTTCCCACCGGCTGTGAGGAAAGGAATGATCTTTCCGGTCAGGGCAAATTTGCATTTCTGATTCACATACGTGGGATTGTATGCTGCAATCAGCAGACTGTCGTCGTTGCAGGCATCGAACTGCGCGGCTGATATCAGATCGTAGTCCGAAGTATGATAATCGTAGAGTGTCGCATTCTGAACAGCCCAGCCTGCCACAGCGGGATATTGAGCCTGTGCATCGGTCTGCGCCGGACAGACAAGCGTAGGAGAAGGTGAACCGCTGCTGAGGTAATAATAAACTATCACATCAACATCAACTTCGTGGCCGCTGACAGTGGCGTCGTTGTAAATGGCTCCGGTCTTTGGATCGAGATAATGTCCCGCTGATGAATTGTTCTGATATCCAAGAACAAGGTTGCTGAAATGAGATATCGGACCAAATCCGCTCAGCGTGTCTCTGAAAACCGTAAATGAAGCCGAAATTGTATTGCGGTTATAGTCCATCACAGTGATCACAAACGTCTCTTCGTCGGGAATGCCTTTGAAAAACACTTTTTCAGCATCGTACGTCTTGCAGTTCATTCCCTCATCGTAGATCGTTGTAGTGCCATCATCGGACACAACATCCACTTTGAAATAGGTCAGATTTGACGAAATTCCTTCAGCATGAATTCCGAAAAACACCGTGTCGTTGATGGCCAGCACAGCGCTGTTCGATACATATGCACCGCCAAGCTGCAGTTGAAGTACAGGAGGTGTTGTGTTGTCTTCATCATTTTTGCAGGAGGTCAGCACTGCCAGCAACATTGCTGCAAGGAAAAACAATTTAGCTCTCATAATCAATGTGTTATGCATTTAATTGCATATCGGCTACAAAAATAATAAAATCCGGCGATTCTGATCATTTCAATCTATTTTTCAGAGTTTTACAGAAACTTTTGCTGAGAAGAAGCGCCCGGGGCTGAGATAGCCTTTTTTATCAATGAATTGCGCATCGAAAAGATCATTGACTGAAATACTGAGGTTGTAGTTCTTGATTCTGGCTCCCAGTGAAAGGTTTACAACATGATAATCTTCAATGATTCCGGTATTTTCATCATCGGTAAATGTCTCTCCGGTGTAGCGATACTCTGTTGTCAGAGTATAAATGCGGTATTTAAAGCGGGCGTCAACCGATGCAAGGTGTTTCGGCACTTCGGCCATGTACAATCCGGTCAGGTCAGCATCGCCAGCAAGCGCATCGTATCTGGTGATTTTCGAATCATTGTATGAATAGCCGGCCTGAAGTATCAGCCAGCTTTTCGGTTTGTATGTAAGTGAAATTTCGGCACCGGCCACAGTTCCCTGCGACACATTGCGCTTCTGAATCATCGGTTTCGGACCGTCGCTCAGCACTTCCACCGAATCGCCGGTCCAGACCTGATAAATCATATTGTCGGCAATGGAATAATAAACAGACGGTTCTATAATCAGTTTCTCTCTGATAGACCACTGGATGCCCGTTTCAGCGTTGTATAGAACTTCGGGTTCAAGGAAAGGATTGGCAATTTTTATTCCTTTGCGGATCTTGCCGGAACGCGTCATATCATCAATGGCAGGCGGCATGAATCCTTTGGACAAGGAGGCATACAAGTTGAATTTTCCCGAAAAATTGATTTTGTAGGCCAGTTTTGGG
>VSSQ01001161.1_pt1 | contig 11053 bp, 10 predicted proteins | sample 4763081 | NCBI WGS metagenome assembly VSSQ01 (sample SAMN12137344, study PRJNA551015) | bioreactor metagenome | isolation source: SDC9 anaerobic chlorinated ethene degrading culture | place: USA: Knoxville, Tennesee | collected 2015-01-01
TCATGAAGGTCCATGGGATGATGATGTACAGGATGCCCCCCAGGGTGCCTCCCATATTCCAGATGGCAAAGCTCTCCCCCTTGATCTGCCTCCGCAGTATTTCCACGAAAAGGATGACGAAGGCCGTAATGCTCAGGGTGAGCACCAGGGAAATGGGGTGGATGCCGTCGGAAGCCGTGAAGAGAATGAGCCCGCCGGCAAGAAAGCCGACTCCCCGGGAAATCTTGAATTTCCTTGAAAGCATGCTGTAGAACTCTCCGAGGGAAACAAGGGCAAGAACGGAGACCAGGACCGTCCAGGTCATTCCCCCCACATAGAGACTCCCCAGCACGACAGCCACGACGGCGGCCCCGGCACCTCCCCTGACCATAAGTTCTTTCAATGCTTCATTTGACTGCGCCATATCGTCTCTCCCTGCCGGTGAATTGTTCTATGGCCTTTTCGAGATCGCCCGGTCCGAAGTCGGGCCAAAGGACATCGGTAAAATACAGTTCGCTGTAGACGCACTGCCAAAGCCAGAAATTGCTTAACCGCTGCTCTCCGCTCGTCCGGATGATAAGATCCGGCGGAGGAAGGTCGGGAAGGTACATCTTCCTGTCCAGGTCTTCCTCCGTGAGCGGCCTGCTCCTGCCTTCCGCAATCAGCTCATTCACTCCGTCAAGGATTTCCTGCCGCCCTCCGTAATTCAGGCAGGCAACGAGAGTGAGCCCTGTATTCATGCCGGTCTCCTTCTCTGCCCAGTCCATGAGGTCCGCCACATCGGGAGGCAGGTTGTCCCGCTTTCCTGCAAACCTGAGCCGGACGTTCTCCCGCTTGATTTCATCAACCTTCCGGCGGAGTGAAAAGCGGAAGAGGCTCATGAGTCCCTTGATCTCCATTTCCGGCCGCTTCCAGTTTTCCGTGGAAAAGGCATACACCGAAAGGTGGGTCACTCCCATGTTTCCTGCGGCCCGCACGGTTCTTTCGAGGGCCTTTACTCCGGCCCTGTGCCCCAGAAGGCGGGGAAGAAACCGTTTCTTCGCCCACCGCCCGTTGCCGTCCATGATGAGGGCCACATGAAAAGGGGAAGGGACAGGGAAAGCCTTCACGGATTCCCCTCCTCTTCAGGCAGCCGGGTCTGGAGTTCAGAGAGCTTCTCCCGGACGGCATTGATGTCCCTCCACGTCAGTTCCTTCGGACTTCCCTTTTTCCGTGATTCGTTTCTCAGCAGAAAACTCGGATGGAACATGGGAAGCAGAAGGGCTCCCCTCCAGGGGAACCATCTCCCCCGAAGAGCCGTGATCCCTTCTGAAGTCCTCAGGAGCCACTTCGTCGGAGTATTCCCGAGACAGACAACGATTCGCGGACGAAGAAGAGCCAGCTGGGCTTCCAGGTATGGACTGCAGGCCATCATTTCATCAGGGGCAGGCACCCGGTTGTCCGGCGGTCTGCATTTCACCACGTTCGAAATAAAGACCTGCTCTCTCCGTATGCCCACCGAGGCAAGAATCTGGGTAAGCAGACGTCCCGCCCTTCCGACGAAAGCGACCCCCTGTTCATCTTCCTCCGCCCCCGGCCCTTCACCGATGAATACGAGGGGAGTGTTCCGATGCCCCTGTCCGAAAACGGTTTTTTTTCTTGAGGAGCACAGGCCGCACCTGGTGCAGCATTCCACTTTTTTCTGCAGCTCCGCCCAGGCTTCCTCCCTGTCCGCGCTGCTCTGAAAAAGGGTCACGGCAACACCACCTCCGCTATGCTGATATCAACGCTTCCGATATCCATACCCGTGAAATACCGGACAGCGGAAGCAACCCGCTTTTGCTGCACTTTTCCCAGCTGCCGGAAATTGAACTTTCCCGGTGTCACGTTCACAGTAATTTCCAAAGAAATTTCATCCTCCGACGAGCGCACGCGAATGTCTTTCACGGCATCAACCTGGGCACTCAGCGATACCACATGGCGCACCAGATCCTCTATAGCGGTCGAGTCGATGGTAAGCGCCCCGAAAAAGCTGAAGGGAGGCCTCACGATGGTCCGCTCCCCCTCTTCCCTGTCTACGCTTTTGAAAAGACCTCTCAGGTGCCCCACCAGCTTGCCTGCGAAATTTTTCCTCAACTGGGTCCTTGAGACGGGAATTACGTGCTGCCCCTTTTCATGTCGCTCTCTCCTGGCATTGATTATTTCTTCCGGAGAGGCCACTTCGGTTATGTCGATAATGAGCTCGGGGGAAGGCAGTTCCAGGGCCCTGGTTATCTTTTCCGCCATGGAGATGGAGGTGGCTATGATCATGATCTTGCAGGGAGCAGACTTCTGCAGAAAGGAACGGACTGTTTTCCTGTGGTCAGGGAACTGGAAAAGAGCTCTGCGTATGGCCCTGACAAGGTTCCGTTCAGATTTGGCGCTCTTTCCGGCCATTATCCTTCCCTTGGAGATCACCAGCCCGTCGTCGATCAGGAAATCCATTTCGTTTTCCTGGGCCACCATCTGGGCTCTCTGGCTCTTCCCCGTGCCAGCAGGCCCGACAAAAGCGATAACGCGGAAACCTCCCGGTGCAGCAGACTTCATCATATCAGGCGCCAAGAAAATATCCCTTCGGGAGAGCCTGAGAAACCGGCATATCAGTTTCCGGAAGCGGGAGAACTCCCCCGGACGTTTTTCTCGGTTCCATCACCGTCACCTGAATCATCTGCCAGCACTCTCACACGGGCGCCGAGGTCCCGAAGTTTTCTGTCCATTTCCTCGTATCCGCGGAAAATATGCCCGAGGTGATACACATAGGTGGAATCACCGGCAGCCAGTCCCGCAATGACAAGGGCTGCTCCCGCCCGCAGGTCGGTGGCTACCACATCGGCTCCTGTAAGCCTGTCGACGCCTGTGACGATGGCCGAGTTGCTCTGGATGTCAATTTTCGCTCCCATTTTGTTCAGTTCACTGACATGAAGGAACCGGGACTGAAAAACACTCTCCTGGACCACGCTGGTCCCCTGGGCCAGGCACAGGGCAGCCATGATCTGGGGCTGAAGATCGGTGGGGAATCCCGGATATGGGAGAGTTTTTAGGGTTACTCCCTTCAGCCTGGAAGAAGGGTGGATGGTAACCTCGCTTTCGTTCACCGTGAGAGAGGCGCCCGCTTCCTCCAGCTTCGCGAGGAGAGAATCAATGTGGTTGGGTATGACGCCGGTCACCGTCACCTCACCGTTGGTGGCGGCTCCGGCGAGTATGTAAGTGCAGGCCTCGATGCGGTCTGGAATGATCCTTGATTCGGCGCTTCCGAGTACGTCCACTCCCTGGATGCGGATGACACCCGTGCCGTCCGCTTCCACCTGGGCTCCCATTGATTTCAGGGCATCCACAAGGTTGTAGATTTCCGGCTCCCGGGCTGTATTTTCAAGCACAGTCTCCCCTCGGGCAAAAACTGCGGCCATCATAAGATTCTCCGTGGCTCCTACCGAGGGAAAATCCAGGTAAATGCGGCATCCGGTCAACCCGGTGGTGTGAGCGTGTACTGCTCCGTGCACCAGTTCGATGGTCGCCCCCATCTTCGTGAGTCCTTTCAGGTGAAGGTCAATGGGCCTGCTCCCGATGGAGCATCCCCCCGGCAGAGGCATGACGGCCTTGCCGCATCGGGCGAGAAGAGGCCCCAGAACAAGGGACGAGGCTCGCATTTTTCTCACGAGATCCGGGGGGGTTTCCCAGGATATTTCTGCGGGGGTGTAGATCTTCATGTTGTGGCTGCTGAATGCGACTTCCGCTCCGAGGCTTCTGAGCAGGTCCGCCATGGTGTTCACGTCGAGAAGATCAGGCACGCGGGAAATATGGAGAGTACTGTCCTTTAGAAGAAGAGCGGCGGCCATTACCGGAAGGGACGCGTTCTTCGCTCCCTGGGCTTCGACAACTCCCCTGAGGGCTGTACCGCCGATTATTTCCATCTTGGATTCCACTGGTCAATTCCTCCCGAAATTTTGGTGGGAAATCATATTAAGCTACTATACCACGATTTTATTTGCCTTCGTAATAACCGAGAACGCTGTCGGCTATCCTCAGCGATGCCGATCCGTCACCGAAAGGGTTTATTCCCCTGTTCAGCAGTTTCTCCCGAAAAGCTCCGTCGGAAAGGATTTTCAATGTGGTTTCTTTTATCCTTTCGCGGTCCGTTCCCACAAGGAGAGCCGTCCCGGTCTCGAGAGCCTCCGGGCGTTCGGAAAGATCCCGCATGACAAGCACCGGCTTCTTCAATCCCGCCGCTTCTTCCTGAACTCCTCCGCTGTCGCTGAGGATAAGAATGCTCCTGTTCATCGCCCAGACAAAATCCGGATAATTGAGAGGTTCACAGAGGATGATTCTCCGTTCGCCTGCGAGAATGCGTTGAATCACATCCCGTACCGACGGGTTCTTGTGAAGGGGAATAAGGACTCGGACGCGGTCGTCAGCCTCCAGAATGTCCTTTATGGCACGGCAGATGGATTCGAGGGGACTTCCCCATGATTCCCTCCTGTGGGCGGTCATAAGGATGACCGGAAAGTTTTCCTGGGCCAGCGGTGCAAGTTCCGGTGACGGCGTGTGGTTTTTCCTGAGGGTGCCGAACAGGGCATCGATGACGGTATTGCCTGTTACGAACAGGGTTTTGGAAGAAACCGGAAGTTTTTCCCTGCGCAGGTTCTCCGCCGCTCCCTCCGTCGGGGCGAACCAGAGCGTAGAGAGCCTGTCCGTTATGATCCTGTTTGCCTCCTCGGGGAAAGGGCGCCCCATGTCGCCGCTCCGAAGCCCCGCTTCAACGTGGCCTACGGGGATATGCCTGTAAAATGCGGCCATCGCGGCAGCCATGGTGGTCGTCGTGTCTCCGTGAACAAGCAGGAGATCCTGGGGAGAATTGTCCAGAAAGCTGCCCACGCCGAGAAGTACCCGTGATGTGAGAAGATCCAGAGGCTGTCGTTCCTCCATGACGGAAAGGTTCACGTCAGCCCTGATTTCAAAAAATGCAAGGGCCTGGTCGAGCATCCAAGAATGCTGGCCCGTGGCCAGGACAGTGACGTCCAGATTTTTTTTCCTCAAGGCGGAAATCACCGGCGCCATTTTGATGGCCTCCGGGCGTGTTCCTATTACGCATGCTATTTTTTTCTTCATGAATGAAACAACTCCGTCTTTCATGGTGTCCGCTGCAATCTTTTCCTGTTCAGGGAAAAAGAACATTTAGGAGAGCCTGGCAGTAAAAAGGAAAATCCCTGAACCAACGATAAGGCACTGTATGAAAGCAAGAATAAGAACCGTCCAGAATGGTGTGATTCCCCTGTCGAGAAGACGGTGATGTATGTGCCCCCTGTCAGGCAGGAAGGGAGACCTTCCTTTCCACACCCTGCGCAGGATGGCAAAAAGGGTATCCGCTACGGGAACGCCGCCGGCAAGAAGCAGCAGGAAGGGAAGTTCGATCACCCCTACGGATCCAAGTCCCGGTGCCACCGTATAAATGAAAAAGCACGAAAAAAGGTAGCCGAGAAGCGTTGTCCCGCCATCTCCGAGAAAGGTTCTGGCCTTCGGAAAATTCCAGTACAGTACTCCTCCCGCGAGGCAGGCGAGAGAGAGGAAAACCGTGGTGTTCCCGAGGGGTGAGGAGAGAAGGCACGCCGATATGAACATGAGAAGGCAGAGCCCGTTGGCGCCGTCGATAAGATTGTAGGCATTGGTCATTCCCGTTATCCAGAAAAGACAGACAGCAAGATGCGCCGCAGGCAGCCGTACCGGCACAAGAAAGAAAACGGCGGCAAAAAGGTGCACTCCAAGCCGCACAAGGGGAGCAAGGCTCTTCATATCGTCCCTGTATCCGCTGAGGAAAACCATGGTGCTCCCCGTACCGATAAACCTGACGACCGGGTGTTCTCCGGCGGCGAAAAGGCACCAGAGAAGAAAACCAAGCCAGAGAACAATTCCCGCTCCTCGAGGGGTAACCGACGTATGAATCTTTCGCTCCCCGGGATGATCAACGATGCGGTAGCGGTTCGCCAGGCTTATGGAAAGGGGCGTGACACAGAGCCCCCAAAGCAGAAGCAGCGGGGCCGCAACAAAGAAATTCTTCAGCGCGAATTCCACGGGAATGGCCTATTTTGTGCCGAAAAGCCTGTCTCCCGCGTCGCCGAGGCCGGGCACGATGTAACCGTGGTCGTTCAGATGGCTGTCCAGGGCTGCCGCGAAGATGTCCACATCCGGATGATCTCCGTGAACTTTCGATACGCCTTCAGGGGCAGCGATGATGCACACAAGGGAGACTTTCTTTCCGCCCCGAGCCTTCACCAGGCTTATGGCGGCCGAAGCCGAGCCGCCGGTGGCCAGCATGGGGTCGAGAATGAGAATATCCCGCTCGCTGATGTCGCCCGGAAGCTTGCAGTAGTATTCCACAGGCATCAGCGTTTCGGGGTCGCGGTACAGACCGATGTGCCCCACCTTGGCATTCGGAACGAGCTGGAGGATTCCGTCAACCATTCCGAGGCCTGCCCGTAGAACGGGGACAATGGCCAGCTTTTTGCCCTCCAGTGCATAGGCGTCAGTGAGGGCGAGAGGGGTCTCCACCTGTATCTTGACAAGGGGAAGATTTCGTGTGATCTCATACACCATGAGTCCCGCAATTTCCTGGACCAGTTCCCGGAATTCCTTTACCGATGTGTTCTTGTCCCTGATGATGCTGACCTTGTGCTGTACGAGGGGGTGATCAAATACGACAGTTTTGCCCTTGTCAGAGATGCAGCAGCTCGGGCAGATCTTCTGTTCGTAGTCGGCAATTTTACTCAGCCGCCTTGAGTGCCGGTCACCTTCAAATTCAGTTGAAAGCCAAACGTCAAGAATTTCGGCCGCTTTTTCGGGGGAAAGAATCCGGGCGCCCATGGTGAGCACATTGGAATTATTGTGCTTACGGCTCATTTTCGCAGTTTCAGCATCATGACAGTGGGCCGCATACACGCCGGGCATTTTGTTGGCCGCGATCGACATTCCCACGCCGGTCCCGCACAGCAGCACCCCCCTGTCGGCTTTTCTCTGGGCCACCATTTCGCCGACCTTCAGCGCTATATCCGGATAATCGCAGGGCAGGGAATCCGTATCCGTTCCCATGTCGATTATTTCTTCGAATCCCTCGTCCCTGAGATGGGACACCAGGATGCTTTTCAGCGGAAACGCTGCATGGTCTGAACCTATGGCGATTTTCACGTAAAATCTCCTCCCCCGTTGAAGATCACTGCATCTCTACGCCGGTCATCAGGACCGGCGATATATTTTCCATCCGATATAATAACACTTGCCCATTGAAAGGCATATAGAAAAGTCCCCCGGCAGGTGAACAAAAAGCCCCTTTCCCGAATAAGGAAAGGGGCCCTGTTTTTACGGTTCTTATATTCTCAGCTCAGGAGAGTGAGCATGACACCGGCGGCCACGGCTGTGCCGATGACGCCCGCCACGTTGGGGCCCATGGCGTGCATGAGCAGGAAGTTCCCGGGGCTCTCCTTCTGGGCCACACGCTGCACTACACGCGCCGCCATGGGCACCGCCGATACTCCCGCCGCACCTATCATGGGGTTGATCTTCCCCCCGCTCCACTTCTTCATCAGCTGGCCGAACCATACTCCTCCCGCCGTGCTGAAGATGAACGCCACTAGGCCCAGCACCACGATCTTCAGCGTCGCCGCCGTGAGGAAGTGCTCCGCGTTCATGGTCGCACCCACAGACAGGCCCAGGAAGATGGTGGTGGCGTTGAGGATTTCGTTCTGCGCCGCAAGGCTCAGTCTGTCCGTGACTCCGCATTCCCTCACGAGGTTCCCGAACATGAGGATGCCCACCAGCGGCACCGACGCCGGCAGGATGAGTCCCGCCGCCATGGTGGTGACGATGGGGAAGAGGATCTTCTCAAGCTTCGATACGGGGCGCAGGCTGTCCATACGGATTTTCCGGTCCGCGTGGCTGGTGAACATTCTGATCACCGGCGGCTGGATGAGCGGCACCAGCGACATGTAGCTGTACGCCGCCACCGCCACCGCTCCGAGGATCTGCGGCGCCAGCTTCATGGTGAGGTAGATGCTCGTCGGGCCGTCCGCTCCTCCGATGATGGCTATGGATGCCGCTTCCTTCACCGAGAAGCCCATGACCATGGCACCGAAGAGGGCGATGAACACGCCGAACTGCGCCGCCGCCCCCAGCAGGAAGGTGATGGGGTTGGCGAGCAGGGGCGCGAAGTCCGTCAGGGCTCCTATGCCCATGAAGATGATGACGGGGTAGATTTCATGTTCCGTGCCGAAGAAGACGTACCGCAGAAAGCCTCCGTCGTCCATGATCCCCGAGAGGGGAAGGTTGACGAGGAGACAGCCGAATCCGATGGGCACGAGGAGCAGGGGCTCGAAGCCCTTTCCTATGGCGAGGTAGAGCATGACCAGCGCCACGAGAAGCATGACGATGTGTCCGCCGGTGAGTCCGGCAAAGCCGGAGGATGTGAGGATCTGTCCTATTGACTGGATGTAGATGTCCATTGGCCGGGGTTTCCCTCCTTTTCAGGGTCCGGGGTTCTGTCTGACCGGTCGCCCCGTCAGCCGATGATCACCATGACGTCGCCGGTGTTGACCGTGTCGCCGTCACGGGCCCGGATTTCCTTGACGACTCCGTCCACGGGCGAGAAGATTTCGTTTTCCATTTTCATGGCTTCCAGGATGAGGACGATGTCCCCGTTTTTGACGGGCGCTCCGACGCTGACGGCTACCCGGAGCACTTTGCCCGGCATGGGCGCCGTGACCGGGGTTCCGGCTCCTCCGGCGGCGGGAGCGGCCGCAGGGGCAGGGGCAGGGACAGGGGCCGCTGCAGGGGCCGGCGCGGGCGCTGCCGCAGGGGCAGGGGCCGGCGCTGCCGCCGGCGCGGGAGCGGCGGCCGGGGCTCCGGCGCCGAGGTCTTCGACTTCTACTGTGTAGGCGGTTCCGTCTACGGTGATTTTGTATTTTTTGGTCATGGTGGTGCTACGCCTCCTTGGGGTTGTGGTTGTGCTGCCTCTTCTTTTCCGGTCGTTCCGTGCCGGCGCTTTCCGTGCCGGCGCTTTTTTCCCCCTTCCGGGGTTATTTCCAGTCCCGGCTGAGTCCGCCCAGGGTTTCGATGATGCCTACCCTTTTCCATTCAAGGCCGCCCCGGGGAGCCAGGACGGCGGCTCCGCCGCTTGGACGCACCGAGGTGATGCGGGCTCCGGGGCCTTCGACGGCGGCTACCGCGGCGCTGATGACGGCAAGAAGCCTCCCTTTGTCACTTCCTCCCGCTGCCACCGGGACGGTCTGGACTGCCGCGGCAGGAGCCACGGGCGCGGGGGCTGTTCCGCTTCCTCCGCCCTTTTTCCGCTCAAGGGCCGTGGCCATGTACTTGATGCCGTAGATGATGCCGCTCAGCCCTCCAAGCACGAGGAAGACGACGCTGAAGGCGATGATGGACATGGTGAGGGCGCCGCCCACTCCTTCGATTTGTTCATGGATGGGGTTCATGGGGTTTCCTCCTTCCACCCGTCAGTGGGGCAGTACGCCGTGCTTCCTCCGGGGCCGGAGGCTGCGCTTGGTTTCGTTCCCCACCAGGGCCTGCCAGATTTCTTCCCGGGTGGTTTCGGGCAGGATGACCCGGTCGACCAGTCCTCGCTCCGCCGCTACGTAGGGGTTGGCGAAGGCGTCACGGTAGTCTTCGATTTTTTTGCTCCTCATGGCCGTGCTGTCTTCCGCCGCTTCGATGTCTTTCCGGAAGACGATGTTGGCCGCTCCTTCGGCTCCCATGACGGCGATTTCGGCCTGGGGCCACGCGAGAACCATGTCCGCTCCCAATGCCTTGCTGCACATGCCCAGGTATGCCCCTCCGTAGGCTTTCCTGACGACCACGGTGATGAGGGGCACGGTGGCTTCGCTGTAGGCATAGAGCATTTTGGCCCCGTGACGGATGATGCCTCCGAATTCCTGTTCGGTGCCGGGGAGGTACCCGGGAACGTCGACGAAGGTGACGATGGGGATGTTGAAGGCGTCGCAGTGCCGGATGAACCGGCTGGCTTTGTCCGACGCGTTGATGTCAAGGCATCCTGCCATGTTGTTGGCCTGGTTGGCTATGATGCCGATGACTTTCCCTCCCACCCGGCCGTAGCCCGTGAGGATGTTTTTGGCCCACAGCGCCTGGACTTCAAAGAAGTCTTCTCCGTCCACGACTTTCCGGATGACGTCACGCATGTCGTACCCTTTGTTGGGGTTGGTGGGCACGATGCTCCGGAGCTCCATGGCCCTCCGGTACGGGTCGTCCGCCACGGGGCTTTCCGGCGCGCTTTCAAGGTTGTTCAGGGGAAGGTAGCTCAACAGTTTCCTGACCTGGGCGAAGCATTCGTCTTCCGTCTTCGCCGTGAAGTGGGCGTTGCCGCTTTTGGCGTTGTGCGCCATGGAGCCTCCCAGTTCTTCACTGGTGACTTCTTCCCCCGTGACGGCCTTGATGACCGCCGGTCCGGTGATGTGCATGATCCCCGTGCCTTCCACCATGAAGATGTAGTCCGTGAGCGCCGGGCTGTATACCGCCCCTCCCGCCGTGGGACCCGCTATGATGCTGATCTGCGGGACGACTCCGCTGCTGATGGTGTTCCGGTAGAAGATGGCTCCGTATCCGTTCAGCGAGTCCACCGCTTCCTGGATCCGCGCTCCACCGCTGTCGTTGATCCCGATGACGGGACAACCGGTGGACAGCGCAAGGTCCATGACCTTGCAGATCTTCGCCGCGTGCATTTCTCCCAGTGACCCTCCGAGAACGGTGAAGTCCTGGCTGTATACGTATACTTTCCGCCCGTCCACAAGTCCCCATCCCGTGACCACTCCGTCGGTGTAGTACTTCGTCTTCTCAAGTCCGAAATTGGTGCACCGGTGTCGGACGTATTCGTCCAGCTCCACAAAGGTTCCAGGGTCCAGCAGCTTCTCAAGACGCTCCCGCGCCGTTCCCTTACCCTTCTCCTTCTGCTTCCCGACCGCCTTCGCACCGCCGCCTCCCTGCGCTTCCTCGTGCTTCTTCAGAAGCTCCTCGCACAACTCCTCAATTGTCCGGTGTGACATGT
>VSSQ01001162.1_pt1 | contig 11044 bp, 8 predicted proteins | sample 4763081 | NCBI WGS metagenome assembly VSSQ01 (sample SAMN12137344, study PRJNA551015) | bioreactor metagenome | isolation source: SDC9 anaerobic chlorinated ethene degrading culture | place: USA: Knoxville, Tennesee | collected 2015-01-01
GAAGATAGATTTTTTCCACGGGATAAGAGCCGGCATACTCATTAAACGAATGAATCAGGCCATTCACTTCCTGCGTATAACAAAACTTAAAGCAAGAAACAAAAAATAGGCAAATCAGTAGTTTTTTCATGGCTAAAACAATATTATTCTTTATAGTAGATAACCAGTATCGGATTATCATCTTCTTTAATCCCGGGAACCAAGTCCGTTTCCGCAAGTGCGTCGGCTTGAATATAAGAAATTATTCTCTTGCCGTCTGCAGAAAACAATTTTGAAGTATTTCGAATGGATAAAGCAGGCTCGGCACTATGTAAAAGCGCCACATTGGTATATTCTTTTTTTGATATTTTATCGTATACAGCCAGATGTGGACTGCTATTAGCACCTGCAGCCATCTCATCGCAAAGCCTGTAAAACACAAAAAAGAAATTATCCGTATTTACAAAATTATCTACCAAAACACGCGGACCACCCTGCTTCATTTTAGCTGTTTTATCTCCAACAAGTATAATTTCATCATAAACAAACATAAGATTTTTCAAATTTATAAAGCCGGCCGCCTCCAGCTTTTTTTCGGGAGTGATCTTATAAATTGTATCATTAAAGTAATGGTAGAGGTAAATTTCATCATTCACTTCGCTCATAAAACTATTACCAAGCATAATTTCGCCAACCTCCATTTCCCGATCCGGACTACAGATAGTCTCCATCTTTCTTGTTTTTATATCTTCAGCTAATAATGTAGGAATCAAACTATTCTCTATTCCATGATAAAATAAAGTATTACCATAAAGGGAAAAGTTGGCCATAAACTCTTTTTCAGGAAGCCTGAACGTACGGATAAATTTGCCATTAAAATCATAAACTACCATCTTCCGCCCAAAATAATCCATTACATAAACTTCTTCGGCTTTTTTGTCAAGCTGAATTTTATATGCACTTCCATATTCTTCCGGACCTTGCCCCACCTTACCGATCCGCCTATCGTAACGACCTTCTTTATCGAATTTCAACACCTCGCCATTGCTTACAATCCAATAATTATTAATTGATTCGCAAATTACAGAGATGTCAGCAAGCAGACACGAATCGTTCGTTTCAAGAGGAATCAGCTTTTCTTTCCAACCCAAATCATCCAAACTCAAAGTAATACTATCATTAATAGCAGAAATCGAATTAAGGTTTATAACCGGCAATTCTTTTTTGTCCGGTTGTTTATTACACGACAAAAGTGTCGAAAAGATAAACAAAATAACAACTACAAATCTTGATTCCATAATAATCATATTTAAAGCCTATGTATTAGTCTCCTTAATTCCAGAACACTACTCTCCAGAACGTTGTCGTTGCCTTTTAAATATTCATCGTAATCTCTGATTACTTTTATATCGGGCATGATTCCTGTATCATTTGGTTGAGTTCCGTCAGAATTAACGTATTTCTTAACACAAATCATGACCTCGAAGTCGCCTGGCAATGGAACAAACATTGGTTCACCTACACATCCAACACTAGGCTCTCCTATTACTTTAGCCCTTCCCAAACCTTTCATGAGCAATAAGAAATCTTCTGCGGCCGAAGCCACATGCTGTCCTGAAATTATTACCAGTGGTTGATGTAGTTTTAATGTGTCATCAATCGTATTTACGTATAAAGAATGATTTATTTCTTCCATTACAGTTCCCCTGTAATACTCCTTTAGCTGCGGGTTTGTACTATTACTCCCCCAGTTCTTATAGCTCGCAATATGCATCCTGGAGAAACATTTAACTGGTAAACCGAATTCTGATTGAGAAATAAGATGATACGCAATGCGCTCCCATGCCTGATCGGAACCGCCTCTATTTCCACGAAGATCGATAACCAAACCTTTACAGCGTCTTAACTTAGGTAAATTAGATTCAAACACGCTGTTTATTGAATCAACATACCCTCCTAGAAATGAAGCTAATTGTATGTATCCGATATCTCCATCTATAATTTCAATATTTATAGGAGACAAATTCTTATTAACAACCATAACCTCTTTAGCATTATTGGTATAATAGTTTCGAACCATCGACACTTTTACTAAATGGCCATTAGGTTTTTTTACAGTTAGATTTACCTTTGATTGTGGTTTTCCATAAAATAGTTCAATTACTGACTTATCAAATTTCCACTGTGGAGTAGCAGCTGAAATAAATGGAGATACAGAATCCTTGATGTATGCTAAAACGGGAATATCATCAATTTTCAAAATTTCACTATTTACAGGAATTTGATCAACGATGTTTTGCGATATATCACTTACTATAATCTTTTCACCAAAATTTATGGCTTTTATAGGAGGCATATCATCTGGACGTTTAGATGTATAGATGCGTGTGTGTGCTTCGTTAAAATTTGCCATAAATGAAGATAATATACGATAGTATTCATAGGAACTTTCAACCTCGGCAACCTTCGGCAGATAAGCAATATATAAACTATCAATATTAACTTCCTGTAATTTATGAGGAAAAGCAAAATTGTAATGTAATTCTTTCCAAATCTCTGAAAGAGAATAAATCCGTTGTTCACGGGATGGCAGCGTATTTTGTGCCAAAACTTCATTTGACAACAAAAGACATACAACAAGCGTATATTTTAAAATATTACTGTTCATTTTCGACTTAATTATAAGTAGCTGTTACATCAACTGTAATAAAACCTTCACTTTGGGGTTTGGATTGATTGCATCCGATAAATCCTGTAATTAGAAACAGGACAGTTGCCGAAATCGTAGTAGATCTTTTCATAAGTTATTAAATTACTAATTAATAGCATTTCTCAAAACTAACCAATATACTCCATTTTATAACGAAATAGTTGTTCACTTTTTGTTCACAAATATCGGTTAATGCCAAATATCTCCTTTATAGAATATTTATTTCTTATGTTTTATCATCATAATTACCGGATTGTCTTCCGAATCCAGTTTAGCAGCTATTTCTTTCAATCGACCCTTTAACCGACCTTCATTAAAGTCTCTTACAAGTTTCCAAGCTTCCAAATATTGACAAGAAGGGATTTCTCCATTTAAAGGTCTTGATTTTAGAAAAGCCTCCTCATCATTTGTATAATCACCATTATATACTTTATATCTGAATAATGCTTTTTTCTGTTTGTCGTACATTATATCGGTAGACGAAAATTCTATCGTTTTTTCAATTGCCTCCATAAAGTAATAACGGTCTGTTAGTAAAATTGGTAAAAGAAATATCTCCGGATTCATAGACTGTACAGATGGTGTTCTTACAATGAAAGGACTCAAAACATGATCTGGTGAAAATGTATACAAAGTATCAGCTGAGTATTCTGTCAGAATATAATCGTTAAAATAAGGCATTAAAGGATGAGCAGTTGGTGTGTTATAAGTCATTTTTCTATCTTGAGACCAAACTATAATCGTTTTCTTCTCTTTAAATGGAATCTGAATTTCTTTTATAATACTGCCATCCTGTTTAGACATAAGAATAAATGATTGTCCTGTATTCGCGTGATAATCATTACGACAAATTAAATTTTTCTGATCAAAATTATATATTTCAAAAGGAGACAAATTTTCTCTCAAAGAAAGCTTTCGTTTAAAATTGCCTTCCAAATCGTAGACAAGTATTTTTTTTGTATATGCATCGTTGACAAATATTTCGTCATTCTCATCATCTAATATTATTCTTGAAATAAAGCCAGTATATTCTTTATCACTTTGACCCCTATGATTGATCTTTTTCAAAGCTTTTCCTTTTCTATCAAAAAGAAAAATATCTCCACTAAAATTAAAATTTGTCGCAACAATAATATTATTTCCGACGGCCCATATATTTCCCTGACAAAGAAATTCATCCGTAGTTTCTAACGGAATGTATTCCACATCCATAAAATCCTGAAGAATCAATTCCTTTTTAGGATATTGAGCTGTCACATCAATAGTGATTAGATCATCTTCCGATTGTTTATCCCCTCCACATCCTGAAAAGACAAACAGGATAAATGCCAACATAAAAACCCCTCCTGAATTGTCCCAAAAGGTCATCTTCTGTTGTTTTGAATTACCTGTACAAAAATTTACATTCATAAGCTGCTAAATTTCGTGATAAACAAATCATGCGATAAATTATGATGTTTCAATGAATCAGGCAATTGAATATTTTCTTTAAAGAAGAAAGGTTTTATTTTACTTGAATCATATCTTAACACTTGCAACATTGCTCCATCCCATTGATCGCTAAATAGGCGGGAATCTCCAGAAGTAAATATAATTTGAGTTGGTATAGTAAATGAAATTGACGTATCAACAACTTTCCCATCGATACTGTGTAGTGCTATGCCAGAGTATCGCCCTTGATCATCCATTCTTTTAAATTGGAAGAAACGGTGCGTACGTGTTTTCCAAAAACCAGAAATAAACATTCCATATTTATCTTTTTTATCTGTTGGATTAAACTTGACTTTATCATCACCGAAATATAGATTCTTATCAATAGTAAGACTTTTATTATATTTATAGATTGTATCTGAAAAAAGATATTTATAGTAAAGCCCGGCAGAATCTCTCGAATAGACAAAAAGTGGCACTTGACGAATAATACTGTCTTTTGCAAGATAAAAACAATCGAAACTTGCTATTGAATTCTCCCAGTGTTGTATACATTCAATAGAATTATTCTTTCTATCATAAATATGTATCTCTTGTTTATCAACGCTTTGCATTGCAATAAATAGTTTTCCATCATTCACACATTTAAAAGAATGAATCTTACTTCCATTGGTAGGTATTGTATTCTTGTTTAACAAGTCGCCGGAAACAGAATAATACATAATCGTATCAGGTGCTTTAAACACTACAACTTGCTTATTACAAGTATCAATATCGAAATAATCAATATCCTCTATACGTTGATATTCGGATCCGTTTTTATTAAAAATTCTTAGCTCTCTATTATTTTGCAGAAAAACATAATTATCGGATTGAATAACAGACCTTATTTGATCTGGATTTACTCCTGATGTATTTTCTAAAAAGATAAAGGATATACCAGAAACAAATTCATAGATATTCTCATTAATTAAAGTTATACGTTCCTTTGCAGAACCCCTAAGATCAATAGAATTACTTAAGTCAACATATTCTACGTTTTTTTTGCAAGAGAAGAAACCTGCAAATACCAGCAAGCAAATCCAAAATTTATTCATTTTAAATGATATTTTACTATTACAGGATTATCACTTATATCTGCACCTATTTTCTCAGCGAAATGGTTAATTTCCTCTATTTGAAACGAGGCGATTAAACAATTCGAATAATCTGAGTATCTTATTTTCTTACCGTTCCGTATTGAAAATTCTGGAATTTCTGAACAAACAAGATTTACATGATCATATTTTATACTATTAATTTTATCGTACAAAAATAAGAACGATACACTTTTTACACCTTCATATTCATTGAGCATATAATGAAGAAATAGATAATCAGATGTTTCGAAACAATCCATTATCTGTAAGCGACTCCCCGCTATCTTTAGCTTAGGGCTAAAGTCCTCTCCCAATTCGGTTTCTGCAAAAGAATATTTTAACTTTCCTAAATCCAATAAGTATTTCGGAACTAATCTTTGATTTTGAAGCCTATAGATTGTGTCATTGAAATAATGATATAATCCAATTTCTTCATTAATGCTATACATGTAAGTATTTCCCAAAAAACCTTCTTTTCCCATTGTTCGCTCTGAAATAGAAATTGTATCGAATTGATTTCCTTTACAAAGGAGTAAATCAGGAAATATAGCGTTGGAAATTGAGTATAAGTATAAATCCCTTTCTTTACCGTATATTGCATTATAAGAATACCCTTCCGGTAATGATTGGGTGGATAACAACTTTCCGCTAAAATTATAGACCAATATTTTCCGTCCAAAATAATCGAGGATATTCACTTGTTCTTGCTGATTATTTACGTGTATATCCCATACAGATATATATTCTTCCGGTCCTTGGCCCACCGCACCAACCATTCTGACAAACTTCCCGTTACTCGTAAATTGATATAATTTTCCATCAGATGATATCCATAAAAAGTCCTTACTTTCCTGAATTTCGCTTATTTCTTTAATCAGACAATGTTCATTTGTCTCCAATGGAATTGGGACAACACTATCACTTATTTTTTCTATCGCATATTCAAATTTCTGGTTAATACCCGATATATCATCAAGTTGTATCCGGGAAAGCTTTTCATCCTTATTATTAAAGACGCAGCCAGTAAAAAGAATAAAAAGCAAACTAATTTCTTTTCTCATTGAGTGTTTTTTAAAGTTATAACTATATTTCCCGGTCGTCTATTTCCTCCGCATTCTGAAACAATGAATAGGATAAAGGCCAACATAAAAATTCCTCCGGAATTGTCCCAAAAGGTCATCTTCTGTTGTTTTGAATTACCATTACAAGATAATAGCATGTAAAGCAGACTGCAGTGATTGAAACAACTCTTTCTAAATGAATGTAGTTTTTTCATTTCAATGTGGCAATCATTAGTACAGGATTATCATCTTCTTTCAGGTTTTCAATAATCTTTACAAGCTTATCTCGTTTTGAAGGAAGAAGATAGTCGCTGCTTTTTAGTTCGTTTAAATCCACCTTCTCCAATAAATCAGCCGCATCCAATTGGGCAATCCATCGTTTTTCGGTCTGAAATGAGGGGTAAAACGGCAAGCCACCGCACAAATCATTTGTAAATCCAGGTGGATCCGTTTTACGATACCTGATCTGCATGATTCTTGATTCGACAATCTCACCCTCCGTATGTATCGTTTGTATGCTTCCGGTCTGTTTGTCAAAGCGAAGCAAGTAGCTCAAATTGTCCTTCTCAGCAATTAAAAACATCCAGTCTTTGGTTTCCAAAACATCCGTTACAACCACATATTTAAAGTATTCCGGGCTTTTATCTAATTTACGGATTTCACTTATAGTTGGTCTACTGCCACAATGTAGTATAAACCGTGGTTTTAAAGTAGCCTTTACATCGTTATATTGATAAATAGTATCATTCGTATCAAACAAGAAATTTATTTTATCATTATACCGATTAAATACACAACTAAATTCATTCCAATAATGTGGTATAATATTCTTTCCATCCGCACTGTGCTTATGAATCTGGCCCTCACTCCCATAATTGGCAGGATCGTAAAACCGGGCTTTAACATTTCCCGCTGTATCCTGAATCTGAATAAGCCAGATATCTTTCGAACCATCCCAAACCGGTAACATTCTTCTGAACAGATGCTGATTGTTAAAGAAAGCATAGGACCGACCTTCGCTATGATTACTTCCGCTCATATAGGCTCCATCTTCGGCAATACGTGTAGATTTTACAAACTTTCCATCGTAGGTAAATGTACGAATTTGATTTGTAAAGCTTAATGCTGCTGCAATATGAATCAAACGGGCCTGATCGTCCATTCCAATCCCACTACATGTTATAAAATCTTGCGGTCCCTCTCCTTTTGAACCTATTTTATGAAGAAATTTTCCATTTATATCAAACCTCAATACAGCGATTCTAGAATTAATAAATATATCGTTTGCTCCAACCTGCAGATTTGTTAGAAACTTAAATGCGCTTTTTTCGGTTGTCTCCAAAGGAATGATTTCGATGTCGCTTACAACATCACTTAACAAGAATTCGGTTGTCTCGTTTTGCAAACTGTCCGCCACAAAAATCTCGTTGAGTATTTTCGGTGGCGACTCATTACCTTGCTTACGTTTATTACACGAAATAAAAGCAAGTAATAATACGACTAAATAAATGTACTTTTTCATAGGAATCATGGGTTGTTTGAATAATCCCGAACTAGTTGTATATTGTATTTCTCAATTCAAATAAGTTATAACATAATTCTTTATTTCATAATCTATTGTTTAAATTTTCCCACAAAGAGTAAACTACAATCATCTTCTTCTTTTTCAATGATTTTTCTTAGTTTATCTAATTTCTCCCTATTTTCGGATGATAAATCCTTTTCGTTTACCTTTAGAATTCGTTTCTCAATTTCACTACCGAAATCAACAAGCGAAAAGTATCCATTTGTCATATAAGCCAGCATTGGATATTGGTCTAACAATACACCAGATGGTGTTATAAAACCATCAAAATAACAGCCCTTAAGACTAACTTTATCAATAATAATTTTCGTTGATATTACATCATTCTGAACACCTGTAGAATGAACTGTTTCAACAATATATTGATTTGGCAACTCGTAGAGAACTATATCATTCTTCATGTTGATTATTTTAAATCGTGGAATTAACTTATTCGAATCAATAGAGTAATGATAAAGCAAATCATTACTATTTTTATAATGCTCCCGAAACAACTCAATACTTTTTGTATGTTGTCCTGTTATAATAAAGTCTTCGATAGGTTGTTGATCTGAGTCATAAGGCAATGATGATGTTTCTTGGATAACACGTCCGCCAAAGTCCTGAATCCAGATATGAGATTTAGTATCTTCAAAGAAAACACCCATCATTAGTACAGTTTTGTTTGTACTGTCTACTCTCATTCTACATCTAACGACTCTACGAGGCAATGGAATTGGAGGATAAATATTCCCATCCAAATCATATATAAGTATTTTATCAGAAATCCAAGATGATAAATATATTCTATTATTGTCTTCATCAATCTGAACCTCAGAGATCATATAATATTCACCAGGACCTTGACCAATAGCACCGATATGACGTAAAAATGTACCATCCCGCTTAAATAGTTTTAAAGGAAACGCTCCAAAAGAGTGCAAAGCCATATAATTTTTAGAAAATACAATGGGAGCCATAATACGTTGGCTTATTAAAGCTTCCTCCTTAGAATTATCAAATTTTATTACTTCAAAATCCTCAACCAAAAGACTCAATGGAATATTGAGCTTCTGCTTTACAGCTGATAGGTCACACACAACGACTGTATCTCCATTAACAATCTCTCTGGTTGCAACTATATCGCAATTGTCCCAAAAGGTCATCTTCTGTTGTTTTGAATTACTACCACAAGATAATAGTATGCAAATCAGACAGCTTTGAGTAAAGCAACTTTTTATAAATGAATATATTTTTTTCATTTCAATGTGGCAATCATTAGTACAGGATTATCATCTTCTTTCAGGTTTTCAATAATCTTTACAAGCTTATCTCGTTTTGAAGGAAGAAGATAGTCGCTGCTTTTTAGTTCGTTTAAATCCACCTTCTCCAATAAATCAGCCGCATCCAATTGGGCAATCCATCGTTTTTCGGTCTGAAATGAGGGGTAAAACGGCAAGCCACCGCACAAATCATTTGTAAATCCAGGTGGATCCGTTTTACGATACCTGATCTGCATGATTCTTGATTCGACAATCTCACCCTCCGTATGTATCGTTTGTATGCTTCCGGTCTGTTTGTCAAAGCGAAGCAAGTAGCTCAAATTGTCCTTCTCAGCAATTAAAAACATCCAGTCTTTGGTTTCCAAAACATCCGTTACAACCACATATTTAAAGTATTCCGGGCTTTTATCTAATTTACGGATTTCACTTATAGTTGGTCTACTGCCACAATGTAGTATAAACCGTGGTTTTAAAGTAGCCTTTACATCGTTATATTGATAAATAGTATCATTCGTATCAAACAAGAAATTTATTTTATCATTATACCGATTAAATACACAACTAAATTCATTCCAATAATGTGGTATAATATTCTTTCCATCCGCACTGTGCTTATGAATCTGGCCCTCACTCCCATAATTGGCAGGATCGTAAAACCGGGCTTTAACATTTCCCGCTGTATCCTGAATCTGAATAAGCCAGATATCTTTCGAACCATCCCAAACCGGCAACATTCTTCTGAACAGATGCTGATTGTTAAAGAAGGCATAGGAGCGATCTTCACCATGAGTACTTCCGCTCATATAGGCTCCATCTTCGGCTACACGTGTAGATTTTACAAACTTTCCATCGTAGGTAAATGTCCGGATTTGATTTGTGGAACTTAATGCTGCAGCAATATGAACCAAACGAGCCTGATCATCAATTCCAATCCCATTGCATATAATAAAATCTTGAGGCCCCTCCCCCATTGAACCTATTTTATGAAGAAATTTTCCATTAATATCAAACCTTAATACAGCGATTCTTGAATTGATAAATAAATCGTTCGCTCCAATCTGCAGGTTTGTAAGAAACTTAAATGCACTTTTTTCGGTTGTCTCCAAAGGAATTATTTCGATGTCGCTTACAACATCACTTAACAAGAATTCGGTTGTCTCGTTTTGCAAACTGTCCGCCACAAAAATCTCGTTGAGTATTTTCGGTGGCGACTCAATCCCTTGCTTACGTTTATTGCATGAAATAAAAGCAAGTAATAATACGGCTAAATAAATGTACTTTTTCATAGGAATACTTCTGGGTTTTACATATCTAATTACAAATTAAATTTCTATCTACTAAGCCTTTATCACTTCCGAAGGGTTGCTATCGGCAGCTTTTAGTACTTGCATAAACACGGTAAGCAAAATCAGGATGATAACACCAACAATCACTCCACCCAACAACCACCATGGGATGTTCATGCGGTAGGCGTATCCTTGCAGCCAACCACTCATAACAAGATAAGCCAGCGGAAGTGCCACAACTCCGGCAGCTATTACTTGTAAGGTGTATTCGCGGAGGAACATGCGGATAATGTTACCGGCTTCTGCTCCTACAACTTTACGAATGGCTATTTCCTTACGTCGCCTATTGGTTGCTGCTGCAGCCACGGCATAAATACCGAAGAGTGAAATTAACATACAAACTGTTGCCAATACGGAGAACATTTTTAATCCAACCTGTTCCGACCAATTAAGATGATCATACAAATCGTCTACCGGAGTCAGGCGAGCATCTGCCAAAGTTGCATCTATACCTGGAAGAATAGCTGCGATTTTCTGCATCACTTCCTGATCCTGACCAGGAACGACACGGATGTACAAAATGTTGGATGC
>VSSQ01001163.1_pt1 | contig 11043 bp, 11 predicted proteins | sample 4763081 | NCBI WGS metagenome assembly VSSQ01 (sample SAMN12137344, study PRJNA551015) | bioreactor metagenome | isolation source: SDC9 anaerobic chlorinated ethene degrading culture | place: USA: Knoxville, Tennesee | collected 2015-01-01
TAGCTCAGTCGGTAGAGCATGCGGCTGTTAACCGCAGGGTCGTTGGTTCGAGTCCAACAGGTGGCGCCAATTCGAGTGATTTGCCGTCACGCTGCTGTGGCGGCAAATTACTCCTTTTAAAAAGGTATGGGCCTTTAGCTCAGTTGGTTAGAGCAGCCGGCTCATAACCGGTCGGTCCCGGGTTCGAGTCCCTGAAGGCCCACCATATAGGGGTATAGCTCAGCTAGGTAGAGCAGCGGTCTCCAAAACCGCGTGCCGAGGGTTCAATTCCTTCTGCCCCTGCCAGCAGATGGACGGCGACCGCCGTTTAAGATAGTTACTTACCTGGCTCGGTAGTTCAGTTGGTTAGAACGCCGGCCTGTCACGCCGGAGGTCGAGGGTTCAAGTCCCTTCCGAGTCGCCATAGTGGGGTGCAAAAGCGCCTCATGTGCTGCTGTAGCTCAGTCGGCAGAGCGCATCCTTGGTAAGGATGAGGTCGCCCGTTCGAATCGGGCCAGCAGCTCCAAAAGAAAAAGCATGTAGTTTCAATGACTACATGCTTTTTCTTTTTTTACCTAGTAAGCGTCAAGCGAAGGACATATAGACGCAGATCGAAAATGGTGTCAAAATAATTCTTGAGCCGAAACATTGTATAAAGTATCACCTATCAGCTTCGGTATTGTGAGACGATACATTCCTTATAGATACACAGATGTGTACCTGCTTAAAAACACCGGTTTATATTTATCCGGAGGAGAGCAGGAAGAGCGGCGGAGCAATGCCGCAGGGATGAGTTATATGAATCTGTTAAATAAAGGATATTCATTTAAATGATGCTATTGTTTTGTGAATATTTCTGTTGTGGGGACCAAACTACTGTAAATCAATGGATGATCGACTAACTATTAGGCTGCGCTTAGAATCGAAAACAGATTAAATTGAAGGATAGGCATTAAAAAGTTTCAAAAACTATTGACAAATCATATTAAACAACATAATATGAAAATGTTATTACAACGATAATAGCAAACTTATCGAAAGGTAAGGACGCAAAGCTTAGGGTCTAAGGTCTATTGACTATGATCGCCTGGTTGCCGAATTGTCGTAGCATTATTTTTATAATACTATGGCTCTATTTGTCAACCAAATAGAGCCATTTATTTTTTCTCTAAGAGATATTTTCTATATGATGAGTGTGATTTGATGAATGTGCCTACGTCTGTTGTATTTGAAATTTTCGGGGCCGTACTAGGATTTTGGATTCCGGGGATCACGCAAAACATCGCTGGTTATAAAGGCAAGAAAGACACAGCAATAGCGGTAGATGAATACTATACAGGCACTATTTATAAAATGTTGTTCTGCCTGCTGAATGCGTGGGCTTGGACGTTTGCCAGTCTCCAAAAAGAAAATATGATGTCAGCTCTCTTTCTGTCGCTTCTGTTCACGCTTGCGATCATAATTGCAGTTATAGATTTCAGGATACAAATCATTCCCAACGAGCTTGTACTGACTATGCTTCTTGTGGGCTTTGTTTTTCAAGTGGTGTCTTCCGGGTTTTCCGCTCTGGCCGCATCCGCGCTTTGCATGTTAGCCATGATGATTTTGTTTATTGCTGTTGCCGGTATGGTCGGGTTCGGTAAGGTTGGGGCGGGAGATGTTAAACTAGCCGGCGCTATGGGTTTGGCGCTTGGGTATCCCAGTATTATAACAGCCCTGATTATGATGGGTGTGTTGCTTCTGCTCTATTGCATATTCGGTCTTATTTCAAAAAAAATGACCATGCAAAGTATGTTCCCATTTGCTCCGTTCATGATGCTGGGGATGATCGGTTCACTAACATGGAGAATGGTTGGACCGGGACTTCCGAATGGAGCAGCACTTGGTAATTTGCCATTAATAATGGTTAATACTGGTAAATTATTTTAAATTGAGAGGAGTAAAGAAAAATGAAGAAATTAATTAATTGGCTGAAGGGCGAAGAAAGCGGACAGGGCATGGTAGAATACGGACTCATTATAGCACTTATAGCAGTTACTCTTATCCTCGTATTGGGCTATATGAGCGGAGGTTTAACCGGAATCTTTAATAAAATTACTACTGCATTGGGTGGCACTACTGGTTGATTGCAGCAAAATCAAACTCATATTTGAAAAAATCAGGCCCCGGCCCTTGGTTCGGGGCCTGATTTGCCTCTGTGGAAGGCGGTGGTATTCATTGCGACTCAAAAGCGAAAAAGGGCAGGCCATGGTAGAGTTCGCCTTAGTACTGCCCCTTCTTATACTGCTCCTTTGCGCGATTATTGACGTCGGATGGATTTTTGGCAACCAGCTGCTGGCTAACAACGCAGCCAGAGAAGCTGCAAGATACACTGCGGTACACTATTATGACAGCAGTACAGATAATGATACGTCTATTGCGGCAGGGATTGTAGCCGCAAGAGCACCGACACTTGTCACACCCATCATAACCTTGAGCAAATCTGTATCCGGAAATGAAATCACAGTCAGCGTCAGCAGCCAGGTGACCATACCGTCCCCCCTGCTTTCTTCACTGTTTGCAGGAGGAGAATACATGGTAGCCGCGCAATGTACAATGAAGCTGGAATAGAACAATGATGAAAATGATGATTATGCGATTAATCAGGATGAATGAGTTGCGTAAATATTTAAATAAATTTTGCTGTGAACAGAGAGGCTCCGTTGCAGTCATTACCGCTATGGCTATGGTTGCACTGCTGGGCATTTCGGCTCTTGTGCTGGATATCGGCGTTTCCTACAACGAGGCGTCCAAGCTTCAAAACGCGCTTGACAGCGCAGCCCTTGCCGCTGTGTGTGAACTGCCTGCGGAAAACAGTAATTCCGCAAGTTGGGCGGCGGCAAAACATGAAGCGATCTCACTTGCGGCTGCAAACGATTGTTCTTTATCACCGGAAGATGTTCAGCCTATCTATAAAGATAATGTAACCACCAATAAAATTATCGGCATAAAAGTGACAAAGAGTATAGTGGTCAAGTATAACTTTGCACAAGTGATCGGCATTGATTCAGGCACAATTACCCGAACGGCTTCCGCCGGGCTGACGCCTGTCTCTGGTGTCACTGGAGCGGTTCCACTTTGTATATCTTATTCGAGTCTGAGCAACGCGATTGCAGCCAATGCCACAGCCGGGCTGATAATAAAATGCAGTTCCAACACGGGTGATATCGGTATAGATTGCACCGGATTAAGCGGTTGGTTTGCGGCGCTTCGGTTTGACGGCAATGGCGCGAGCATTTTCAGCGACTTGATTGCGAACGGCTATCAGGGCGATCTGCGCATTGGCCAGGTAATCAATACGGAAAGCGGCAACATGTCAGGCCCAACGATGGATGGATTTACGACACGTGTGGCCAAATGTACAGACGGCTGTACCGCTAGCTGCTATGAACCAAACTGCCCTAGACTGGTTAATATCCCTGTCATTGAGATCGTGTCGAACAATGAAGTGAGGATCGTTTCCTTCGCAACTTTTTTCGTCTTGGAGTGCGGGGGCAGTGGAAAAGATGCTTATATCAAGGCAACATACATAAAAAATTCTGTATTGTCGGATTCGGTGCCCGGAGCCGCAGGTCAGGATTGTGGACTGTACGTCAGAAGACTATTGAACTAGCAAAATTTCACACGGTATGCGGGGTTTTCAATGTGAAGAAAGTAAAAATTCTAGCGATTATTTCGGCGGTTGTGACAGCTTTGCTTTTATTTATCTTTTTAAATTCGCTGAAAAACTCATCTAATATCGCAAGAACAAGGGTCATTGTTGCTGTTACAGATATTCCGGCCAATACGTCCATTACCGCCGAAATGATAAAGCAGACCGAGCTCCCTACCGAAGCGGTGGTCGCAGGCACCCTTTCCGATGCATCCTTGGTTATTGGAAAGATCGCAGAAGCCGAAATTTTTGCCGGTGAACAGCTATTGAGCTCAAAATTAATTTCGGCCGGGAGCAGCGACAGCAAAACCTTGGCTTATGCGATTGAACCGGGTATGCGTGCAATCACAATAGCGGTAGACGAAACCGCCGGCCTGTCCTATATGATAACGCCCGGGAACCATGTCGATATCATTGCCGAATTTTTGGACGAGAATAACAGTGCCGCCGGCGCCGTGAAAACATCTTATACCACAATGGTACTACAGAACATCATAGTGCTTGCCGTGGATAACATTCTCTCGGAAGACGGGAAATTATTAAGCGAAACGCCGCAGTATACGGCAGTTACACTGCAGGTCACGCCTCAACAGGCTATGGAACTAAGTATGGCGCAGTTTGAAGGAGAGCTTAGGCTCATATTGAGATCACCCGTGGATGAAGAATCAACAAATATTCCAAGCTTAACACTGAATAATATTATGATCAAATAGGCATATGACCGTCCTTTTCACGGTTGAAATATGCCGGGAGCGCAGCGAAAGGAACAGTCATTAATATGAAAATAAGTGTTTTACTCGTCAGCAAGCTGGACAGCAATTTGAGCGCAATGAAAAGAATGATAGACGATGAGGGTATCGCTGTGATCGGAGAGTCATCCGGTGGTTCAGTGGCCATGGAGAACATTGACAGACTCTCCCCGGATATTATCATTATGACGCTGGGAGCGGGCGATAATGATGTTCTTAGCCTTACGGAGCGAATTACCGTAAACAAGCCGCGGTCCAATGTCATTCTGCTTGCGGAGTACTTGGATGTAGATATCCTGCAAAGCGCGATCAAATCAGGAGCGCGTAACATCATCCAATTCCCCAAATCCGTCAAAGAGTTCGGAGAATATATCAAGAAGACGTATCATGACGAAGAAGCCCGCATCGAATCTCTCAGCGGGAAACAAAGCTTATCCTGTATGTCTCAGGTGGTTACTGTTTTTGGAGCAAAAGGCGGTCTGGGCAAGACAACGCTGGCGACAAATCTGGCGGTCAAGCTGGCGGAGAAACGGAAAAAAGTTGCCCTGATCGACCTGGATCTCCAATTTGGTGATGTCCATGTATTCTTGGATATTGAGCCCACCGATACCATATCGGAGCTTGCGCAGGAATTTTCAACCCCAAATATCGACCTGGTAAGAAGCTATATGAACGTTCACTCCAGCGGTGTGCACGTTCTGTGCGCACCGAAAAGCCCGGAATTTGCCGAGCTTATTTCTCCGGAAAAGGTTCAAAGCATTCTCAGTCTGCTGCGCACCTATTATGATTATGTGATTATAGACACGCCTCCTTCCTTTAACGACGTTACCATTACAGCCATAGAAGGAGCATCAGTTATTCTTTTTGTCAGCGGCCTGGATATTTCCATTCTGAAAAACACGAAGCTGAGTATTTCTCTCCTAAAGTCGCTTCAGCAAATGGATAAAGTAAGATTAATCATCAACCGTGCAGTAGATGTGAGCTCAATCACGCTAAATGACACAAAAAAATTGATCGACTGCCCGATCTGGGCGAAGATTCCCAGCGATTATAAGATTGCAGTCACGGCACTCAACCGAGGAATACCTTTCGTAACCGGCGCACCTAAAAGTAAACTCAGTCAGTCTGTTTCTTCGGTTGCGGACCTGCTGATGGAGGGTACGGAAAATGTTAATACGCTCAGCACCGACCGGCAAAAAAAATTAGGATTACTGAACAAAAGAAAGTGGTTTTTTAGGTTTGGCGGCGCCGCCGACTGATTGAATTATAAGAAGTGATAGTATGGGTTTACTAGAAAAGCTTGAAAAACAAAAAGCACCTCAGCAGCCGGAAAAGGTAGCTGAAGCTGCTGCGTTTTCAAATAAAAACGGTGTCTCCTATATCGATGAATACTCCGGTTTAAAGGAAAAGATCCACGGCGAAATCATAGAAATGATCAATCAGGAGGCGGATAACAACGGCAGGCCGGAAGTGAACAAAGAGGAGCATATCTTTAAGTCGATAGAAGTGCTTGTAGACAACAATGGGAACGCTATCCCCCGCACCGACCGTCCGCGCCTGGTCAAGGAAATCTATAACAATGTGGTAGGACTTGGACCGCTCGAGCCGCTTTTGTCGGATCCTGAGATTTCAGAAATCATGGTCAACGGGCCCTACAGCGTATATGTGGAGCGGGCCGGAAAGCTGGAGCTTTCGCCGACCGTTTTCAAAGACAACAGCCATGTGATGAATGTTCTCAGCCGCATTGTTTCTTCCGTTGGAAGGCGGATTGATGAATCCAGTCCTATGGTCGACGCTCGCTTGGCTGACGGTTCCCGCGTTAATGCCATTATCCCTCCTCTTGCCTTAAACGGTCCTACGATAACAATCCGTAAGTTTTCTAAAACGCCCTATACTGTAAGTGATCTGATCCGGTTCGGATCGGTTTCACCCCAGATGATGTTATTTCTGGACGCCTGTGTAAAAGGGAAAATGAACATCATCGTATCTGGTGGAACCGGAAGCGGTAAAACTACCCTGCTTAACGTGTTATCCGGGTATATTCCAAACAACGAGCGAATTGTAACAATTGAGGACGCCGCAGAGATCCAGCTTCGTCAGGATCACGTCGTCACCCTCGAAAGCAGGCCTGCAAATCTGGAAAATGCCGGACAGGTAACAATCAGAGATCTTGTCCGCAATGCGCTGCGTATGCGCCCGGATCGGATTATTGTCGGAGAAGTGCGTTCCGGCGAAACGCTGGACATGCTTCAGGCAATGAACACCGGCCATGACGGTTCTCTTACCACCGCCCATGCAAACACACCCCGGGACCTTATTTCGAGGCTTGAAACCATGGTACTGATGTCAGGTATGGAAATCCCGATCAAGGCGATTAGGGAACAGATCTCCTCGGCATTGAACATTATCGTGCAGCAATCACGCATGAAAGATGGTTCGCGAAAAATCGTGAATATTACCGAGGTCGTCGGTATGGAGGGAGATACCGTAACCCTTCAGGATATCTTTTATTTTAAGCCTGAGGGGACGGACCCTTCAGGAAAATTGAAAGGGAAATTCCTAGCAACCGGTATACGCCCAAACTTTGTTGAAAAGATGTTGGAAAGCGGAATTTACGTAAAGGATGATTGGTTCGCGAATCGAGGTGATTAGATGATTTTGTTTATTTCGATGGTAGTTGGTGTTTTCATTTATTCGATGATGATGATGACGTTGCCTTCTAACAATAAGTTCATGATGAAAGTCAGATATTTAAAATATTTTAAAGATGTTGATGTTGACGAGGTCCAAGACCAGGTGTTGAAAGAAAAAAATGAAAACGCAAGAAAGAAAAAATCATTTAAATTTCAATTTATCAGCAAAGAATTTTCAAATTACCTTGTTTCGTCCGGAGTAAAGCTTAGTGCAACGGAATACATCTGTTTGTGGATGCTTACAACTTTTGTGCCGATGTATATTGCATTACTTTTAAGCAAGAGTATGATTACCGCAACAGGGGTTGCAATCATCGGTTTTTTTGCGCCTCCCATTTTTGTGCGGAGGTCAAGGAAAAAACGGCAGGAGGAGTTCAGCAAACAACTCGGAGAATCCCTCACCGTCATGGGAAACTGCATTAAAGCAGGCTTTTCCTTTCAACAGTCGATGGAAAGCATCGCGGCGGATATGCAGCCTCCGATTTCAACAGAGTTTGGAAAAACACTGCGCGAGATCCACTTTGGCATCAGTATGGAGGATGCGCTCAAACACATGGTAGATAGGGTAAAGAATCAAGACTTTGACCTGCTGGTATCTGCCGTGCTGACCTCGACACAGGTAGGCAGCAACCTGAGCGATATTTTGGAGGTAATTTCCGATACCGTAAAGGACAGAATCAAAATCAAATCGGAAGTTCGCGTTCTAACTGCCTCTGGACGCACCTCCGGGCTCATCATCGGGTTTCTGCCGATTATAATTATAATTGCGCTGATGCTGTTGAATCCTGGTTATTTAAATGCGTTCTTTGAGACCGGAGCGGGCAGAATTATGCTGATTATTTCCGCCGTTCTTGAAACCATGGGCTTTATGATCATTAACAAAATTGTAGACATCAAGTATTGAGGGGAATACGATGACCGGTTTTATTGCATTGGCCTGGGGTGCATTGATATTTTCATTGATTTTACTCTCCCTCGGCGCTTACGGAGAACGACGCGACTTGGTAAGCAGGCGTGTCTCCAGCGTTCTTAACAATTCTCAAAAGGTAAATATTCTTGATGAGGAACTCAGCAAGCCTCTGTCAGAGCGTCTTATCAAGCCACTTTTAAAGGCTTTTTTTTCAAAGATTGAAAAGTATGCGATTAAAAATTCCAATACTGAAAGCAATACAAAAAAACAGAAGAGCAATAAGCTGAAAAAGATGCTGCATCAGGCCGGTATGAGCATTAGTGTCAGCGAGTATTCTTTTATCAGGTTAATTGTGATCGTAAGCACGGCAGCGCTGTTCGGCATTATTTCCATCGCTGTTGGACTCAGTATGCGCTCTGTCCTGGGTGTGGTTTTCGGGATTTATGTCGGTTATACAGTTGTGCGGTTTCAACTTGCTTCGAAGATATCGAAAAGACGCAGATCAATGGAAAAACAGCTGCCTGATGTTTTGGATCTTCTGAGTGTAAATGTTGAGGCCGGCCTAGGTTTTGAGCAGGCGCTATTGCATGTGATAGGACATTTTGAAGGCCCGATTATTGACGAACTGACCATTACATACAGGGAGATGACAATGGGGCGGCCAAGACGGGAAGCGCTTATTCTTTTAGCTGAGCGTTGCGATCTCAATGAAGTAAAAACTTTTACGGGCTCCATTGTACAGGCGGAGCAGTTAGGCATTTCCATCAAAAATGTTCTTCGCACGCAAGCAACGGCAATGCGTACGAACAGGCGAAATAAGGTGGAAGAAAAGGCAATGAAAATTTCTGTTAAAATACTTTTACCCATGGTAGGTTTCATTTTCCCGGTACTGCTTATCGTTCTGATGGGGCCTGCGGCCATGAAAATCATCAGTATATTTTAATGTGGGGAGATTATAATGGTTGTCTCATGTAATCAGCGGATCGTGGCCGACAAGGTCAACATTGCCCATTCTTTTTTCACCCGGTTTATAGGCCTGATGGGCAAAAAAAAATTAGGCGCAGGAGAGGGCCTGCTCCTCATGAATTGTTCCGCCATCCACTGCTTTTTTATGAAAATGACAATCGACGCAGTCTATCTTTCAAATGACATGACTGTATTGGATATAGAAACATTAACGCCCTGGAGCATAGGAAGGCACGTCAAGCATACGGCCCACGTGCTTGAACTGTCTCCGAACACGGCACAGTTTTCAGCGGGAGACGTGCTGCAGCTATTCGAAAACAAGCGGTGATCCGCAAAGGAAAGGGAAAAATGCAATGCCAGAACAAATAAGTGACATTAACGTTGTTGAAACACTGCGCTCAAAAACTGAAAAAGCTGACATGAAGCAGTACTTGAAGAGCACATGGGGTGGATACACCAAGGATTCCGTCCAGGAATATTTGAATATACTGCGCAAACAGCAGCAGACTATGACGGAGACCTTTTCTCTCAATCAACAGGCATTATTTGAGGAGAAAGAAAGACTCAAAAAGAGCAATGACGCGCTGGAAACAAGACTGAGGCAGGCCGAAAATGAGCTTAAAGAAATTTCGGACACTGTGCGGAGCAAAGAGGAGGAAGCCGAGGAACGTTTCGCTTCCGATACGGCAGAGTTAAAAAATAAAATTTCTATACTTGAAGAAGAACTCAACAAGAGCATCTGCGAAAAAGATCAACGTAAAATGCAAATAGAGCAACTAACCAACAACGTAAAAGATTACTCATTGAAGCTGGAACAATCCAGGCAGGAGAAGCTTTCATTGAAAGAACTGTACCAAGCCGAAACACTTGAAGCAAAAAAGCAGTATAACGCGGCGTTAAAGCTTATGAGTATTATTGAAGAAAAAGATAAAGAAATTGAATTTATAAGCAGCCGCGAGACCGATGACCATCATACAGAATTGACCGAAAAAATAGATGACTTGACCCGGCAGCTTGAAGAAAAGATGGAAATTTTGGCCGGCTGCGATCATAAGCTCAGTTCGAACGCACAAAGGATAGAAGCACTGGCCGGGGAAAATGAAACACTCAAACAGAGCGTGGCTCTGCTGACAAAAAATCTCGAGGAAGTTCATGAACAAAACGAAAGACTGGCGCTTACCAATGAATCTTTTGCGGATCAACTGGAAAGCGAATATAAAAGGTCCCTCTCGCTGATCAAAGAAAAATCTTATCTCACAATCAATAAGCTGGCTGCAGTCAGAAAGCTTGAGGAAGCCAACTCAAAAATGACGATCCTGGAATGGAAGCTGCAAAAACAAGAGAGTGCAAGGGAAACTGACGCGGTCTATCAAAGCATATTGCAGACGGAGATGGAGAAGTCCGACATTCCCGCGGAGAGCTGAAAAGTGCGGGGATTTCTTTCAATGTCCGTTTCCATGGGGCGGTGCAGTTAAAGTTAAAGGGTTGCCTTAGTGGACAATCGGACTTTCCTTAACACCGCATCATAAGGCCGGCTCCTGTGAAAACATTCACAGGAGCCGGCCTCTTCGTTAGTTTACCCTTTGACGATTAAGATCGTTTTGCTTGCTGTTCCAAAAGTTCGTTGAACTGACCCCTAGGAGTGTAAGTGGTATGGAGTAGGTGATGGGCTTTATGAGAGCCGGGCTCCTCTAAATAATTCTTGTAAAGGGTGAGAAGATCGGGATTCTCATGACTCTTGCGGAGGGTTTTGGCCTCATCCTCGTTATAGAGGGCCTGCATCCGGAGCGTACGGTAATCCGCCTCGCGGTTTCTGGGTTGGCCGCCGCCGTTGATGCAGCCGCCCGGACAGCCCATGACCTCGATGAAGTGATAGGGAGAGGTCCCCGACGCCACATCGCGCATCAAAATATCTGCGCCGGAAAGGCTGCTGGTAACGGCAACCTTAACGGTGACGCCTTCCAGCCATTGGTACTCGGGGAGGACATTTTCCAGGGTAATGGCGGCTTCCTTGACCTTATCCAGTCCGACAATGGGAGCCACATGGAGCCCGGC
>VSSQ01001165.1_pt1 | contig 11028 bp, 8 predicted proteins | sample 4763081 | NCBI WGS metagenome assembly VSSQ01 (sample SAMN12137344, study PRJNA551015) | bioreactor metagenome | isolation source: SDC9 anaerobic chlorinated ethene degrading culture | place: USA: Knoxville, Tennesee | collected 2015-01-01
ATCCAGCTCGGTGGGCTCGGCGTCATGACGGCGGCCACCGCGATCATGGTCCTTCTCGGATGGCGGGTCGGCATACGGCAGAGACTTCTCTTTTCCGGAGGTTTTGGAGTTGAGACCCCCTCGGGTGCCGTCAGGCTGCTGTACAGAATGCTTGGCTTTACCCTTCTCGTGGAGGGGATGGCCTCTCTTCCCCTGTTTTTCGTATTTCTCCGGTCTTTTCCCCCGGGAGAAGCCCTTTTCAACGCCCTCTTCCATTCGGTCAGCGCCTTCTGCAACGCCGGGTTTTCCACCCTGCGGGGCGGGCTGGAGGGGTATTCGGGGCAGTTCCTTCTTCCCGGGGTGATCATGGTTCTCATCGTAACTGGAGGTCTTGGCTTCCTGGTCATCGGCGACATTTTCGTCCGCCTCCGGGAACGGTCCCGCCTGTCGGCCCATTCCGTTCTCGTTCTCAGGACGACGGCCGTCCTGATTGCGGCGGGTACTGTTCTTCTCTTCGCCTCAGACGCACTGCACGGGCTTTCGGGCCATCCTCTCCACCTGAAGGTCTGGAACGCCCTTTTCCAGAGCGTCACAGCACGGACAGCCGGATTCAATACAATTTCCATGCCGCTGTTTTCCTCCCTCGGGCTTTTCGTACTCTGCATTCTCATGATCATAGGAGCATCCCCGGGATCCACCGGAGGGGGAATCAAAACAACCACGGCGGGACTGCTCTTTTATTCCTCCCTTTCAGAGATACGGGGAACGGGTATGGCCATAGGGAACAGGAAGATCTCCGACGGCAATGTCAGACGTGCTCTTGCCGTCACCGTGCTGTACATTCTCACAGTTCTCCTCGGCATTATCCTTTTGTGTCTCATTGAACCCTTTTCTTTCGGGGCTCTGGCTTTCGAGGCTGTTTCAGCCATGGGAACCGTGGGCCTTTCGCTGGGCGTTACACCGTCCCTTTCAGCTCCGGGAAAGGTGATCATCATTCTGTTGATGTTCTGGGGGCGGGTTGGTATTCTTACATTCATGTACGGGATGATCTCCCGGGACCGGAAATCGTCGAAAATCACCTTCGCCGAGACGAATATTCCCGTGGGATAGCAGGGAGGCGGACCATGGACAGCAAACAGACCATCCTTGTAGTGGGACTCGGGCGCTTCGGTGTCTCCGTCTGCGAAAAACTTGCGGAGCTCGGCCAGCATGTTATCGCTGTAGACATTGACAAACAAAGAGTCGAGGAAGTTGCGGACGTTGTGGAGTACTGTGCCCAGCTCGACGTCACCGATGAAGACCTCCTTGTGAAGGTCGGCGCGCGAGAGGCGGATATCGCTGTCGTGGCAATCGGAAACAACATCGAGGCAAGCATACTTGCCACGGCCATCCTGAAGGGGTTGAACATCCCGAAAGTCATCGCGAGGGCCCAGACTTCAATTCACGGAAGGGTACTTTCGCGGGTGGGAGCCCATAAAGTGGTCTTTCCGGAAAGGGATGCAGGCAAGAATATTGCGGAAACGCTGGTCAACCCATGGCTTTCTGCCTTTTCCGCCGTTCCGGGCGGAGGCGTTCTCGTAGGCGAGATTGAAGCATCGGCCGGGATGGTGGGAAAATCGCTGATGGAACTCGAATTTCGGAAGACGTATAATTGCATTGTCCTCCTTTTCGACCGGAAGGGAAGCCGGTTCCTGCCCCGGCCGGACAGCGTCATCCAGGAAGGGGACAAGCTTCTTGTCGCCGGAACGGGAGAGGACATCGCACAAATGATGGAGAAAAAGGACAAGGAGGAAAACGGCAAGTGACATCAATCCCAAGCGAACTTCATACAATAGAACAAGACTTCGCCGGACAGCTCTCGCGGGCGGCAACATCCGGGGAGCTGCAGCAGGTGAAGGTGGCCTTTCTCGGAAAAAAGGGAATCCTGACCTCCTTCCTGAAAAAACTCGGATCGCTCCCTACCGGGGAGCGTCCTGCCGCCGGCGAGGCGGTGAATTCTCTCCGTGACCGGATAGAGTCGTCCCTGGCAGAAAAAAGGACAGCCCTTGAGGAAGCCGAGTCGGCCGAAGAAGAGCGGCGGAACCGTATCGACGTCACCCTCCCGCCCCGGGGCAGGGAATGGGGCGGGATTCATCCCGTGGCCCAGTTAACCCAGGACGTGGTGGAAATCCTCGCGGGCCTGGGTTTTTCCGTCGCACTCGGACCGGAGATCGAAGACGACTTCCACAATTTCGAGGCCCTGAACATTCCTGCGTCCCATCCGGCGAGGGACATGCAGGATACCTTCTATTTCCCTGAAGGGAAGCTGCTCAGGACCCACACCTCACCCGTGCAGGTCAGGTCCATGCTGAAATACGGGGCACCCATCCGTATTGTCTGCCCTGGAAAGGTATACCGCAGGGACAGCGACCCAACCCATTCCCCCATGTTCAACCAGCTCGAAGGCCTGCTGGTGGAGAAGGACATCTCCGTGGCCGACATGAAGGGCTGCCTTGAGGCCCTTATGGCCGCCATTTTTGCCCGTCCCCTGAAGGCCCGGTACAGGGCGAGCTATTTTCCCTTCACGGAGCCTTCACTGGAGCTGGATATCGAATGCGTGGAATGCTCGGGCAGGAATCCTTCCTGCAGGATCTGCAAGGGAACGGGTTGGCTGGAAGTGGCAGGACTCGGCATGGTGCACCCCAATGTGCTCCGGTACGGGGGAATCGACCCTGAAGTCTACAACGGCTTTGCGTGGGGCATCGGCCTTGACCGCATCGCCATGCTGAAATACAGGCTCACCGACCTGCGCGTCCTCTTTGAAGGCAACGTGCCCTATCTTCTCTCGGGGAGGACTCTCTCATGCTGATTTCCTGGAACATGCTCAACGAAACGCTCTCCATTCCCGCCACACTTGAAGAAGTGGCCGAACGGCTCACCCTCACAGGGTGCGAGGTGGAATCGGTGGAAAGGCCCTGCGCCATGGTGAAGGACGTCCAGGTTGCCCACATTGAAAGCCTCGGGCGCCATCCCGAAAAGGAAAACCTGTTCGTCGCAAGTGTGCGGGACGGCATCGGAACCGCCGTTGTGGTCACCGCGGCCCCGAACCTTTCGGAGGGCGACAGGGTTCCCTACGGGCGTCCCGGCGCCGTCCTGGCTGACGGAACTGTTCTGGGGACCAGGGAATTCGGCAGCGTCAGCAGTGAGGGAATGCTGCTTTCCGCCGAGGAACTGGGCGTACCCGAGGCTGCGGACGAGTTCGGCATTCTCCGCCTTCCCGGAGACTCTCCCGTGGGCGGCGACGTGGTCAGGCTGTTCGGCCTGGATGATGCCATCCTTGATCTTTCCATCACCCCGAACCGGGGCGATCTCCTGAGCCTCCTCGGGGTGGCGAGGGAAGTGTATGCCCTGTTCCCCGGGGCTGAATGGAAGAAGAACCCTGCGGATGTCGCTCCTCCCGAGAGGACTGATGATTGGCCCGTGCCCTTTGAAGGCATTACCCTTCAGGACGACGGATGCAGCAAATACTGTCTCGGTCTGGCGACCGGGCTGAAACCCGTTCCGTCCCCCCTGAAGACCCGGATCGCACTGACCTTCCTCGGCATGCGGCCCATTTCCGGCATGGTGGACGCTACAAACATCGCCATGCTGACCCTCGGCCAGCCGACCCACGCCTTTGATGCCGGAAGGCTTGCCGCTCCGGAAATCACGGTCCGTTCGGCAAAACCGGGAGAAGAGATAACCACCCTTGACGGGAAACGGCATACCCTGGAAGATTCCGACCTCCTCATAACCAGCGCCGGAGAGGCCATAGGCCTTGCCGGTGTCATGGGCGGCGAAAACAGCGATATCCTTCCGGAAACACAAACGGTGTTCATCGAATCTGCATCTTTCGATGCGATCCGTGTCAGCAGGACGTCCCGCAGGTTGGGCATCAACTCGGAGGCGGCCTTCCGCTATGCCAGGACGGTGGACTCGAACCTGTCGGAACTGGCCCTGAACTTTATCGCTTCCCTTCTGAAAGAGTGGGGGGCAGCGGAAACGGGATATGTCTTCAAGACGGCCGTGTCCGTGGAGCCTGCCCGGAGGGAAGTCGTCCTGACGGAAAAGAACCTTCGGAAAATCCTCCTTACCGGCGACATGGACGGCGCCTCGGCGATCCTTGAAAGACTCGGACTGCGGCAGACTGCCTCTGAAGAAGGGAAACGGGTGTTTTCAGTTCCCTCCTGGCGTCCCGACATCATCATCGAGGAAGATCTTATCGAAGAGGTGGGCAGAATCCGGGGATATAACGAAACGCTGGTTCCCCGGCTTCCCCAGGCCCTTTTCGGCCGGGGGGACATCGGTGAGATCACCAGGGTGAAGGGCGGCATACGGACTATCCTCCTCTCAAGGGGATATGTGGAGCTTGTGAACTACAGCTTCCTGGCTCCATCCTTCGTGGGTCTCCTCAGGCTTCCTCCTGAGGACAGGAGAGCCCGCCCCCTGGAACTGGCGAATCCCCTGAGCGCAGAACAGTCGAAGATGAGGACCACGCTCCTCCCCGGGCTGCTGCGGAGCGTGGAGTTATCCGTCCAGGCGGGATGGAAGGCTCCCGTGAGAATTTTTGAGCTCGGCAGGGTTTTCCTCCCCCTGGACGAAGGCGGGCATGAAGAAGTGAAGCGCATCTCCGGCCTCGTCTACGGCGGCCGGGACCCCCGCCTTCCTTTCGGTCCCGCCGGAGCGGACGATCTTTTTTCCCTGAAAGGGGATATTCTCGCCCTCGCTGAGAGCAGGGGCGTTTCACTCGACTTTGAACAGGGCGAAGAACCCTTCGGGCACAAGGGACAGACTGCCGTCATCATGAATGCCGGCCGTGCTGCGGGGTACCTCCTGCGGCTGAAGCCTGCCATCGAGAAGGATATCGAGTGCTCTCCCGTCTACGCCTTCGAGCTTGACCTGGAACCCCTGGTGAAGGAGTCCCTTCCGGTCTTCAGGGAAAACTCCCCGTTCCCGCCGGTGTACCGGGATATTTCCCTTATCGTTCCGGTGGACAGTCCCATGGAGGAAGTTTCGGCCGCGATCCGCAGCGAAGGCGGCGAAATGCTCAGGAGCATCCGCCTCTTCGATATCTACTCAGGAAAGGGAATACCCGACGGCTGCAGGAGTCTCGCTTTCTCCCTCGCATACCAGCGGAACGATAAGACACTCACCGATACGGAAGTCGATGCCGTTCACGCCGGTGTCCGGACTAAAATGGAAACCAGGGGATATATTCTTCGATAGGAGGAAGTGCCATGGTCACGATCAGTCATATTGAACAGCTTGCCGACAAGCTCGTTGAGATGGTGGCGTCGCTGAGAAACGAAAGGGACCAGCTTCGCTCCCAGTACAGCGAACTGAAGAACAAATTTGCGGAAAAAGAGCTCGAGTGCATTCGCATGTCGAAGGAAAACCAGCGCAACCTTGAGATCATGGAACGGGAAAAACTTGCGTTCCAGAGGGAAAAGAGCCAGATTGAAGGGCAGATGAAAGCCCTGTACGAAAAACTGAGTTCCCTCATGCCCGAGGCGAGGCAGCCCCAGGCAAACGGCCAGGACGCCAGAGGTGAAAGGAGACCCTAGGAGTGGATGCCTCCCTTCGTGAAGTGACCATCCGGATAGGGAAAAAATCATACTTTCTGAAAACCACTCTCGATGACGAAAGCATCAAGGCTATAACCGACCTGTCTGCCGATATTACCCGGGAGTTTGAAGGTTCCCTCGACCAGGAGAACCTTCTTCTCCTGTCCTGTCTGCAGCTTGCGTGGCTGTTGGAGAAACTCGGAAGAAAACTCGAACGATCGCTTGATGATATTCGGGAAAAGGAGGGGCTATGACTTTTTCGTCCGTTTTTGACATTGCCGTTGCCCTGATTGTGGCATCCTTTGCCGTCAGGGGACTGTTCCGCGGATTGTCCGGGGAGTTCTTTTCTCTTCTCGGAACGGTGGGAGGCGTCATGGTCGCATGGAAATACTCGGCCGTGCCTGCAGCCTGGGTAGTCTCCATGTTTCCGGAGGCAAACCCCTCCATGGTGTCGGTGGGCTTCATGGTGGCCATATACATCGCCGTTGTTGTTCTCGCAGCTTCGATCTGCCGTATTGTCAAGGCCTTCCTCAAGTTCGCCTCCCTCACTTTCGCCGACAGGTTTTTCGGCGCAGTCGCCGGAGTTCTCAAGGGGGCCGTTCTCATCCTTTTCCTCTACGTAGGCGTCACCACCTACTCTCCCTTTCTTCCCACCGAATGGATGGGGGCGAGCTACGTAATGAGGGGAGCCGATGCCGCATGGCCGGGCATACAGTCCTTTCTCAAAAAGCATAATCTCTTCCCGGAGAATTTCACCCTGCCTGACCTGAACCTCCCGGGCATCTTTCCGGAAAAAAAAGCCGGAGGCGCCAATGGAGGTTAGGGAAGACATTCTCAGAATCCTCGAAATACCGAAGGTTCTTGCCGAGTTCGCCTCCTGTGTCAGGGGCGAACTCGGTTTGTCGGCCCTCGGCAGGCTGAGGCCCCGGGGAGATGTCAAAGCCCTCGAGGAGAGAGTGGCCCTTTTGAAAAGCTTCATGTCATGCAGGGACTCCTTCGGTGAGTGGCCGTGGAATTCCTCGGGCTGCATTTCCGGCCTGCTCTCTGAAGCGCGGAAATCCGGCATGCTTACAGGAGAAGAACTCGCTTCCGTGGCCCGCTTTCTCTCCCTGGCAAAGATGACCAGGGAACACCTGGCGAAGCACAGGGAGACCTATCCTCTCTTCGACAGCCTCAGCCGGCAGATACGGGACTTTTCGGAAGAGTCGGATGCCCTCGGAGTGGTGGACGACAAGGGAAATCTATACGATTCCGCATCCCCCGAGCTCGCGGATATACGGCATGAACTGGAGAGCCTTCGCCGGCAGATACGCCGGTCAGCCCAGAACATCCTCGACAACCCCTCTCTTGCCCATATGCTGCAGGAAAGGGTGACGGCCTTCAGAAACGGCCATTTCGTATTCCTCGTCCGGCAGGAGTTTGTCAACCGGTTCCCCGGAACAGTGGTGGACCGCTCAGGCTCCGGCAGCTCCGTCTACATGGAGCCCTCCGCCCTCGTTCCCCTGAACAACAGGCTTGCCCTGAGAATCCGGGATGAAAAGGAGGAGGAGCGTGCCATCTTCCGGAGGCTGACGAAAGTGATCCTTTCCCGCGAACGGCCGCTTTCCGAATGCGAGAACGTGCTCTCCGATCTCGATCTTTTTTACGGCGCGGCGGAGGTCATGGCGAAAAAACGGTGGAAGCTGCCCCAGTACGCCGAAAAAACCATGTTCATCCTCCAGGAGGCCAGACACCCCCTTCTCGGTGATGCAGCCGTGCCCGTAACCATCAAGTGCGGGGACCGTTTTCGCAGTCTTGTCATCACAGGACCGAATACCGGCGGAAAGACGGTTGTCCTGAAAACGGCCGGAGTCTGTGTTTATCTTGCGTGGTGCGGCCTGCCCATACCGGCGGGGGAGGATTCCGTGGTGGGCGATATCGGTTCCATTTTCGCCGATATCGGCGACGAACAGAGCATCGAGCAGAACCTCTCCACCTTCAGCGCCCACGTGAAGAACATCATCTCCATTCTCGAACAGGCGGACCGTACATCCCTGATTCTCCTCGACGAGCTTGGGGCCGGTACGGACCCCCAGGAAGGGGCAGCCCTGGGGGTCGCCATCCTGGACACCCTGACGAAAGAGAAGGGACTCACCCTGGCCACAACCCACCACAATCCGGTGAAGCAGTTCGCCCTCACGGCACCGGGAGTGGAAACGGCCAGCATGGAATTTGACATTGAATCCCTTTCCCCAACCTACAGGATGCTTCTCGGGGTGCCGGGCAAGAGCAACGCCCTGCTCATAGCCGGAAGGTACGGCCTTCCGGAAAAGGTGCTCGAAAAGGCCCGGAAGACCCTCAGTGAAAGGGAAGCACCAGTGGAGGACCTGATAGGGGAGCTCAACGAGAGGAAAGCCTGGCTCGACAGGGCGGAGGGAGAGATTGCGGCCTTGCGGAAAAGCCTTTCGGAAGAAAAGGAAAAATACGATGACCGGGTGAGAGAAATCGAATTCCGCAAGGACAGGATTCTCTCCGAGGCGGAGCGGAAGGCTGCCTCTATCCTGGAAAAAGCGGAGGAATCAAGCAAAAAGCTGCTGAAGCAGCTTGAAGACTCCGCCAAATCTGCAGTCCACCGCCAGATCCGGGATACAAGCGAAAAAGTCCGTTCCGAAAGAAAACATCTTGAGCAGAACCAGGAAAAAAGGATTCTTCGCAGCGGCTCTGCGACCAGAGGGGATATCCCTTCCGTGGGAACGGCTGTCCAGATCGCGGGAACGGAAATCGTCGGGGTCATCGAATCCTTCAGGGGAAACCGGGCTTTGCTCCGGGCGGGCGTCATGAAGATGGAAGTGGATGTCAAAAAACTTGTCTCTACCAACAAGAAACCCAAGGGAACCGTCACTCCGCCGGAGTCCTTTTCCCTGTCGCCTGACAGAGTCCCTCCGTCAGTCATGGTCCGGGGAATGAACGTGGATGAGGCATTGCCGGTGGTTGAGCGCTATCTCGACCAGGCCATGCGCATGGGGTACGACCAGGTCACCGTCATCCACGGGCGAGGTGAAGGCATTCTCAGGAGGGAGGTCCACTCCCTCTGCGCCTCCCTGAAGTACGTGGCGTCCTATAGGCTCGGAGGTCCATCGGAAGGCGGCTTCGGCGTCACCGTGGTGGAGTTCCGGAAATAAAGCCGGACTTCCGCGGAACGCTCCCTCCTGGATAACGGAAAAAGGAGTTGAAAAGAGTGGCGGCAGGTAGGCTTCTATGTTGGTGCTTCGGTTTTTCCCGGGAAGATATAGAGAAAGAGTATCTTTCCACCGGACGTTCTGCCATCCTCGAAAAAATCCTCTCGGCGAAAAAGGGAGGAACCTGCAAATGCGGTGTCAAAAATCCTGCGGGCACCTGATGTGTTGGTGATGTCCGCAGGGTGCTGGACGAACTGGAAATGAAACGCAGACCATAAACTTTCGCCTTGAGTATCCGGATTGACCGTGGGCCGGCCTCAGCGGCTCTATTGAAAGACAATTCTCCTTGCCTTGACGTTTCCTCCGTTCGAGGGAAGAATAATCTTCGCCTTTCCTGGCATCCAATGCGCCTGTAGCTCAGCGTATAGAGTATCGGCCTCCGGAATTGCAGACTGTTTCTACCTTTTTTTGAAAATTACGTGAAGCATTGCTATTATCGACAGAAAGGGACTTCCTTAAACGGGAGTCCTTTTTTTGTGCATCGACCTTTCGAATATTTCTTAATACCATCTGTTTTGTTATGTTAGGAAAAAAGTCTTTCAGTTGTTTTCCTCCCCTCTACAAAGGGATCCCGGAGTACTTTGTGCGCATCCTGAAAGTGGCGCGGGAGATGGGATTGAGGAAAGTGGGAAGCGTCAGTCCGGACGGGACGAAGGTCAAGGCAAATACCGGCTAATACGAGGAGCGGGGAATCGAACTGCGTATCTCCATCGGAAGAGAACAGCACAACATGTCGTTTGTTGAAAGATGCGGGGAAAGCGAGGAAATGTCTGCCGCGACAGAAGAGGCGGAGAGGTCGTCCGGGTTGCGAAGTCGAGTTTTGCGAGGAAAGGGTGGGGAAGTCGAGTCCGACTGTGGATAGTTTTGGTCGCGCTGTGGAGAACTCGATGGACCGCATGAAGGCCAGGCTGAAAACGCCGGAGGGGAGACCGGAGTACGGGAATCGGAAGAGTGTTGTCGTGCCTGTCTTCGGGATCATAAAGGAAGTCTTGAAGTGCAGACGGTTTCTTCTTCGAGGGATGAAGAAAGCGAAGGGAGAATGGACGTTGGCGTGCATGGCGTATAATTTGAAGAGAATGAACATACTGAAGACATTGCACGAGAGAAAACACCCCGGAAGAGGATAATTCTCCCCCCAGGGTGCTGAAATGGACGCTTTCGTATCCGGACGTCGAGAAATCCGGAGTTGTTGGCGCTTATGATACGGAGTTGTAGAGGCCAGTCCTACAGACTCCTAGCCATAGACGACACGAGACAGGTCTATATCCGCGACGATGGAATCGATCGATTGCGGGAGCTTCTAGACGATCTCGAGATACCGGAGGACGTCGAAGGGAGTCCGCTCGCCGTCGTCCGGGCCTGCGGGGAGCATTTGTTGATCGTATGGTGCGAGTTCAGCGGCGGAGGAGGAGTGCGAGGTGAAAAGTCTTGAGGGAAGCGTAGCGGGAAAGATGCTGTGTGCCTTTGTCGGAACGGCGTTTCTTCTCGTCGCGGCGGCGTGGTCGGAGGAACGGGTTAGTGTACGGTATCTCTGCAATGGGGAAAAGGTGATTCCGGTGGTCTGCAGCATCGGAAACTGGCGGATCACCGACATCAAGCTGCCCGATCTGGTTCTTACGAATAACGGGGGGACTGCTCTGGATGTCGAGTGTGCCGAGATACTCGGGTTCGTCTCCGGTACGGAGGCGGTGCGTGTGCGCATATCCGGCGGGGAGCTGCGCGAAGCCATACGGAATACCGCCGGCTGGCTCGGCGACCCGAACACCCCGCTGCCCGCTGTGCAGCTTTCGTTCGGCGAGGTTGCGCTTCCTGAAGGAGCGATTGCGGAGGGAACCGGAGTTGATGCCGGGAAGAGCGCGGTGCTTCCGTTCTCGAAAATCTCCTATCTGCATCATGTCGGCCAGTCGGCGCTCGACGGTATGGAAATCCGTTTGACCATGAACGTGGAACCCGGACGGAAGAAGACGCTCGTCTTCCCGGTGCAGCTTGTTTTCTACCGCTCCAGGGGAGACTATCTCTTCCCTCTGAAAGGTGATCTGCGTATTGCGTACACTCCCCTGAGTTATATCCACCACCGGGCGTCGGGATCCCAGGAGTTTGGAATGGACATAGTCGCCGCAGTCCAGAAGGGCGCGGCCTCCTTCACCGACATCTCTCTGCCGGAGCCGAAACAGCTTTCGGATTATGGCATCTGGGGCCGGGATGTGCTCGCCATAGGAGACGGAATCGTCGCGGGGATCGGGGACAAG
>VSSQ01001166.1_pt1 | contig 11010 bp, 6 predicted proteins | sample 4763081 | NCBI WGS metagenome assembly VSSQ01 (sample SAMN12137344, study PRJNA551015) | bioreactor metagenome | isolation source: SDC9 anaerobic chlorinated ethene degrading culture | place: USA: Knoxville, Tennesee | collected 2015-01-01
CGACCCTCTGCTTGTAAGGCAGATGCTCTGAACCAGCTGAGCTAAACGCCCGATATTTTACATCAAGATCTTTACTTCTAAAGCGGTGCAAAGATACTATTAATTTTGAATTCTCAAAAAAGTTTTGAAAAAAAACAGGCAAATCAATTAAATTATTTTAGAATAGCTTCTTCTATCTCCCTGAAATAACGCGTATTGATTTGCTGGACAAATATATTGTACGCTTCAATCCCTGCTTTTTCAGGACTCAACTGCATGCCTTTTACCGGTGTAATTTCAGCAATATATTTAATTTTCTTGTTGTTATCTGTAACGACAATATTACCCGTCAGGAGACTCGTATAAATGCCATTATTAAAACTTTGTGGTTTGGTATCGGTTTCAACAATACAGACATAATCTTCCCTACTATTTTCTGATATATATCCTCCCGATTTGCCCAGATTAGTAAAGGTTTTTCCAACCATCCCGTCTGAAATATCAACTCCCACGTTCCTCTCTTTAACAACAAACCGGATGGATGGTTTAGTTATATGCACAGGAACTGAAAGTGTATTTATCGACATGTCGAGTATTGCTTTTCGAACGACAAAATCGGCAGACGATTCAACTAGAATGGCATTGACATCCGGCATTACCCGGAAAACTTCCTCTTTATTTAAAGAACGAATCTTACCTATCGAAAACTGAACCTCCCCCTTTTCATTTGTAACCATGTTTGCCGGTTGGATGGCTCTTTCAGAATAATGCGCCAACAATGGGAATCCGGACACAAGCTTACCCTTCTCATCCACCAGGCGGAAAGTGAGTTTGTCGCGATTAATTTCACCAGATGACATCACGTGAATTTCAGGGAGTAAAGGCTCAATTTTCAACGAAGATAAAATAGCATTCAACCGGGCAAAAGACTGAACAATCAGATTTTCCTCCTTGTTGTCGATCGATGCGACGATATTCTCATTCAGATAGAGTTTAACGGCATCGACTGTTTTTGCATAATTTACCAGTGCCTGTTTAAAATCACTATTTTTCTCTGCATCGGATGCCAGCTTGAAATACGAAACGGCATTCTGTACTGCTGCTTGTCTCTTAAGTTGTTGTTGTTCGTAATATTTCTGTTTCGACAAACGGTAGTAAACCCAGTAATTTTTTTTATCGGCATAAGTACTTACCAGCTCATATCCATCCAGTTCGGTGGAAACCCGTGAACGAATCAGGGAATTAAATTCATCCTTGATTTTATCATTCCTGACTAAAGTTACCAACACATTAGAAGAAAAAAGCTGTACCGATATCTCGGATGCCAATTCATTGAGCGCATCTTTACGGGCTCTCTCAACATGGGTATTTTGTTTTTTATAGATAGGTGCAGATCCGATACCTACAAAGTAATCCGGGTCGGAAAGCTGGGTATTCACCCAATCCGGGACTGTTTTTTGTCTGAAGAATGCATGCATATTGACACTTTGCATCAACAGCACCAACATGAGACAATAAATTGTACTATTTAACGGGAATTTATTTCTCCGGATCATAAGCACTGATTTTTTTAAACATTTCTGTGGCTGCAACCGATGCAAAATTTTGCTCAAAATACGACTTCCCCGCTATCACCGAACGGGCTTCAAACAACTGTTTCATCCTGTTCACACGCACCAGATCCGTATACATTGTATCTCTCCTTCCGTCACCCCAATCACCCGGATATAAGTCGCGGTAGTCATATTCACTACTTGCGTAAACGACCTGATCCGTGAAAGTCCGTTCAATGGCATCAGCTGCAACTACAACGGCATTCTCCACCCGGATAAATTCATAGCCGAACTGAATGGTTGCATTAGCTGTTTGTGAACATTCGAGATAATACACCTTTTTAAATTTTTGTTGCCTGTTTCTGTCTGTATAACGTAAGAAAGCTTTTCGTTCCGTTTTATTGATTTTCGAAACGGAATATACCGATCTTTTGATATCTCCGGATAAATACATCCTGATGGGAATCACCAGGCTGGCATCAAATGGCAAATTATTTTGCAGGGCGAGCCGCTGTTCTTCCAGCATTCGCCGCGTATAGTCGGTAGAGACTATTTTCAACAAAGGATCAGCTTGTTTAACAAATTCCTGTTTGGTCATTTGCTCAATTTCCGATGCCAGAAAGGGGAAAGAAGATGCTTGTCTAAACGGCTGAATAGCGATGGTAAGTACTGCGTACTGCAGAGCTTCTTTTTGCAGGGCGGCGGCATCCTTATACGCCGGATTGATTTTCAACAGCCTACCCAAAGCATAATAAGCCGACCGGTACAATCTCCCGTCAAAAAACTTTCGTCCCTCTCTGTATACCGGCTCACAACTGGAATAAGCATGCAATTCTATGGCACGTTCATAATTCCGGTCAATGCTCATCACTTCCCGAAGCAATCTCTCGGCCTCGTTGAACTGCTCTTTATCGAGCGCTTCCTGTGCTTTTGTATAAGTTACCCGTAAATGGCGGATTTTCGCTTCATCAAATTGTCCCCGGGCTTTGTGACTGATTTCCAGTTCAATCCGGTAATCAGCCGCCTTTTTCTGCAGATTTTGCAATTCGAGGAAATAAGTCACAACCTGATTATCCTGTAATGCGGTATATGCATCATTAATTTTAGACTCCAGTTCATCGCCGAGCCTTTTCGCTGCCCGCATCAATCCAATTCGTGCATCATCATTTTTTTCAGATTTCTTCTGAAGGGATAAAACATAATGATCCACAGCCTGACCATACATTTCAGCTTGTTCATATTTTACGGCTTGTCGTGCGTACTTTTTTGAAGCACAGCCGGCTACTAATATCAGCAAAAAAATGCCTGAGAATAATAATAAAAAAAAACTTTTGTCTGAATGGATCATCTGTCAATATCACGATCACCGACCATAAGGCAGGGTGTCTGAATCCAATCGGATCAAACACCCTGCCCGTATGAGTGTTGAAATTTATTTACCTAATTTACTCATTTCTTCTTCGAAAGTCTTTTTAAACTTTTCATAGTTATAATCGACTTTTAGCATCTCATTGCTGGTCGCTTTTTTGTTGATTTGCTCAAAAATATCGTTAGAACCCAGCTCAAGACACACATAATATTTGTAAGTACGTGATTTGGTGACTGTAGCTTTCTCACAAATAACCGTAGACCCGCTTATACTCTGATCAATCACCTCTCTGGTCAGTCCTTCATACCTGGTCATCAGCTCTTCAGCATTATTGAAATTTCCCGATTTAACATAGTTATCGGTAACACCCTTAACCAATGTGCTAAGTGATGCAGCCAAACCGGCACGGGCTTCACTCATGGCTTTCTTTTTCGCGGTCATCTGATCCATACTTTCTCCTAACGCCGAATAGCGCAGCACCTTGGAATTACTTTGATAATCCGGCCCTGAACATGGAATAATTAACTCGACTTCACCAAGATCATTTGAATTCAACGCTTTTTCTTTTGCTTTGCACGATACCATGCTCATACTTACGATTCCTGCCAGGAGGAATACATTGATAACGGATAAAAAAATTTTCTTCATGAGATTAATTTTGAGATTGATAGAATAGAAAGTTTTAAATGCATAAATTTGATCCAAAGATAAATAAATTTAGTAAAACTTATATTCAACTTGTGAAAAATATTAGAGAAATGTTATGTAGTCAAAATATTCAATAATTATTCACGGTTTTTGATTTTATGCGATTTATTATTCGTTATTCACCATATCACTATTCGCCAAAAAACCCTATCTTTGTGTTTAATTATACCAAATTCATACAAACAGAACATATCAATATGAAGAAAATAATTTTACTGATGCTGTCGCTGACAATCTACACCGGCATCAAAGCTGATGAAGGCATGTGGATGCTGCCATTGATTGAAAAACTCAACATTCAAAAGATGCACAATATGGGTTTTGCACTGACTGCTGAGGAAATCTACAGTGAACAAAGCATCAGCATGAAAGACGCTGTCATTGTTTTTGGCGGTGGATGTACGGGCGTGGTTGTTTCCGGTCAGGGACTCATATTCACTAACCACCATTGCGGATATGGCGCCATACAGGAACTTAGCTCTGTTGAACACAATTACCTCAAAAACGGGTTTACCGCAAAGGAACTATCGGACGAAATCCCTGCTCCGGGATTAACGGTTAAATTTTTAGTTAGTATCACGGATGTGACCAACCGTGTCATGTCGGTTTTAACGGGTGTAAATGACCATACAATCATCAAAGAAAAGCAAGATTCTGTCACTAAAGTGATAAAAGAAGAATTCAGTAAAGACAATGACTACCTGGTTGAAGTGGAATCTTTCTACAGCGACAACGAGTTTTACGTCTTTGTGATGGAAGAGTTTAAAGACGTACGGCTGGCTTTCACACCACCCTCTTCTATCGGAAAATTCGGTGGAGATACCGACAACTGGATGTGGCCGAGACATACGGGCGACTTCTCTGTCTTTCGTGTTTACGCCGACTCAACAGGAAAACCGGCTGAATATGCCGAAAACAACATACCTTATATGCCGAAAAAGGTAATTCCTGTTTCGACAAAAGGTTACAAAGCCGGTGATTTCGCGATGATAATGGGAAACCCGGGAAGCACTTCGAGATATATCACTTCATACGGACTCTACAGCCGTACCGAAGCCACCAACCGGGCACGTATTGACATCCGCGGCGAAAAGCAAACGGTTTGGCGCTCTTTTATGAAAGAAAATGAAGCTATCAACATTGCTTATGCCGGAAAATATGCGCGCAGTTCGAATTACTGGAAGAACAGCATCGGCATGAATAAAGCCATTCAGAAATTAGGTATCATGGAACGTAAAAAAACTGCTGAACTTGATTTTGCAAAGTGGGTGAATGAATCTCCTGAAAGAATCACAAATTATGGTCAGGTACTACCTGTGCTGGAAAGAAATTACAAAATAAGTTTTCCGACGCGACATGCGATGAGCTACCTGCGGGAGGCACTGCTGTCAGGCGTCGAGATGCCACGCATTGCCGGTGAACTGGAAAAACTCCTGTCGCAAAATATTGCAACGGACTCTATTCTGAAAAGTGCGAAAGAGAAATATGAAGACTATTATGCAGAAGTGGATGTGGCTACTTTTGCCGTGATGCTGGAGACTTACAGAAAATACGTGAGCAAAACGTATCTTCCAACGATCTATCGCGACATCGACACAAAATTTAAAGGTGATTACACGCGCTATGCTCAATCCGTTTTCCAGAAATCCGGCTTCTCTGATTTGGACAAATTCAGCAAAAAACTCAAAGCAAAAAAGATCAATCTGAAAAACGATCCTGCCCTGATTTATCTCCATGCAGTTGAAAATCTGTTGAACAAGCTGGACGATGACAACTACGCAAAAAGCCGCGATTCCATTGATTATGCCACCCGCTTACTGGAAGCCGGACTAAAAGAAATCAATCTGGCCAAAGGAACGAAACGCTATCCGGATGCCAATTTCACCATGCGCATGACTTATGGTTCGATTGGTGGGTACGAACCGGCAGATGCGGTAACTTACAATTATTACACTACAACCAAAGGCATTCTGGAAAAAGAAATTTCGGGAGACATGGAGTTCGATGTACCGGCAAGGCTCAAAGAGACAATCGATAAGCGTGACTTTGGTACTTATGCTGATTCTGAAACCGGAGAGCTAATCGTGAACTTCCTGAGCAATAACGACATTACCGGGGGCAACTCAGGCAGTCCGATTTTCAACGCCAAAGGTGAATTACTTGGATTAGCTTTCGATGGTAACTGGGAAGCCATGAGCGGCGACATCGTTTTCGAACCCGAACTGCAACGCACCATCAACGTGGATGTGCGTTACATGCTTTTCATCATGGACAAAATCGGAGGAGCGAACAGGTTGCTCCGTGAGATAACAGTTCAATAGTGAATAACGGAAAGCGGAGAGCGGAAAACTGAAAGCTATTCGTTATTAGCTATTCGCTTTTAAAAGGAAACCGCCCCGCCAAACATGAAATTGATTCCCTGCACTTCGTAACCGTAGAACTGCTGATACTTACTATCGAGCAGGTTATTGAGTTTCGCAAATGCCGATAAGGTACGGTTGAATGTATAGGTTGCACCTAAGTTTACATCCACTTTGGGATCCATTTTGAAAGGTTTACCTCCCAATTGTGCGTATCTTTCTCCTTCGTAGAATAACTGGGCTGTTGCAGTCAGATTCTTGTTGATTCTGACATCTGCACTCACATCAGCTTCCAGCGCAGGTTTCATCCAGGCATGCAGTTGGTTTTTTACATCCCATGAGTTGTAAACACCCTTCAACTGGATATTAACAGTGTTTTTGAAATTGTAATTCGCCCGCAAACCAATTCTGAACAACCCGGCATCACTATACACAGCATTGAAACGATTGGTATACAAAGTGGCATAATCACCGGGGATATCTGTTGTGAAATAGCCTTTGTTTTCAAAAAAATATTGATCAACAATGTACCTGTAATCAATAAAGGCATCGAGCAACAGGTTGTACAGCGGCTTCAACTTAAACCCGAAATAAGTATTAATTGGCGTATAGGTATCTTTTACACGTAAATCTGAGAACACATAAGGATTCTCCTCATAAATACTACTCAGTGTAGAAAGACTGAAATCGCCCGTGATACCACCGTAAACCGACAGCACTTTAGGCAACACCCGCCATTCGGCAGTTATATCGGGGGTCGGATTAAAAGGCTTGCCGTGAATAAAGGAAAAAGCTGTTTTCACACCGGCGCGCAGGAACCAGTTATCCCGCTCCATCAGAAAATAAGGATTCATAGAAAACACCGCGTAATAATCCCAGAAGTTTATTTTAGCAGTATCAGCTTCCTGATAAAACAAGTTTGACAGTTCGAAGTCCATCCCGAACCTGTTTTCTCCAATAGGATTACTGAAACCATATTTCATTTTCAGAATGCTTTCCTGTAAACCGTTGTCCGACCGAAACACATCAAAAGCCATTTCTGCATTGTATTTTTTGCCGGTGGCATTGGGTAACGAACGAATACCCACATGCGCATTGTAGCGCCAAAGCATATCGTAAAGCGGACTGTTTGCCAGTTCATCCAGTTTCACTGTTTGAGCCGAACGCGTAATCCGCTCTAAATTCTGCTCCTTGTAATCAGGCTGCGATATGGGGAAGGTTGAAGAAAAAGCATTTAAATTCAGGGTATCTCCATTCGAACCATAAAAGTTATTTCCGTAATAATTGAAATACTGATGAGAAAATCCCAGCCCGGCATACAAATCATAGCTGTTGAAATAGTGATTATAACCCAGTTTAGCCTGACTGAAAGCATGTTTCTTTTCTCCAAAAGTACCTGTATGTTTCAGCAACAGGTCAAGCCGGTTCTTATCATTTTTGATGATCGGCAAAGCTATATCACCCAAAGTGTTCCAGTAATTCCCGGCACCGAGGCGGATAAAAGCTTCATTCGATTCCCTTCTGCGCTGGTGTAGTACTTCTTCAGCAGAAAGTGTAACAATATTCTTTTCAAAAGGAAGCGGTTGGTAAATTTCGGAATAATCAACCCGTTCTTTGGCAGTATTTACCTGAAAAACTTCAGGAAGCGTGGTTATCTTACCGGCATCCTGTATAACAGGCTGAAATTCTCTTTCTATGGTTACGTTTCTGTCGGTTTGTTCCTGTGCAACAACAGTGTTTAGCACCAGAACAGCGAAGAGGATGGTCAGATATTTTTGAATGGTTGTCATATTTCGTTTGGCTTTTAGTTGAACCGAAAAAGGACTGTCGGATTAATTGATAACTTTTGATTTTTCTCGTTTGGAAATGGCGCTCAGGCGTGTATTAATCATTTCCTGAATATCGTCGTTGGTCTTGTAGTTCCGCTGCAAGCTCAACAAGTATTGCTTGGCCTGAAAGTCGTTGTTCTGAGCAATGTAAATATCGGACAATAATACAAACCCACGTGCCAGCCAGTACTGGAAAGGCGTATTTTTCTGGGCAAAGTCAAGCACTTCTTTTTCTGCCGTAGCCAGACTTCCCTGCTGATAGTAAACAAATGCCAGCAGATATTTCGACTCGGCTCCAACGGCTGTACGCGTATCTTTCGATAGCATTTTCAGATCTTCCAACGCCAGATTAGACTGGTTGGTCGCGATATAGGCCTTGGCCCGGTTGTATTTTGCTTCATTCAGGATGTCTGTGTTCGATTTGGGATCCGCGACAATTTCATTTACGATATTGATGGTACGCTGATAGTTATTAAGCTGATAACTGCAACGCAGAATTCCCAATCGCGCGATATTCTTTTTCTCTGATGACTGTGCTACTTTCTCGAAGCGTTCGAAGAAGTCAAGTGAAGCTTCATAATTCTTTTGATCGTAGGTAATTTCTGCCGAACGCATCAAAGCTTCTTCCATATACTGATTTCCCTGAATCTTCAGCAACTGCTGATATTCTGTCAGCGCCGATGCAAAATCTTTTGAACGGTAATAACTGTCGGCAAGATAATACTGAGCACTGGTACAATACCGTCCGCCACTGCAATAGTTTTTCAGATACATTTTAAAACCATTGATTGCCTGCGGATAAGAGCCATTCATATATTGTTTTTCAGCAGCAATATAACTGATGGAATCTTCGTGACTGACACTGATGCTCGACACTTTCATGTCGAGGGTCCGGGCATAAGCCAGGTAAGTCGGAACATCATTCAGTTCAATATAAATGCCTTCCAGACTTTGCAACGCGGTGAAAGCTTCAACCGACCCCGGATAATTTGAAATTACCGATTTATAGGCTGCAATCGCCTCCGTGGATTTTTCCTGATTCTGATAAATCATGCCGATTTCGAGGGCGGCGGTACGGGCAACCTGCGTATTTGGCAAAAGCGCCAGCAGGCGGCGATAAGTATTCAAAGCCTCGTTTTCATTTCCGACCATGATATAAGCCCGGCCAATTTCATACAACGCATCATCGACATATTCTGAATTCGGGTAAGTATCTACCAAATCATTCAGTCTGGATATTTTAGTTGTGTATTTCTTTTGCAATCCGGCTACATATCCGCTCTGGAATAAAGCATAATCCCCGGTATTCGGACTCAGGTTAGCAGATCTGGCATAGAACATTTCCGCATTACGAAAATCTCTTTCATAATAATAGCAGTCACCAATACGATTTAAAGCATCAGCAAAGATGTCAGAAGATTTATTCCGCTCCAGATTGGTGTATTGCGTGAAGAAATCTTTAGCCAAAGAGAAACGTTGTTGTGAGAAATAGGCGTAACCCATGCTATAATGTGCGGCCACATAATTTTTACTGTTTCTCACATTGGAAGTATTGAAATAAGTCTTCAAGTCGTTGATACTGTTATCATGCATACCCAGGCGGTAATAGCTCTCGGAGCGCCAGTAATAACTTTCAGCCACATAACTTCCCACGGGAAGGGTTTGAATCGAAAGCGTGAAATAATCGACCGCTTTGTTGAAATTCTGCTGAGCAAAAGCTTCTGTTCCCAATTGATACAAGATATACTGTTTCGCTTCCAGGATTTTATCGTTGGGTTGCGCGATACGCTGAATCGACTGATAGGCTACTTCGTAATTATTGGTCGACATATATTCCAACGCCAGGTAACTTTTCACCTTGTTAGCCTCCCTCGAGTTCGGGAACTCAGTCAGAAACTGTTCGAAAGCACTGATTGATTCTCCAAAAGCAGCTGTTGTTTCGTAAGTTGTCAACGCGTAATTCAGCAAGGCTTCTTCACGCACCTGTTTGTTGAAATTCGTACGCAAGGCAGCCTCAAACGCCAGACGGGCATTGACCTTGTCCTTGATTTTAACAAAAGCATTACCCATGTGAAGATAGGCGTTTTCCGTCATTTCATCCACTTCGGTGGTAACCTTTTGCAAATACGGAATCGCAGAGTTGAACCTGTTGGTACGGATATGCGCGATACCCAGGATATACAAATCTTTTCGTAACACCTGTTGCGAAAGACTCTCATATCTTTTCAGGTAAGCAATTGCATCTTCAAAATTACCGGCTACATAAGCCACTTCCCCTTTAATACGATAGATCTCAGCATTGTCGGGGTGATTAGGATAATTGGTCATGATAAAATCACCCCTTTTATTCATTTCATTCAGATCACCTAAATGATAATAAATCTGAAACAGGTAATAAGCTACTTTTTCCTTGTAGCGGTCACTGTTTTCGAGTCCCAGAAAATCAGGCAAAGCCGCGTTGTAATTATGCAGGGTATATTCGGCGTAAGCATAATAATAGGTCGCTGCTTCCTTGTAATCCGAATCCTTTTGTTTTAAGTCTTTGAAAATGTCGAGCGCCTGATGAAAAGCGCCGGTTTCGAGAAGCGCATATCCTTTACAAAACAGAAAAACGATTTGCTCCCGCTGCCCGAAACGACCGGGATTCACCTGATTAAAATAATCCAGTGCCGCCACATAATTTTTTTCTTCGTATAAGAGCGTTCCGAGCATGCTATTAACCTCATCGAGAAAAGTCGTATACGGATGTTTCTTCAGAAAATTCTGAATCAACATAAACGCATTTTCCTGCCGGAGTTCATAGGCATTCGCTACCATATAATATTCAGCTTCATGCCGCTGACCCGCCTGGATATTTTCAGCCGAATTGAGAAATGACTCAAAACTCCGGTAAGATGCCACATATTTTCGCTGATCGTACAATTCCCGGCCTTGTTTAAACAGCAAATCGGAATTCGTAAAAACCAATGTCTGTTGGGCATAGCCAATAGAAAACCCGCAAACAAGGAGCATCGATAATAAAAAATTCTTCATACGCGTATCTTTTATCTTGTCATTGTATCATATTCTATTATATTCAGCCTTTAATCTCGTCACAGCCCGCTGCATGGATAAAAATCCGAAGTTGCTGACATCGACCTCATTGAGTGGCACAAAAAAACAGTCGGCCACATCATCAGCCGGCACCGGATTTACCTCCCCCACTTCAAAAA